>LFIK01000299.1_pt1 | contig 36589 bp, 35 predicted proteins | sample 643401 | NCBI WGS metagenome assembly LFIK01 (sample SAMN03777447, study PRJNA286221) | soda lake metagenome | biome: soda lake; feature: Kulunda steppe; material: water; isolation source: sample T5-Br brine of Lake Tanatar-5 | place: Russia: Kulunda steppe | collected 2010-07
ACTCCCAGCGCGCGGCCTGCCGGAGCGAAGCCGCCATGGTCCACCACCTGGACGAAGTAGTAGAGATCATTGAGGTCGAGCACCTGAAGGAGAACGATCATGTCTTTCAGTTACAACCGCCTGAACAAGGACGACGCGGCACTGCTGCTGGTCGATCATCAGGCCGGCCTGCTGTCCCTGGTCCGCGACTTCAGTCCGGATGACTTCAGGAACAACGTCCTGGCGCTGGCGAACATCGCCCGCTTCTTCGACCTTCCCACGATTCTGACCACCAGTTTCGAGGACGGCCCGAACGGTCCGATGGTGCCGGAACTCGTGGACATGTTTCCGCAGGCGCCCTATTTCGCCCGACCCGGGCAGATCAATGCCTGGGACAACGAGGACTTCGTGGCGGCAGTCAGGGCCACCGGCAGGAAGCAGCTGCTGATCGCTGGAGTCGTGACGGAGGTCTGCGTGGCCTTTCCCGCACTCTCGGCGCTCGCAGAAGATTACGAGGTGTTCGTGATTACCGACGCATCCGGCACCTTCAACCGGACCACCCGTGATGCTGCCTGGGATCGCATGTCCCGGGCCGGCGCACAACTGATGACCTGGTTCGGCGCCGGCTGTGAACTCCATCGCGACTGGCGCAACGATATCGAGGGATTCGGTGGCCTGCTGGCCGGGCATCTGCCGGCATACGCCAACCTGATCCAGAGCTACGACCAGCAAAGCCGACGCGCCTGACTGCTGCCAATCGGACCCCGCAAATGCCGGTGGCACCCTTCTGGGTGCCGCCGGCGCGCTGCGGCCCTTTCAGGTACGGGTGTAAAGCAGATCGCGAACGGCGTGACCGCGGCGCATGCCGCGTGCCTCGAAGCGGGTCTGGGGGCGGATGGCGGGGCGTTCCACGAAACGACCGTCGGCTGCCTGATTGCGCCACTCGGGTGCGGCATCCAGCACCTCGAGCATCCATTCCGCATAGGGTTCCCAGTCGGTCGCCAGCATCAGACTGCCGCCGGACCGTACCCGGGTAGCCAGCCGGGCAACGAAGTCGGGCTGGATCATGCGACGCTTGTGATGGCGTTTCTTGGGCCAGGGGTCGGGGAAGAAGATCTGGACCCGGTCGAGCTGACCGGGCGCGAATACCTGCTCGAAGATGGCCATCACGTCTTCGGCCATCACCCGCAGGTTCTGCAGACCGCGCGCCTCGATACCGGCCAGTAGCGCGCCCACGCCGGGCTCGTGCACTTCCACACCGATGAAGCGACGGTCCGGATCCGCCTCTGCCATGGCCAGCAGTGATTGCCCCATGCCGAAGCCGATCTCGAGGGTCAGTGGCCCGGAGACCGGAAAGGCCGTATCCCAGAACGCGGGGCTGGTCACCTTTTCGGCAGGTACACCGTACTCAGGCCAGAGTTGCTCCAGCGCACGCGCCTGGGCCGGGGTGAGCCTGCCACGACGACGCACGAAGCTGCGCACCCGGCGCGGGTGTCCGGGCACGGTCATGTTCCGCTGCCCTTCTGCAGTGCCGTCCAGGCCAGCAGCAGCCAGCCGGCGATGAAGGCGACGCCGCCGAGCGGCGTCACCGGCCCGAGCCAGCGTGGCCCGCCCAGCGCCAGTGCATACAGACTGCCCGAGAACAGCAGGATGCCCAGCGCGAACAGCCAGCCGGCAGCGCGCAAAGTGCCAGCATCGCCCAGCACGCGCAGCAGCACCCCGACCGCAAGTATCGCCAGCACATGCAGCAGGTGATAGAGCACTGCTGTCTGCCAGGTGGCCAGGGCCTCGCCCAGCGTCTGGCGCAGGCCGTGGGCGCCGAACGCGCCCAGCGCGACGCCAGCTGCGCCCAGCACGCCAGCCAGCAGCAACAGCGGATCCTTCATGTGTCGTCCGTTCGCTTTCCGGGTGTGTGCAGGCGCGGCATTCTAGCAAGGTTGCCCGCCCGGGGAGACTGCGGCGCCGCGAAAAACGCCCCGTCCGTTACCGGAAGGGGCGTGATCGGGGCCTGAAGTACTGTCGGAGGGATCAGGCAGCCAGCGCAATGCCTGACTTGAGCTTCTTCAGGGCGGCCGCCTCGATCTGGCGAATACGCTCTGCGGATACCCCGTAGCGGTCCGCCAGCTCATGCAGCGTGGCTTTCTCGTCGGCCAGCCAGCGGCTGGCAATGACGTCCCGGCTGCGCTCGTCCAGCTCTGCCAGCGAGGCCTGCAGCTGGCTCAGCGACTGGCTGCTCCAGTCTTCATCGGCCACCAGATCGGCCGGATCGGAGCCCTCGTCCGCCAGATACTGGACTGGAGCCTGGGGACCATCGTCATCGTCGCTGTCATCCAGGTCGAAGGCGGCATCGAAGGCGGCCAGCCGCCCTTCCATGCGCGTGACTTCGGCCGGCTCCACCCCCAGGTCATGAGCCAGCGCGCGGGTCTCTTCCCCGGTCAGCCAGCCCAGCCGCTTCTTGGCACCACGCAGGTTGAAGAACAGCTTGCGCTGGGCCTTGGTGGTCGCGATCTTGACGATGCGCCAGTTGCGCAGGATGTATTCGTGGATCTCTGCCTTGATCCAGTGCACGGCAAACGAGACCAACCGCACCCCGTACTCCGGGTCGAAACGCTTGACCGCCTTCATCAGGCCAACGTTGCCTTCCTGGATCAGGTCCGCCTGCGGCAGGCCATAGCCGGAATAGCTGCGCGCCAGATGCACCACGAAGCGCAGATGGGACAGCACCAGCTCGCGAGCGGCCTCCACGTCTTCGGTGTCGCGATAGCGGCGCGCCAGCAGCTGCTCGCGCTCGGGCGTGAGCACCTCGAAGGCGTTGACCGTGTGGATATAGTGGTTCAGGTCGCGGCCAGGGGACAACGCACCCATTGGAATCATTGCCGTGGACATCAGACCCTCCAGAATCTCATCAACTTCACCGGCGTATTCTAGCACTCGCCATATGAGACTGCTAAGGCCTGTCGAAGTTCACTGCTACCGGGCCGGCACCAGTCAAGGCTCGATGCGACGCAGCTGGTGGCGGGCACTGAAGCGGGCCGCCAGCCAGCCCAGCAATGCCCCCGCGACCGGCAGCAGGATCAGCAGTACAGGCGGTACCGAACCCAGCCGGAAATCGGAACCATAACGCCGCGCCAGCGCCGCCACCGGCTCGCCCAGGAACCACAGGATCAGGGCCAGCAGCAGGCAGGCAGCGACGCCGCCAGCCACGCCCAGCAACGCCCCTTGATAGAGGAACGGACGCAGCACGAACGGCTGACTGCCACCGACCAGCTTCAGGACCCGGATCTCGTCGGCGCGCTGAGCCACGGCCATTCGGGTCAGACTGCCCACCACCAGCAGCACGGCGCCGGCCAGCAACAGGCCCAGCCCCCAGGCCAGCCGATCCGCCAGCTGCAAGCCCGCCTGCAGGCGCTGCAGCCACTCCAGGTCCACCTGCACACCTTCCACCCCGGCCTCGTTGCCCAGGCGCTCGGCCAGCGCCTGCATGGCCGCCGGCGACAGGTGGTCGGGCTGCGGTGTCAGGACCGCCACGGCAGGCAGCGGATTGGCACTGAATTCCTGCAGCAGGTCATCCAGCAGATCGGCAGAGCCGGTGACCTCTGCCAGCTCGCGCAGCGACCCTTCGGCAGACTGGAAAAGCAGCGAGGCGATCTCGGGCCATTGGGCCAGTTCGTCCGCGCGGGCCTCCGCTGTTGCCGGGTCCAGGAAGACATTGATGCGCGGGGTACTGTCCCAGCGGTCGGTGAGCGCCCCCAGCCGATCCGCACCCACATGCAGCAGGCCTGGCAGGGCCAGCGCCACGCCGATGGTCAGCACCACCAGCAGGGTGCTGAAGCGCTCCTCGCGCAGCCGCGCCAGGGTGGTCGAGCAGGCCACCTGGTGGTGCAGCCCCCAGCGTCCCAGCCGCCCCAGCTGCTGCCCACTGCGTTCGCGCCGACTCATGCACGGGGCTCCTGTATGGCCTGAATGCGGCCATCGGCCAGCGACACCACGCGGGCGCCGAACTCGCGCGTCAGCTCCATGTCGTGAGTGGCGATGAGGATGGTCACACCCACCTGCTGGAACATGTGGAACAGACTCATCACCTCTCGCGACAGGGCCGGGTCCAGATTGCCGGTAGGCTCATCCGCCAGCAGCAGCGCCGGCCGGTTGACCACCGCACGCGCCACGCCCACGCGCTGCTGCTCGCCGGCGGACAGCTGGGGTGGATACAGCCCTTCCTTGTCCAGCAACCCGACCCGGCTGAGCGCCGCGCGCACCCTGCGTGCCCGGTCAGCTTCCCGGTAGCCGGCGATGACCAGCGGAATGGCCACATTGTCGAACACGGTCTGGCGCGGCAGCAGCATGTGGTCCTGGAAGACCACGCCGATACGCTGTCGGTAGCGCGGAATGGCACGCGGATGCAGCCGCGCCAGATCCGTGCCCGCCACCAGCACCCGCCCGCGGGTGGCCGTTTCCATGCGCAACAGCAACCGCAGCAGGGTGCTCTTGCCGGCCCCGGAGTGGCCGGTCAGGAACGTCATGCTGCCACGCGGCAGGTCCAGACTGACCTCGCTGAGGGCATCATGACCCTGACCGTAGCGCTTGGTAACGGCCTGCAGCTCGATCATGCCGCGTTTCCGCTCGGCTCCTGGTCCAGCAGTGCCGAGACGAACTCGTCCGGATCGAACGGTCGCAGATCCTCTACCTGTTCACCCACGCCGATGAACTGGATCGGCAGACCGGTCTGACGCGTGATGGCAAAGACAATGCCGCCCTTGGCGGTCCCGTCCAGCTTGGTCAGCACTACCCCGCTCAGATCCACCGCCTGCTGGAATTCGCGCGCCTGGGCCAGGGCGTTCTGGCCGGTGCCGGCATCCAGCACCAGCAGTGCGGCATGGGGTGCAGACTCGTCGAACCGTTTCATGACCCGATTCACCTTGGCCAGCTCTTCCATCAGGTTGGCCTTGTTGTGAAGCCGCCCGGCAGTATCCGCCAGCACCACATCGGCACCCCGACTGCGTGCTGCCGCCAGCGCATCGAAGATCACGGAGGCACTGTCAGCGCCTTCGCCCTGGGCAATCACCGGCACGTCGTTGCGGTCGCCCCAGACCTGCAGCTGCTCCACCGCCGCTGCCCGGAAGGTGTCGCCAGCGGCCAGGATCGGCTTCAGGCCCTGATCGCGAAAGCGACGTGCCAGCTTGCCGATAGTGGTGGTCTTGCCGACCCCATTGACGCCGACGATCAGGATGACGAACGGACGCGGCGAGGCCGGCAGCTCGAAAGTGCTGGCACGACTGCGCAGCAGGTCGGCCAGTTCCTCGCGCAGGGCCCCGTAAAGCGCATCCGAGTCGCTCAGTTCACGTCGCTTCACCCGTGCGGTCAGGGCATCAATGATCTCGGTGGTGGCCTCGATACCTACGTCCGCCATCAGCAGCTGGGTTTCCAGCTCTTCGAGCAGTTCGTCGTCGATCGCCTTGCGCCCCAGCAGCAGATTGCCCAGCCCTTCGGCCAGATTGCTGCGGGTGCGGGCCAGGCCAGCACGCAGGCGCCCGAACAGTCCCTTCTTCGGGGCCTCCTCGGCAGCGGCCGGGGCGGCCTCCGGCGTGGTTGCGGCCGCTGGTTCAGCTGTAACCACCGCTTGCCCGGCAGCAAGCGGCGGTGGTGCAGCCTGCTCTGGTGCGGGTTGTGGCTCCACCGCTTTCGCCTGCGGTTCACCGCTGTGGTCCTGAACAAGGGCCGAGCGAGCTGGCGCCGCGTCGTCCGCGGACACCTCGGGCGGCGCTGCGGCCTCTGAGGCATCCGGCCGGACGGCGGTCGAACCTGCCGGCAACGCGTCCTCGCCGGTTTCGGCAGGTTCATCCGTGTCGACCGCTTGCCCGGCACTGTCGTGCAGCGCGGGATCATCCGCTTCCGGAGACGCGGTCTCGTCCTTCCTGCGTCCCTTTCTCCGGAGAAACTTGAACATGGGGTGACTCCATCACTTGAGCATCAGGCTCGGAGCGGCCGAAAGGCGCGCTCTGGCGGACCGCACGTGTACTGGGCCGAGGGATCGCTGCACGACCGGCCTGCTGGCCATGCTCATCGCCCTGATTCAGACTGACCGCGCACACTGTCGGGGACCGCACGATGCGACGCCAAGGATACCAGCGCAAGGGAACTCGCGGCAGCGGCCAGGCAGGCCGCGTGCGGATCGTGGGCGGACGCTGGCGCGGCCGCCGCATCCAGGTGGAGGTCAGCGCCGGCTTGCGGCCGACACCCGAACGGACGCGCGAAACCCTGTTCAACTGGCTGCAGGCAGACATTCGCGGCGCGCGCGTGCTGGACCCGTTTGCCGGGTCCGGCGCACTGGGGTTCGAAGCGCTGTCACGCGGGGCAGCCAGCGTGGTGATGATCGAGCAGGCGGCCCGGGTGTTCGCCCGGCTGCGGGCCACGCGACAGGAACTGGAGGCCCATGGCTGCGAGCTGATCCGCAGCGACGCCCTGCGCTGGCTGGGGCGAGCCGACCAGCCGTTCGACCTGGTACTGCTGGATCCCCCTTTCGGACACGAGCTGGCCCGCGCCACCCTGGACCGCCTGCGCGAGCGCGGGCTGGTCCGGCCGGGTGGGCTGATCTACTGCGAGACCGGGGCCCGGGAAACGCCGCCCTGGTCGGGCTGGCCCGGCATGAAGGTGCTGCGCCAGACCCGCGCTGGCGACAGCCAGGCCATGCTGCTGCAGACACCGGAACAGGAAGCCGCGCCCTCAGTCGTATCGACACTGGCGGATGACGGCACTTCGACACCGCAGGAGCCGGTTTGAGGCGCCCCATGCTTTCAGCTAGTATCCCGCCGGCATTCAGGCATTGGGGATGGCCAGACCATGCGCACAGTCGTATATCCGGGGACGTTCAATCCGATCACGATCGGTCACATCGACCTGGTCAAGCGTGCCGCAAAGCTGTTCGATCGCGTCATCGTCGCGATCGGTACCAGTCCGCAGAAGAACCCGAGCATTGATCTGGCCGACCGCATTTCCCTGTGTCAGGAAGTGCTGAAGGACATTCCCGGAGTCGAGGTCGACGGCTTCAACGAGCTGCTGGTGCATTACGTGCGCCGCAAGGATGCACAGTTCATCCTGCGGGGCATTCGTACCGTTGCCGACTTCGAGTACGAGTTCCAGATGGTGGACATGAACCGCCGACTGGCGCCCGAGATCGAATACGTATTCCTGGCACCGTCCGAGAACTGCTCGTTCATCTCCTCCACACTGGTCCGCGAGATCGCCACCTACGGCGGCGACATTTCCAGCTTCGTGCACCCCACCGTTGCCGAAGCGGTCAAGCGCCAGTACGGCCCGCCTCGCAGCTGAGCCCGGCCTTCGTCTGGCCTGTGCCAGGGGCAGCCGCTATGCTGCGGACTGTTGTGCTGGCGGAAGGCAGTTGATGCACAGGCAGCTCGAGACCGTGCTGGTGGCCGAGGCGCTGACACGCCTTCCCGACGGTCGCGCACGCCTGCTCGAGGATCATCGCGCCATGGCCATCGCACTGCAGGACGCAGGCGAAGCGCCGGCTGCGCGTCTGCTCACCTGGATCCGCCACCTGCGTTGCCACGACGCCCTGGTCGAACGCATCGGCCGGCAGCTGGCGCTGATCCGGCAACTGGCAACGACACTCTGCCTGCTGGGCCTGATCATCGGCTGGATGGCGGCAAGCAGCCCACTGGGCGCTGGCGGGACCGTGAACATTGCCTTTCTGCTCGCCAGTCTGGTGGCCGTTCCGACGCTGCTTCTGATCCTGTGGCTGCTGCTTCTGGCGGCTTCCAGGGTGCTCCCCGGACGGCGGTCCGGGGGCGGTCTGCTGGCACGCCTGCCGCTGCAGCTGGCCGCCCTGCCCTGGCGTCGATCCGACCCGGAAGGCCGGGCCACCCTTGCGGGCACCCTGCGGGTACTGGGCACGCCCCCGGCCGGCCCCTGGTTCTTCAGCAGCATCACTCACGGGTTCTGGCTGGCATTCGCCGTGGGCGCCAGCCTCAGTCTGACCCTGCGTCTGATCACGCAGCAGTATGATTTCGTCTGGGGCACCACGCTGATCAGCGAACAACGGGCCGCCAGCGTGCTGCTGGCACTGACGTGGCTGCCTCAGCAACTGGGGCTGACCGTGCCGGACGCGGCAGTGCTCGAGGCCAGCCGCCAGGGCAGCCCGGAGGCCGGCGCTCACCGGCGCCTGTGGGCCGGTTTCGCGCTGATCTGCGTGCTGCTGTACGTCCTGATCCCGCGCCTGCTGCTTGCCGCACTGAGCCTGCAGCTGACCCGGCGGGCCCTGGCCGGCCTGCAACCGGATCAGAGCGAGCCCCTGCTGCAACGGGCGCTGCTGCAATTGCGCCAGGCCAGCCAGCCGGCCGCACCTCCTGCCACGCGTCCGGCAGAGGCGCTGCAACCGGTGACGCCCGTTACCGAAACCGCGCCGGGCAGCGCCGACTACTTCGTCTGTGTGGGGGTAGAGCTGGACCCGGATGACCCGGACTGGCCGCCGGAACCGGACCACTGGCAGGTCCTCTGCCTGGACCCGGTCCAGGGCCGCCGCAGCGCCCGCCAGGCGCTGGCCCAGCTGGATGCACTGGAGCCCCGGCCTGCCGGTCTGCTGCTGGTCACCAGCCTGGCTCGAACGCCGGATCGGGGACTGGTGGACCTGCTGTGCGAACTGGCCAACAAGGCGCAGGTCCCGGCGCGGGTCTGGCTGCTGGAGTCCGAGACCGATCGCCAGATGGCTGAACGCCCGGACGCTGGTAGTGCGGTGGCCGGCAACCCGGTGGCCGGCAACCCGGTGGCCGGCAATCCGGCGGCCGGCGCCGCAACAACCGCCACTGCGGAAGCAGAACCCTCCCGCGAACAGGTCTGGCAGCAACGCCTGCAAGCCGGCGGCTTTACCCGCATCGAGCGGGGCAGCTGGCAGGATCTGCGCGCCCGCTCGCAGGCATCGCTGACCCGGACGGACACCCAGCCATGAACGCCGATCGCGCCACGCTCGATCTTGTCGTTGCCGGCCATACCAACACCGGCAAGACCTCGCTGCTGCGCACCCTGGGTCGGACCCGGGGCTTTGGCGAAGTGGCAGCAACCCCCTCCACGACCCAGCACGTGCAGGGGCTGCACCTGGTCGACGAGCCGGAGCTGAGCGTCACCTTTCACGACACCCCCGGACTGGAGCGGGCCGGCCGGCTGCTGGACCTGGTGGAAGCGGAGCTGCAGCAGCGCCATGACCGTCCCCGGGTGATCCGCGAGCTGAGTGCGTCCAGCGAAGCCCAGACCGTGTTCGGTCAGGAGCTGATGGTGCTCGATCAGGTGCTGCAGTCGGACGCCTGCCTGGTGGTGATCGATGCACGTGAACCCGTGCTGGAAAAGTACCTGGACGAGATCGATCTGCTGGCCCAGTGTGGCCGACCGCTGCTGCCACTGCTCAATTTCGTCGCCCATCCCGCCAGCCGGGAAGCGGACTGGCGCGCACGGCTGGCGGACCTGGGGCAGCATCTGGTGGTCGCGCTGGACGCCGCAGTCTATGACTGGCCATCGGAGGCGCGCCTGTACAACAGTCTGGCCGCGGTGCTGCCCGCTGCGGAGCAGGCACTGAACCAGCTGCGCGAACGCCGTGCCCGGGATACCGACTGGCGGCTGCAGACCGCCCTGGGAATTCTGGCCACTGCGCTGATCGACCTGGCGGCCTGCGAGGACCAGGCGCCAGCGGACGATGCCGACGCAGTACGCGCACGCAGCAGTCATGTGCGCGGCTATGCGGCGCGCCGCGAGCGCTCACTGGCCAGCGCACTGCTGGATGCCTACAACTACGACCCCGATATTCTGGGCACGGACCTGCACGCCGACTTCGATGACGATGGTCAGTGGCAGCGGGACCTGTTCGCCGAAGGCACCGCCCGCTATTACGGCGTACGTGCGGTGGGGCCGGTCAGCGCCGGTGCCGCGACCGGAGGCACGCTTGATCTGCTTGCAGGCGGCACCTTGCTGGGGGCGGGTACGGCCATCGGGGCGCTCGCCGGCGGCGCCATCGGCCTGCGCAAGGGGTTGCGCCGGGCCCAGCGCCGCTGGCTGTCGCGACAGCTGCTGCTGGGAGTGCCGGAACCGGTGCTGCGGCTGGTAGCCACCCGTAACCTGCAACTGATCGCCACGCTGGAACGGCGCGGCCATGGCGGCGTGGGACCGGTCACTCGTGCCGACGAGCCGACGACGCCGGCGCTGTCCGGCACCCTGCCGGCACCGCTGCGCCATGCCCAGCACCAGCCGGCCTGGTCCGACTACCGAGGCGGGCAGCGCAGTCCGCGTCAGACCCTGGCGCGAGAACAGGCCATCGACCAGCTGCGCGTACGGCTGGGACGGCTATTGTCCGACACCAGTTCGCAAGCGAGTCAGGATCAGCGCTGACAGCGCGGGCACCAGACCGTCGCGCGCTGCCCGAGGCGGTCACCACGCAGGCGGGTGCCGCAGGTGCGGCAGGGCTCGCCGGCGCGCCCATAGACGGCCAGCGACTGGCGGAAGTAGCCGGGCTGGCCGTCGCTGGAGACGAAATCCCGCAGTGTGGTCCCGCCCATGGTGATGGCCTCCCCCAGCACCGCACGAATGGCCTCGGCCAGGCGGTCATAGCGGGCTGCGGAAATGCGCCCGGCGGCGCGGGACGGCAGGATGCCGGCACGGAACAGGGCCTCGGCGGCGTAGATGTTGCCCACCCCGACCACGGTAGCGGCATCCATGATGAAGCTCTTCACCGGCGCCCGCCGACCGCGGGCACGCTGGTACAACCAGGCCCCGCTGAAGGCCGGGTCCAGTGGCTCCGGCCCCAGTGCCTGCAGCAGGAAGTGATCGTCCGGCTCGGTCGCCAGCCAGTGCAGCGAGCCGAACCGGCGCGGGTCGTTGTAGCGCAGCTGCAGTGGCCCGTCGAATCCCAGCAGCACATGGTCGTGCACCAGGGTCGGGGTGTCGGGCGGGACCAGCCGCATGCTGCCCGACATGCCCAGATGGGCCAGCAACACGCCCCGGTCGAAGCGGAACAGGAGGTACTTGGCACGCCGGTCGATGGTCTGCAGGCGCGCCCCGGTCAACTGCTGACCCAGGGCGTCGGGCACCGGCCAGCGCAGCCGCGGTTCGCGCACCTGAACGCTGCGTACTGTGCGGTCCTGCAGATGGGGCAGCAGGCCACGGCGGGTGGTCTCGACCTCGGGCAGTTCAGGCACGTTGCGGGTTCCAGCTCAAGGGGTCGCGGCACGCTGCTACAATCGGCCCATCTGACTGGTCAGGGAGCACAGGCGCACATGCGACTCGGCGTTGACACCGGCGGGACCTTCACCGATTTCGTGCTCGTGGGCCCCGATGGCCTGCGACTGCACAAGGTCCTGTCGACTCCGGCCGCACCCGAACAGGCGATCCTCACCGGCATCCGGGAACTGGGGCTGATGGACGCCGTGGCCAGCGGGGCGCTGCGGATTGTACATGGCAGCACCGTGGCCACCAACGCGGCACTGGAACGCAAGGGCGTACGCACTGCCTACGTGGCCAACAGCGGCCTGACCGACGTGCTGACCCTGGCCCGCCAGAACCGGGCCGATCTCTACGACCTGACCCCGCAGCGCCCGGAACCACCCGTGCCGGCGGAACTCTGCTTCGGTATTGACGCGCGGCTGGCGCCGGACGGTAGCGAAGTCGCGGCGCTGGAAACAGAGGACATCCAGCAGCTGATCGCCCGCCTGCAGGCCGCCGAACCGGAAGCCGTGGCCATCAACCTGCTGTACGCCTGGCTCGACGACCGCCACGAGCGGGCACTGGAAACGGCGCTGCGCGCTGCGCTGCCGACGCAGACATTCATCACCCGTTCGTCGTTCGTGCTGCCCCGAACCGGCGAGTACGAGCGCGGCATCGCCACCTGGCTGAACGCCTGGCTGGGGCCCCGGGTACAGGGCTATGTCCAGCGGCTGCAGCAGGCGCTGGACCCGTGCCGACTGGCCATCATGCAGTCGTCGGGTGGCACCATGGCAGCAGGGCTGGCCAGCGAAAGGGCAGTGAATCTGCTGGTATCGGGCCCTGCCGGGGGCCTGGCGGCCGCCCGGGCGATAGGCGAGCAGGCCGGCACAGCGCGGCTGCTCACGTTCGACATGGGCGGCACCTCCACCGATGTGGCCCTGATCGATGGCGAACCGGAAATCACCGCCGAGGGTCGGCTGGGGCCCTGGCCGGTTGCGGTACCCATGCTGGACATCCATACGGTGGGGGCCGGCGGGGGCTCCATTGCCTGGCTTGATTCTGGCGGCGCCCTGCAGGTGGGGCCCGAGTCAGCCGGCGCCGATCCGGGTCCGGCCTGTTACGGCCGCGGTGGCAGCCAGCCCACGGTCACCGATGCTCACGTGGTGCTGGGGCAGCTGCCCGCCAGCGCCGCCCTGGGTGGATCCTTGCAGCTGGACGTGGCCGCCGCGGAACAGGCGGTAGACGGTCTGGCTGGCGCCCTGGAAGTGGACCGGACAACCGCCGCCCGCGGCATCCTGCAGGTGGCCAACGAGAACATGGCGCAGGCGTTGCGGGTCATGTCCATCGAACGCGGCAAGGATCCGCGCGACCTCAGCCTGTGCTGTTTCGGCGGCGCCGGCGGCTTGCACCTGTGTGACCTGGCCGATGCCCTGGGCATGCAGCGGGCGCTGATTCCCTGTCAGAGCGGGGTCCTGTCCGCCATGGGCATGCTGGTGGCAAGGCCAGAGCGCCAGCTGGTACGCACCCTGCGCACGAACCTGGCCGCGCTGCATGCGGAGGAGCTGGCCCGAGCCCGTGCCAGCCTGGATGAGCAGGCCCGCACCGAGCTGGCCGAGGAAGGCCACCAGAATGATGACCTGGAGGCAGAGGCCTATCTGGAACTGCGCTACGCCGGCCAGGCTTTCGCCCTGACGCTGGAATACAGCGAGGACCTGCCGGCGCTGGCACGGGACTTCCATGCCGCCCACCGACAGCGCTATGGCCACGCGCTCGAGACACCCATCGAACTGATGGCATTGCGGGTACGATTGCGGGTAGGACACCCCGAGCTGGAAATGCCGGCACTGACGTCCGGCACCGGTATGCCGATAGCAAGCCAGCAGGTCGCCGTTGCGGGCCTGGGCGATGCGGTCCCCTGTTATCCGCGCGACAGTCTCGCCGCAGGACAGCATTTCACCGGGCCGGCGCTGATACTGGAGGACACCGCGACCAGTCTGATCCGTCCCGGCTGGGAGGTGACGGTGGACCGGGTCGGCAACCTGCTGCTGACCCGCCACTGACGGCGGCAAGGATCTGCAGGACGCCCGCGCAGACAGCACAAGACCCGGACGGCAGCAGCAGTCCGGGTCTCGGGATGGGCACGGTGTGAGGCAGGTGAGGGCCTGGCGGCCCCGCCAAAGATCGTTACTTGATCTTCGCTTCCTTGTACATCACGTGCTTGCGCACCACCGGATCGTACTTCTTCATTTCAAGCTTTTCCGGGGTGGTCCGCTTGTTCTTGGTGGTGGTGTAGAAATGGCCCGTTCCGGCCGACGACACCATACGAATCTTGTCACGCATCGTCCGAGCTCCTTAGACCTTTTCGCCACGCTTGCGCAGATCGGTCAGCACGGCGTCGATGCCACGCTTGTCGATAATGCGCATGCCCTTGCTGGAAACCCGCAGGCGGACAAAGCGATTCTCGCTTTCCACCCAGAAGCGATGGACGTGCAAATTGGGCAGGAAACGGCGCCGCGTCTTGTTGTTCGCGTGCGAAACGTTGTTTCCCGTGGCGGGCCGCTTGCCGGTCACCTGACACACCTGGGACATCTGTCTGTGCCTCTTTGCTGCATTGCGGTGCCACGCGACGACTGCGCCCGTGGGACCTGTGACTTGAGAGCGCGGCTTTATACCAGAGCACCACCCCGAGAGCAACTTGAGCAGCGCTTGCTGGCTTCTTCAGACCAGCCCGCGCTCGGCCAGCGACACCACCTCTGCGTCGCCGACCACCAGATGATCCAGCACCCGGATGTCGACCAGCTCCAGCGCGCGCTTGAGGCGGTCGGTGATCTGGACATCGGCCCGACTGGGCTCCGCGACGCCGGAGGGGTGATTGTGAACCAGCACCACGGCAGCAGCATTGGCAGCCAGCGCGGTACGCACCACCTCGCGTGGATGGACGCTGGCACCGTCGATGGTGCCGCGGAACATGCGCTCGAAGCGAATGACCCGGTGACGGGCATCGAGCAGCAGGCAGGCGAAGATCTCGTGCTCCAGATCGCGCAGCGTCCCCAGCAGATAGTCCCGGACCCGGTCCGGACTGGAAATGACCTGGCCCCGCAATACCGGTTCGGCCAGCACCCGGCGACCCAGCTCGCCGATGGCGGCCAGCTCGCAGACCCGGGCCGGGCCGATGCCGACGCAGCCGAGCAGTTCGGCGGGCGGCGCCCGCAGCAGGGCACGCAGACCACCGAACCGGGACAGCAGACCCCGCGCCAGCTCAACGGCAGAAGCACCCTGGGCACCATGACGCAGACAGATGGCCAGCAGTTCTGCATCGGACAGGCTGGCCGGGCCCTGGCGGCTGAGCTTTTCCCGTGGGCGCTCTCCTTCCGGCCACTGGTGAATGGGCATGTCGGATCCCTCGCTCGGTTGCGGCTGGCGAACCCCTGACGGCAGTTTTTCACGGCTGCCAGTGGTATCTTAGGCGCCGCAAACCCGCAGCCTTGTGCGAGATGGCATGTATTCGCTTGCGAACAGACAGATCCTGCTGGGTGTCACCGGCGGCATCGCGGCCTACAAGGCCTGCGAGCTGGTACGGCGCCTGCGTGACCGGGAAGCGGAAGTGCAGGTGGTCATGACCGCAGGCGGCAGCCGCTTCATCACGCCGCTGACCCTGCAGGCACTCAGTGGCCGGCCGGTGCGAACCGACCTGCTGGATCCGGCCGCCGAGGCCGCTATGGGCCACATCGAGCTGGCACGCTGGGCAGACCTGGTGCTGGTGGCCCCGGCGTCGGCCGACTTCATGGCGCGGCTGGCGGCAGGCATGGCAGACGACCTGCTGACCACGGCCTGCCTGGCCACCGACGCGCCCATTGCACTGGCACCGGCCATGAACCAGGCCATGTGGCGGTCACCGGCCACCCAGCGCAACGCTCGTACCCTGCAGGCGGACGGCATCCAGCTGTGGGGCCCGGGCAGCGGCGACCAGGCCTGCGGCGATACCGGACCCGGGCGCATGCTGGAACCGGATGCACTGCTTGAGCAGGTGATCGGCATGCTCAACGCCGATCGCGCGCTCGAAGGCCGGCATGTAGTGCTGACCGCAGGACCGACCCGAGAGGCACTGGACCCGGTCCGCTACCTGAGCAACCACAGCTCCGGCAAGCAGGGCTTCGCCCTGGCGCAGGCAGCGGCGGAGGCAGGTGCGCGGGTCACGCTGATCAGCGGGCCGGTCGATCTTGCGACGCCTGCCGGGGTGACCCGCATCGATGTGGTGTCTGCCCGCGAGATGCTGGCGGCCGCGGAACAGGCCTGTGACGACGCCGACATCTTCATCGGCGTGGCAGCGGTAGCCGATTATCGCCCGGCCGAGGCGGCGGAACAGAAGATCAAGAAACAGCCCGGCCACAGTGGTCTGGACCTGAACCTGGTCGAGAACCCGGATATCATCGCCACCATCGCTGCGCGCCAGCAACGGCGCCCCTTCACGGTGGCCTTTGCTGCCGAGACAGAGCAGCTGATCGCCAACGCCCGCCGCAAGCTGGACCGCAAGGGCGTCGACCTGGTCATAGGCAACGACGTTTCGGACCGGAGCATCGGCTTCGGCAGCGACCGCAACAGCGTGGTGCTGGTATCGGCAGCAGGGGAAGAGACGTTGCCGGCAGACTCCAAGCTGGAATTGAGCCGCCTGTTGATCAGGCGCATTCAGAAACTGCAGCAGACCGCAGATACGCAGGGCACCCGGCAGGCGCAGGGGTGAACCCGGGCCGGACCAGCGCGCCAGCCTGACCCTGCCGCCCGCCCATGCCGTCAGACAGGGAACGAGGACGCCATGACCGAATCCGCCACAACCCCGCAGCTGCCCCCCGCGGAGATCTTCCGTGCCTATGACATCCGCGGCATCGTCGGCGACACGCTGACCGAAGACGGCGCCTTCATGATCGGCCGCGCCATCGGCAGTGCCGCGGCCGACGCCGGCGAAACCGAGGTGGCCGTGGGGGGCGATGGCCGCCACTCCTCGCCCACTCTGCGCGAACAGATCATGGCCGGCATCCAGGCCAGCGGCGTCAGCGTCATCAACGTGGGCGCGGTGCCCACTCCGGTGCTCTACTACGCCACCCATCGGACCCGCAGTCGCTCCGGGGTGATGGTGACCGGCAGCCATAACCCGCCGGACTACAACGGCTTCAAGGTCGTCATTGCCGGCGAGACACTGTCCGGCCCCACCATTACGGCATTGCACCAGCGGCTGGTGGCGGACGACCTCCACAATGGAAGCGGCGGCAGGCGAGATGAAGATGTGCTGCCACGCTACCTGGACGAGATCACCGGCGACATTCAGCTGGCGCGGCCGCTGAAGGTGGTGGCGGACTGCGGCAACGGCATTGCCGGCAAGGTGATTCCCGATCTGCTGCGCGGCATCGGCGCCCAGGTGGTACCGCTGTTCTGCGAAGTGGATGGCAGTTTCCCCAACCACCACCCGGATCCTGCTGAAGAAAAGAACCTGGTGGACCTGAAGGCTGCCGTACGCGAACACGGCGCCGACCTGGGCCTGGCCTTCGACGGCGATGGTGACCGGGTCGGCGTGGTCACTCCGAGCGGCACCGTCGTCTGGCCCGACCGACTGCTGATGCTGTTCGCCCGCGACCTGCTGCAGCGTCACCCGGGTGGCGAGATTATCTATGACGTGAAGTGCTCGCGTCACCTGGGCCGGCTGATCCGCGAATGGGGCGGTCAGCCCCTGATGTGGAAGACCGGCCACTCGCACATGAAGGCCAAGCTGAAGGAAACCGGCGCGCTGCTTGCCGGTGAGTTCTCGGGCCATATCTGCTTCCGGGAGCGCTGGTACGGCTTCGATGACGGCCTCTACAGCGCTGCCCGGCTGCTGGAAGTGCTGGCTGCCGGCGACCAGGATGCAGACAGCCTGTTTGCGTCCTTCCCGGATCCGATCAGCACGCCCGAGCTGAAGATTCACACCACCGAGGACGCCAAGTTCCAGGTGATCGAAAGCCTTGCCGGCAGCAGCGCCCTGGGAGAGGGTGAGGTCACCAGCATCGACGGCATCCGGGTGGACTACGCCGACGGCTGGGGCCTGATCCGTGCCTCCAACACTTCACCAGTGCTGACGCTGCGCTTCGAGGCCGACTCGGAAGCAGCCCTGCAGGCCATCCAGCAGCGCTTCCGCGAGGCGCTGCGCCAGGTGGACGCCAGCCTGGAACTCCCCCTCTGAACCCGTCACCCAGCTCGAATATCAAGGAAGACAGCCCATGCCCCTGACCCAGGAAGCCGCCGCCGACATCGCCCGGGTGCTGACCGAGGCGCTGCCCTACATCCAGCGCTTCCAGAACGCCACGGTGGTAGTGAAGTTCGGCGGCAACGCCATGGTCGACGAGGCCCTGCAGAGCAGCTTTGCCCGTGACATCGTGCTGATGAAGCTGGTGGGCATCAATCCCATCGTGGTTCATGGCGGCGGCCCGCAGATCGGCGAGCTGCTCAGGAAGCTGGACATCCAGTCACGCTTTGTCGACGGCATGCGGGTGACCGACGAAGCCACCATGGACGTGGTGCAGATGGTGCTGGGCGGACTGGTGAACAAGGACATCGTCAGTCTGATCAACACCCATGGCGGGCGTGCCATCGGCCTGACAGGCAAGGATGCGGAGCTGATCCGTGCCCGGCGCATGACCCTGAAGCGCAATGCGCCGGAGCTGAATGCGCCCGAGATCATCGATATGGGTCATGTCGGCGAGGTGGCATCCATCGACACGGCCGTCATCGACCTGCTGGTGCAGTCGGACTTCATTCCGGTGATCGCGCCCATCGGCATCGGCACGGACGGTGCGTCCTACAACATCAACGCCGATGTGGTGGCCGGCAAGGTGGCCGAGGCGGTGGGGGCGTCCAAGCTGATGTTGCTGACCAACACGCCGGGGCTGCTGGATGCGGACGGCAAGGTCCTGACCGGCCTGTCCGCCGCCCGGGTCCAGGAGCTGATCGCCGATGGCACCATTCACGGCGGCATGCTGCCCAAGATCACCCATGCCCTGGAAGCCGTGCAGAACGGTGTCGCAAGTGCCCATATCATCGACGGCCGCGTGGCCCACGCGGTGTTGCTGGAAATCTTCACCGATACCGGGGTGGGCACCCTGATCACGGCCAACCCGGACGCCACTGCCTGAAGCCATGACGCGCCGTGATCCCCAGCGATACGAGCAGATCCTGCAGACTCTGGCGGTCATGCTGGAAGACCCGGGAACGCGCATCACCACGGCGGCCCTGGCCAGCCGCGTGGGCGTCTCCGAAGCGGCACTGTACCGGCACTTTCCCAGCAAGGCGCGCATGTTCGAAGGTCTGCTGGAGTTCCTGGAATCGGCGATCTTCTCGCGCTTTCAAGTGATCCGGGCGGAAGAGACCGATCCCGCCGCGCGCAGCAGTGCCATGCTGCTGCTGATCCTGCGTTTCTGCGGTCAGAACCCGGGATTCACCCGGCTGCTCACCGGCGAGGCGCTGACTGGCGAGCACGACCGCCTGCGCAAGCGCGTACAGCAGTTCCTGGACCGGGTGGAAACCGAACTGCGTGCAGTGCTGCGCGATGGCGAGCTGGAACAGGGCTGGCGCCCCCGGCCCGACAGTCCGAGCGCAGCCCGCCTGCTGCTGGCGTTGCTGCAGGGACGGCTGGCCCAGTTCGCTCAGAGTGACTTCCGGACACCCCCGGATCAGGACTGGCCGCGCCTGTGGGCACGACTGGAACTGGGCTTGTGGGATGCGCCCGGCGAGACGCATGCCGGGCACTGACCCGGCAGCCGCCCGACTCAACCCTCCGGCACGGCGCCGTACTGCTCGCGGTACTGTCTGACCCGCGCCAGCAGGTCCGGGTCGGATCCCGCGGCCAGCCAGGCCTCCAGGTCCGTCAGGCTGACCAGACTGCGTACCGGAATGTCCAGCTCTGCCTGCAGCTCCTGCACCGCCGAGCGCGTGCCCTGGCCGCGCTCCTGCCGGTCGAGCGCCGTCAGGATGCCAGTCAGTCGCCCCCCCGCCGCTTCGATCAGCGGCAGCACCTCACGCACAGCCGTACCGGCGGTGATGACGTCATCCACCAGCAACACTCGCCGACCCGCCAGCTCGGCACCGACCAGCTGCCCGCCCTCGCCATGAGCCTTGGCTTCCTTGCGATTGTAGGCGACGCCCGCATTCAGGCCGTGATCGCGCGCCAGCGCCACTGCGGTGACTGCACTCAGGGGAATGCCCTTGTAGGCGGGCCCGAACAACACGTCGCAGTCCAGCGCAGCGGCCTGGATCTCTGCCGCGTAGAACGCCCCCAGTCGCGCCATGGCAGCGCCATCACGAAAGCTGCCACAGTTGAAGAAATAGGGGCTCTGGCGCCCTGACTTGAGCTCGAAGTCGCCGAAACGCAGCACGTTGCTGGCCAGCGCGAACTCCAGAAACGCATTGCGCCGCGCGTCGGCTGGCGCCCGGGCAATCCACTCGGGGGTGATCTGATCGGTCATCGCGCGCCTCAGGACAGGGGAGTGGCCAGCGCCGCCCGCTGCATGGCAAACAGCTCTTCGGTGCCCTTGCGCGCCAGCGCGATCATGTGATTCAGCTCCTCGTCATTCCAGGCCGCCTGCTCGGCAGTGCCCTGCAGTTCGATGAAGCCGCCGGCCTCGGTCATCACCACGTTCATGTCGGTGTCGGCGCTGGAATCCTCGTCATAGTCCAGGTCCAGCACCGGCGTGCCCTGCCAGATGCCCACTGACACTGATGCCACCAGCCCCTGCAACGGCTGCCCGGTAATCATGCCGCGCTGCTGCATGTGGCGGATGGCATCGGCCACCGCCACCGCAGCGCCGGTGATCGATGCGGTACGGGTACCGCCATCAGCCTGCAGCACGTCACAATCGATCCGCAGGGTGTGTTCGCCCAGTCCGGTCAGATCCACCGCGGCCCGCAGCGAGCGGCCGATCAGGCGCTGGATCTCCTGGGTGCGGCCGCTCTGCTTGCCGCGCGCCGCTTCGCGATCGGCGCGGGTATGAGTGCTGCCGGGCAGCATGCCGTACTCGGCGGTCAGCCAGCCCTGGCCCTTGCCACGCAGGAAGGGCGGCACGCCACTGGTCACGGAAGCGGTACAGAGCACGCGCGTGCGGCCGAAGGAAACGAGCACCGAACCCGCCGCATGACAGGTGAAGCCGCGCTCGAAACTGACTTCGCGCAACGCATCGGCAGCGCGACCACTGGGTCTGGCAAAACTCATGCAGGACTCTCTTTCCGGAAATTGGCGGCCATCATAGCAGCCCACCGGCCCGGCACGCCCGGCCAGCAGTCACTTGCTCGACGACCACCGCAGGCTTTACTTAAACTGCGCGCTTTCCATGGCAGAGGTGGTCAGCCCATGACCCTGAGCATGACCGCGTTCGCGCGCGCCGAGCAGCAGACCCCCTGGGGCACGCTGGCCTGCGAGCTGCGTTCGGTGAACCATCGTTACCTGGACCTGAGTCTGCGGCTGCCGGACACCCTGCGCGCCACCGAGCCGGAACTGCGGGCGCTGCTGCGGGGGCGACTGGAACGCGGCAAGGTCGAATGCCAGCTGCGCTTCGATCGTCGCGATGCAACAGCCCAGGGCGCCAGCGTGGACGCAGAGGCCCTGGGGCGCGCGGTCGACCTGCTGACCACCATTCACCAGGGGCTGGGGGACCGCGCCGCCGCCATTGACCCCATCGAGCTGAGCCGTCTGCCCGGCATCGTGCGCGAGCCGGAGCTGGATCAGGATGCCCTGCAGGCGGCCGTGCTGCAGCTGGCGGAAAGGCTGCTGGACGACTTCATCGCCCATCGCCAGCGGGAAGGCCGACACCTGGCTGAACTGATCGAAGCACGCCTGCAGGAAATCGAGCTGATTCGCGACGAGGTCGCCGCCGTTGCCGACAACCTGGTGGCGGAGCTGCGCGCGCGTCTGCGCGAACGGGCGGAGACCCTCAGCGTCCAGCTGGAGCCCCAGCGACTCGAGCAGGAGGTCGCTCTGCTGGCCCAGAAGGCAGACGTGGCCGAGGAGCTGGATCGTCTCGGCGCTCACGTGGCAGAAATGCGGCAGGCGCTGGCAGGCTCCGGGGCCGTGGGACGGCGGCTGGACTTCCTGGCCCAGGAGCTCAACCGCGAAGCCAACACACTGGCATCAAAGGCCACCCGCAGCGACGTGGCCAGCCGCGCCGTCGATCTGAAGGTGCTGGTGGAACAGATCCGCGAACAGATCCAGAACCTGGAGTGATTGCCACATGCGTCCGCTAGAGCCGACCCCGCGCGGCACCCTGTTCGTGATCTCGGCACCGTCCGGCGCCGGCAAGACATCGCTGCTGCGTGCCCTGCTGGAACAGGAGCCGGAGCTGCTGCTGTCCGTATCCCACACCACCCGCCCCCAGCGGCGCGGCGAAAGGGACGGCGTCAACTACCACTTCGTCGACCGTGCCACTTTCCAGGCCATGCGCGAACGCGGCGAATTCCTGGAACACGCGGAAGTCTTCGACAACTTCTACGGCACCTCGGGGCTGTGGGTGGATCGGCAGCTGGGCAACGGTGCCGACGTGGTGCTGGAGATCGACTGGCAGGGGGCGGCGCAGATCCGCCAGCGCATGCCCGAGACGGTCTCCATCTTCATCATGCCTCCGTCCCTGCAGGCGCTGGCCGAGCGACTGGACAAGCGCGGCGAAGACAGCCCGGAAGTGATCGCCCGGCGGCTGTCCGAAGCGCGCCTGGAGATGAGCCAGTATCACCACTATGACTATCTGGTGGTGAACGACCGATTCGACCAGGCGCTGGCGGAGCTGCGAGCCATTTTCCTGACTCAGCGCCTGCGGCTGGACCGGCAGCTGATTCGCCAGCAGGCACTGCTGCGCAGCCTGCTGGCCGAGAACTGAACCGTCCCTGGCTGCAGCACCCCTGTCCTGGACAGAGGTTCTCCGTTATACTGACTGGCTCACTGTTTCAAGTCCCGCCCAACGCGGAGGAGACCCCGGAAGATGGCTCGCATTACCGTCGAAGACTGTCTCGACAAGGTCGATAACCGTTTCGAGCTGATCATGATTGCGTCCAGGCGTGCGCGTCAGATCGCCACCGGTGGCCGCGACCCCCTGGTGCCGGAGGAGAACGACAAGCCGACGGTACTGGCGTTGCGCGAGATCGCCGAGGGTCTGGTCGACCGCACCATCCTGGACGAAGATGATCGCGATGGCCGGGACGAATTCGGCTTCCAGCTTCCGGAGCCCGCACCGCGCGATGCAGCAAGCAACGAAGACGCGCCCAGCGAGTAACCGCGGCCGCAAGCGCCGCCTGGCCCCGCCCGAGGCGGTCCGCGAACCGTCGGCAGAGCCCGTGATCAGCATCGACATGCTGTGTCGACGGCTGGACGAGTACCTGGAACCCGAGCAGGTAGCCGAGGTGCGCCGGGCCTACGAGTACGCCCGCGAAGCCCACGAGGGCCAGATGCGGCGCACAGGCCACCCCTATATTACCCACCCGGTGGCTGTGTCCTACATCCTGGCGGAAATGCACATGGACCATCAGACCCTGATGGCCGCCCTGCTGCATGACGTGATCGAGGACACCGGGGTCGGCAAGACCACCCTGCGGGACGAGTTCGGCGACGATGTGGCCGAGCTGGTGGATGGCGTTTCCAAGCTCGCTACCATCTTCCAGTCCCGCGCCCAGGCTCAGGCAGAGAACTTCCAGAAGATGGCCCTGGCCATGGCGCGCGATATTCGCGTGATCCTGGTGAAGCTGGCCGATCGCCTGCACAACATGCGTACCATCGGCGCCCTGAAGACCGAGAAGCGCACGCGTATTGCCCGCGAGACCCTGGAGTTCTACGCGCCCATCGCCAATCGCCTGGGCATGAACAACCTGCGGGTGGAGTTCGAGGACCTGGGATTCGCAGCCCTCCATCCCATGCGCGCCGAGCGCATCTCCCGCGCCGTCAAGGCTGCCCGCCAGAACCGTCGCGAGCTGGTCCACCAGATCGAGCAGGCCCTGCGCGACTGCCTGCAGCGCGAGGATCTGGAAGCCACCGTGATCGGGCGCGAGAAGCATCTGTACTCCATCTACAACAAGATGAAGCACAAGCGGAAACCGTTTGCCGAGATCATGGACGTGTTCGGCTTCCGCATCGTCGTCGACCGGGTGGATACCTGCTACCGGGTGCTGGGCGCAGTCCACAACCTGTACAAGCCGGTGGCCGGCCGCTTCAAGGACTACATTGCCATCCCCAAGGCGAACGGCTATCAGTCCCTGCATACCACCCTGTTCGGCATGCATGGCGTGCCCATCGAGATCCAGATCCGCACCCACCAGATGGATGCGGTCGCCAACAACGGCATTGCCGGCCACTGGCTCTACAAGTCGGCGGAGGAAGAACCCGCAGCGGGCAGTCACGCGCGCGCACGACAGTGGGTCAAGGGCCTGCTGGAGCTGCAACAGCGCGCCGGCGACTCGATGGAGTTCATAGAGAACCTGAAGATCGACCTGTTCCCGGACGAGATCTACGTGTTCACGCCCAAGGGCCGCATCATGGAACTGCCGCGGGGCGGCTCGCCGGTGGATTTCGCCTATGCGGTACATACCGATGTGGGCAATACCTGCGTGGCCTGCCGGATCGATCGCCGGCTGGCGCCGCTGTCGACCCAGCTGCAGAGCGGCCAGACGGTGGAGATCATCACCTCGGAAGATGCTCGCCCCAACCCGGACTGGCTGTCATTCGCCATTACCGGCAAGGCGCGCTCTTCCATTCGCCATGCACTCAAGCATCAGCAGGTGGCAGAGTCGCGGGCGCTGGGCAAGCGCTTGCTGAACCGCTCACTGGCCAATGCCAGCACGTCGCTGAAGGCCATTCCGGAGCCCAGACTGCAGGCGGTAATGGAAGAGCTGGGCTTCAGCGAACTCGATGCCCTGCTGGAGGACATCGGTCTGGGCAACCGCATGGCCAGCATGGTGGCCCGACGCCTGACCAGTGGTGACCAGCCGGAAGAATCGGAAGTAGGCATCAGTCAGGACGGTCCGCTTGCCATTCGCGGCACCGAGGGCATGGTGGTCACCTACGGCAAGTGCTGCTACCCGCTGCCGGGTGAACCCATCGTCGGCCACATCAGTTCCGGCCGCGGCCTGGTGATTCATCGCGAGACCTGTCGCAACCTGAGTGAGCTGCGCAGCCGCGGCGAGGAGATCGTGCCTGCGCGCTGGTCCGACAAGGTCGAAGGCGAGTTCTCCACCGAGCTGCGACTGGAAGTGGTCCCCCAGAAGGGCGTGATTGCCGAGCTGGCCACGGTGATCACCTCGCTGGATGCCAACATCGAGAAGATCCACACGGTGGAGCGCAACCCGCGCCTGTCCACGGTCAGCATAGCGCTGGGGGTACGGGACCGCGTGCATCTGGCCCGGGCCATGCGCCGACTGCGCAATCTGCCCAGCGTCATCAGCCTCACCCGGAGCAAGAACTGAAGCATGGAACCGATCCAGACCGATCAGGCACCGGCCGCCATCGGCCCCTATTCCCAGGCCTTGCGCTGCGGCGACATGGTGTTCCTGTCCGGGCAGATCGCGCTTGCCCCCGACAGCGGCGAGCTGGTGAGCGGCGGCATCAACGCCGAGATCAGCCAGGTCTTCGACAACCTGCTGGCGGTGGTGGCCGCAGCCGGTGCAAGGCCGGACCAGATCGCCCGGATCACCGTCTATCTGACCGACCTGGCTCACTTCGGCCGCGTCAACGAGGCCATGGCCGAGCGCCTGCAGGCACCCTATCCGGCCCGCGCGGCCGTAGGTGTCGCGGCACTGCCGAGAGGCGCCAGCGTCGAGGTGGACGCGGTGCTCTGGCTGGGCTGAGTCTGCGAGACTGCAGACCCGGAAGCCGTTCCGACAGCTCTGGAAAACAGCATTCCTTCGACCGGTCGCAGGGACCTGTTGATCCATACCGATCAGCTCGACACATGCTCTGGATACGTCGATGCCGGCTACTTGCGGCCCTCGCGTACCAGTGTGTCCAGCTCGCCGCTCTCCAGCAGGGGTTCCAGCACGGCAGCGAAACCGGCCCGGTAATCCGGATAGCGCCAGCCGTAGCCCATCTGCTGCAACGCCTGCGGCCTGATCCGGCGGCCCGGTTGCGCACGTTCATCGGGATCCGGCCGTAGCGGTGGCAACGCCAGGCCACGGCTGGAGATCCACTCGTGCAGCCAGCTCATGACCTGATGGCGTGGGGTCGGATTCGGGTCGCTGCCAAGCATCAGCTCGGGCACCGCCTGGTCGGCGGCGGCTCGAGACAGCAGGAAGTGCAGCATGGCCACCGCATCGTCGCGATGCACCCGGTTGGTCCACTGCGCCGGCGTCGAAGGCACGCCGCGACCAGACAGCACGCGCTTCAGCAACGCGAGACGACCGGGACCATAGATGCCCGACAGCCGCAGGACGGTGACCGGACAGGGTCCTGCCAGCAAGGCCTGTTCTGCTTCCAGCAACACCTGCGCCTGGGCACGCTGCGGCCGGGCCGGACTGGTCTCGTCCACCCATTCGCCCTGGCCGGGGCCGAACACGGACGTGCTGGAAACCCAGAAGATCCGGTCCGGGCGGACCTGTGCTGCCCAGGCTGCCACCGCACGTGCAATGGCCAGATAACTGTTGCGGTAGCCTGCCTCGCTGTAGTCGTCTGGCGTGACGCAGGCGATCAGCCAGCGCGGCTGCACCGGCAGCGCCAGCAACTGCTCCGCGCTTGCAGCATCGGCACGCTGCAGGGCTACTCCAGCCGGCGCCTGCGTGCCGCGCCGGACGCCGGTGACCTGAACCCCCTCCACAGCCAGCTGCGCAGCCAGCCGACCGCCGATATCGCCCAGGCCAATGACGGCCAGATTCTGTCCTGCAAGCATCTGCTTCTCCTGTCGCAGCTCCGGTTCCCCGCGTCCAGCCAGAGCGCTAGACTGTATGAATGAACAGATCCCGAATCCAGCCCGATGCCCTGCAGGCGCCCGTCACGCACCTTCGCGGTGTGGGGGCGGCCCTGGCCGAGAAGCTGGAACGGCTGCACGTGCGTCGGGTGCAGGACCTGCTGTTCCTGCTGCCGCTGCGCTACGAGGATCGTACCCGCATCACCCCCATCGGCGCATTGCGGATCGGTCAGCACGCGATGGTGGAAGGCGAGATCCAGTTGGTGGATGTGGTGCGGGGGCGACGGCGCAGCCTCTGCTGCCGGATTCAGGATGGCACCGGCATGACCACGCTGCGGCTGTTCCATTTCACGGCACGTCAGCGTGCGCTGCTGGAACCGGGCAAGCGCCTGCGGTGTTTCGGCGAGGCACGCCAGGGGGCCACCGGCCTGGAGCTGTATCACCCGGAGTACCGCCTGATCAGCGACCCGGCGCCGCCGCTGCCGGAGCGCCTGACACCGGTCTATCCGCTGGTGGACGGGGTCGGCCAGACCCGCATGCGCAGCCTCTGCCAGGCTGCGCTGGCCTGCCTGGAGCAGGCTCCGGAAGCGCTGGAGCCAGACCTTGGGGAAGCGGTGCGTTTCCTGCACCAGCCACCGGCCGCCACCCACCCTGGCGATCTGGAGGCGGGCACCCACCCGTTGCAGCAACGGCTGGCCCTGGACGAACTGCTGGCCCATCACCTGTCACTGCTGCAGGCCAGGGCGCGTATCCAGACCGAGCAGGCACCGCCGCTGGCGCGGCCGGATACACTGCTGCAGGAGTTTCTCTCCGGACTGCCGTTCGCCCCCACCGATGCCCAGCAACGGGCCATTGACGAGATCGCGGCCGATCTGGCCAGGCCCGTCCCCATGCAGCGTCTGCTACAGGGTGACGTGGGGTCGGGCAAGACCCTGGTCGCTGCTGCCGCAACCCTGTCCGCAGCGGCCCACGGCCGCCAGACCGCCCTGATGGCGCCCACCGAACTGCTGGCAGAACAGCATGCCCGCACCCTGGAACCCTGGCTGGCGCCACTGGGCATCCGGGTGGCGCTGCTGACCGGCCGTCAGGGCGCCCGCGCCCGCCGCCAACAGCTTGAAGCCACTACCAGTGGCCAGGCTGCACTGGTAATCGGCACCCACGCCCTGTTTCAGCAGGATGTGGACTTTCACCAGCTGGCGCTGGTGATCATTGACGAACAGCATCGCTTTGGCGTCCACCAGCGGCTGGCCCTGAGAAGAAAGGGCCAGCTGCCCCACCAGCTGGTGATGACCGCCACCCCGATCCCGCGCACGCTGGCCATGAGCGCCTACGCAGATCTGGACCTGTCGGTACTGGACACGCTTCCGCCCGGACGCACCCCTGTGCAGACGGTAGCGCTGAACGGCGATCGCCGCGGTGAAGTGGTGGAGCGCATCAGCCATGCCTGCCGAGAGGGGCGGCAGGCCTACTGGGTCTGCACCCTGATCGAGGAATCTGACAGCCTGCAGGCCCAGGCCGCGGAAGCCACCGCCCTGCAGTTGCAGCAGGCGCTGCCGGACCTGCGCGTGGGCCTGGTCCACGGCCGCCTGAAGGGCGCCGACAAGGCCGCGGTCATGGCCGGCTTCGAACAGGGCGAGATCGATCTACTGGTCGCCACCACGGTCATCGAGGTGGGCGTCAACGTGCCCAATGCGTCGCTGATGGTGATCGAGAACGCGGAACGGCTGGGGCTGGCCCAGCTGCATCAGCTGCGTGGCCGGGTCGGCCGCGGCAGTACCGCCAGCCACTGTGTACTGCTCTATCAGCCGCCGCTGTCACGGGCCGGTCGGGCACGCCTGAACGTGATGCGCGAGACCACCGACGGTTTCGTGATCGCGGAACGCGATCTGGAGATTCGCGGCCCGGGTGAGCTGCTGGGCACACGCCAGACCGGCGCCGTCGGGCTGCGGGTCGCCGACCTGATGCGGGATCGCGAACTGCTGCCGGAAGTACGGCGGCGGGCGGAGCAGTTGCAGACCCAGGATCCGGCTGCGGTAGCCTGCATCATCGATCGCTGGCTGGGGGGTCGCGAGGAATATGCCTACGCCTGAACCGGCCCCCGGAAACAGGCGTCCCCCCAGGCCTACGCAGGCGGTGCCGAGGCGGTCACCTCTTCGTCGTCACGGTCACGCGCATCCGGGTCGTGGAACCGCTCCAGATCAAGCTGACCTTCGCTGCGCGCCACCACGGTCGCCACCATGCCATCACCCGCTACGTTGACCGAGGTGCGCATCATGTCCAGCAGCCGGTCGACACCGATGATCAGCATGATGCCCTCCACCGGCAGGTTCACCTGCTGCAGCACCATGGCCAGCATGATCAGGCCCACACCCGGCACCCCGGCGGTGCCCACGGAGGCCAGCGTGGCGGTCAGAATCACCATCAGATACTGGCTGGCAGTCAGGTCGATGCCGTAATACTGGGCAATGAAGACCGTTGCCACGCCCTGCATGATGGCCGTGCCATCCATGTTGATGGTGGCCCCGAGCGGCACCGTGAAGGAGCCCACCTCGTTGCGCACGCCCAGTCGGGCGCGGACGGCATTCAGGGTCACAGGCAGGGTCGCGCCGCTGGAGGAGGTGCTGAAGGCCACCAGCATGGGCTCGCGCATCTTGCGGAAGAACATGCGCGGCGGTACCCGGGCCAGCAGGGTCAGTAGCAGCGGATAGACCAGCAGCAGATGCAGGAGCAGGACGCTGACAACGGTCAGGAAGTAGCCCGCCAGGGTGGTGATCTCGTCCCAGCCGACGGTGGCGAACAAAGTCGCCATCAGACAGAAGACGCCGTAGGGGGCCAGTTCGATGAGCAGGCTGACCAGCCGCATGATCACCGCATTCAGGTCCTCGAACACCGCCTTGATGCGTGCACCGGCCTGGCCGGCTCGGGACAGGGCCAGCCCGAACAGCAGCGCGAAGACGATGATCTGCAGCATCTCGCCTTCGGCCAGCGCCGCCACCGGGTTGGTCGGGAACAGGTTGAGGATGACGTCCTTCAGGCCCGGAGCCGGGGCCGGATCGAACTCGGCGTCGGTGGTACCTTCCACCCCGCTGCCGGGCTGCACCAGCAGGGCCACCGTCAGTGCCAGAGTGATCGCGGTCGCGGTGGTAAACAGGTACAGGGCCAGGGTCTTGCCGCCCAGCCGGCCCAGATCAGCGCCGCTGCTGAGGTTGCTGACCCCGCAGACCAGCGAGACCAGCACCAGCGGTACCACCAGCAACTGCAGGGAGCGGATGAAGAGCTGGCCGCCGACGTCGAAGACGCCATCGAACAGCAGACGGTTGAGGTAGCCGTCCGGATCCAGGTTCAGCGCATGGGCCAGCGAGCCCAGCAGGAAGCCGGCACCCATGCCGACCAGTATGCGGCCTGTCAGATTCATGCAAGCACCCGAAGCGGTCCCCAGCTGCCGGAGTCTGGCAGAGATGGGGCGATTCGGCCACGGTGGGCGTTCAGCCGATCTCGATCATCTCGAAATCTTCCTTGCCAACACCGCACTCCGGACACACGAAGTCATCGGGGACGTCCTCCCATGCGGTTCCGGGCGCAATGCCCTCGTCCTCGTAGCCTTCGGCTTCGTCATAGATCCAGCCACAGACGATGCACTGCCACTTCTTCATTGCGCTCTCCGCAGGGGTTTCAGGGCGCGGGTAAAGTACTGATTAAGGCCTGCAAAATCAATCGCCGAGGGAAAACGCGTTGCGCCCCGACGCGCATTCGCGCACAGTGCGCAACGCCATGAAGCCCCCTGTGCCCGTCAACCTTCCCGCGCGTCTGCCAGCTGCCCGTCAGGGCCAGTCGCGACTGCTGCTGCCCGTGTGGGCAGCCCCGGCCGCCCACCTGTTGCTGACCAGTACCGGCTCCATGACTCGCGGGCTGGAACAGCAGTTCAGCGCGCCCGTCAGTGTCCGTGTGCTGAGGCAATACGTCGGCCTGCCCACTGCCCTGGAAGCCCGCATCACACGCCGGTCGGTGCGCGGTGGCTGGTGGTGTCGAGAGATCCTGTTGTGTGCCGGCACGGTGCCCGTGCTCTGCGCGAGGACTGCGGTACCGCCGGATGCTCGCCGGCTGCAGGCCGCGACAAGAAGACTGGCAGGCACGCCCTTGATGACGCTGCTGTTCGACGGCGACAGCTTGCGGACCGGCGTGGCTCGCGGCCCGCGCCGTTTCGGTCGCGACCCCGATGGCCACTGGTGGCGGCAGACCTGCTACCGGGTACAGGATGAACCACTGCTGCTGTTCGAAGCGCTGCTGCCGGCGGCCATGGCCCCGGGTTCGCTGCCGGTCTGCTAGACTGCGACCGCTCGCGCCACCAGGCCCGGCCCCCAGGGAGACAGGAGCGGAACCCTTGAGTGAACGCATTCAGGTCTGGCTGCAGCTGACCCGCCTGGACCGTCCCGTGGGCATCGGTCTACTGCTATGGCCCACCCTGTGGGCGCTGTGGGTGGCGGCCGACGGCATGCCCAGCGTGCGCAACCTGGTCATCTTCGTGCTGGGGGTGATCCTGACCCGCTCCGCCGGCTGCGTGATCAACGACTGGGCCGATCGCGACTTCGACGGCCATGTCCAGCGCACTCGCAACCGCCCGCTCGCCACCGGCCGCGCGAGCACCATCGAGGCATTCTCCCTGATTGCGGTGCTGCTGCTGCTGGCCCTGGGCCTGGTGCTGCTGACCAACCTGCTGACCCTGGCGCTGGCTCCGGTGGCGGTGCTGCTGGCGGGCATCTACCCGTTCGCCAAACGCTACACCCACCTGCCCCAGATCTTTCTGGGGGCCGCCTTCTCGTGGGCAATCATCATGGCCTTTGCGGCCGAGACCGGCACGGTTCCGGCTGTGGCCTGGCTGCTGTTCCTGGCCAACCTGCTGTGGACGGTAGCCTACGATACCGAGTATGCGATGGTGGACCGGCCCTGGGACCTGGAAGTCGGCATCAAGTCCACAGCCATCCTGTTCGGGGACCATGACCGGCTGATGGTGGGCCTGCTGCAGCTGGGCGTGCTGGCACTGCTGGCCGCGCTGGGCCTGCAGCTGGGCTACGGTCCGGTCTGGTGGCTGGGGCTGGCGGCCGCAGCCGCGCTGTTCATCCGCCAGCAGCAGCTGATCTTCCACCGCGATCTGGACCAGTGTTTCCGGGCCTTTCGCGGCAACAACCAGGTGGGGCTGGTGATTCTGGCAGCCCTGATCCTGGATCGGGCGCTGGCCTGAGTCCTGCCGACAAGCCGCTGCTGCGGCCGCGCCGGATGACCAGCCGGGCAGCCATGTTCAGTCCAGCAGTTGCAGGCCGGCCATGCCCAGGATCAGCCACTTGCTGCCGGCATCGGTAAAGTTGACCTGCACCCGGGCACGCTCGCCCTGCCCCTCGCAGGCCAGTACCACACCCTCGCCGAACTTGCCGTGCAGGACGCGCTGCCCCAGCTGCAGGGCCCCGGGGTCCGGCTCCAGCGCATTGCTGCCCCCGGCGCTGGCCAGGGGGCGCAGAACGCCCGCATTCAGCCGGACCTCTTCCAGATGCTCGGGTGGAATCTCGCGCAGGAAGCGCGAGGGCCGATTGTAGGTCTCGTTGCCATGCAGACGTCGGGATTCGGCAAAGGTCAGATAGAGGGACTGCATTGCACGGGTCATGCCCACGTAGCAGAGCCGACGCTCCTCCTCCAGGCCGCCGGGCGTCTCCAGCGCCATGCGATGGGGAAACAGGCCTTCCTCGACGCCAGCCAGAAACACCAGCGGGAACTCGAGCCCCTTGGCTGCATGCAGGGTCATCAGCTGCACGGCCCGGGTGCGGTCGCCGGACTGGGTATCGCCCGCCTCGAGCGCAGCCAGGTCCAGAAACTCTTCCAGCTTGCGGCGCTCGGACAGCACCTCGTCGCCGTCGGCATCCACCGGCAACACCAGTTCGCCGGCGAACTGGCGCGCGGCGGTCACCAGTTCGTCCAGATTCTCTCGCCGCGCCAGACCGCGCTCGCCCTTCTCCTGGCCGTGGAAGGCATACAGGCCGGAGACCTCGATCACGTGCTGGACCAGCTCGCTCAGGGTCAGGCCGCTGCTGCCCTCGTCCAGACCTTCCACCAGGTCCAGGAAGCCGCCGACCGCATTGCGGGCACGACCACTCAGCGCGCCTTCGGTCACCAGCCTGCGGGCCGCGCGCCAGAGGGATTCGCCCTGGCTACGGGCCTGCTCCCTCACCTGCTCCAGGGTCTTGTCGCCGATACCCCTGGGCGGGGTATTCACCACCCGCTCGAAGGCGGCGTCCGCATCGCGGCTGACCAGCAGTCGCAGGTAGCCCAGGGTATTGCGGATCTCGGCCCGCTCGAAGAAGCGCAGCCCCCCATAGATACGATAGGGAATCTCCAGCCGCAGCAGTGCCTCTTCCAGATTGCGGGACTGGGCGTTGGAGCGATACAGGATTGCCACGTCCTCGGGAGCATGACCGGCCTCCAGCCACTCGTCGATGCGCTCGGCAATGAAACGCGCTTCGTCCATCTCGTTGTGAGCGGCGTAGACCCGCAGCGGCTCGCCAGTCTCGCCGCTGGTCCACAGGTCCTTGCCCAGGCGGTCGCTGTTGTGGCCGATGAGAGCGTTGGCGGCGTTCAGGATCGTGGCAGTGGATCGGTAGTTCTGCTCCAGCCGGATCAGCTCCACATCCGTGAAGTCACGCTGGAAGCTGTGCAGGTTCTCTATCCGGGCACCGCGCCAGCCATAGATGGACTGATCGTCATCGCCTACCACCATGACGTGGGCATCACGCCCCGCCAGGACTCTCAGCCACGCGTACTGCAGGGTGTTGGTGTCCTGGAACTCGTCTACCAGCAGGTAACGAAAACGGCGCTGATAGTGGGCCAGCAGCTCCGGCTGTTCCAGCCACAGCTCGTGGCTGCGCAACAGCAACTCGGCGAAATCCACCATGCCGCCCCGCTCGGTGGCTTCCTCGTAGGCTGCATAGACCTGCAGCATGGTCGCCTCGAACAGGTCGCCGCCAGCATCGATGTGGCGCGCCCTTCGCCCCTCTTCCTTCTGGCCGTTGATGTACCAGACTGCCTGTCGCGGTGGCCAGCGCTTCTCGTCCAGATCCAGGCTGCGCATGATGCGTCGTACCAGCCGCAGCTGATCATCCGCATCCAGGATCTGGAAGTGCTGGGGCAGACCCGCTTCCTGCCAGTGGCTGCGCAGTAGCCGATGGGCAATGCCGTGGAAGGTGCCGACCCACAGGTGCTGGACCGGCATGTCCAGCAGCGCTTCGGTGCGCTGGCGCAGTTCTGCTGCTGCCTTGTTGGTGAAGGTCACCGCCATGATGCCATGGGGTGAGGCGCCCTCGGCCTCGATCAGGTAGGCCATCCGGTGCACCAGCACCCGGGTCTTGCCCGATCCGGCCCCGGCCAGCACCAGATGGTTGCCCGGCGGCGCCGCCACCGCGGCCCGCTGCTCCGGGTTGAGGCCATCCAGTATGGGGGTGAGATCCATGACTGATCCCTGTGCAATGCATGGAGTGGTCGCGCAGACAGACCGCGCCTTGCTGCCGACGGGTCAGGAGAGATTCCGGAGCACGCGGCAGGCGCCCTGTGCTTCAGCACGCCGGCGCGGCGCACATGATGCCACAAGGACGGCCCGACCACCGGCCCCGGCGGGAATCCCGGCGCCGCTGACGCCGCGGGCTACTCCACGGTCACGGACTTGGCCAGGTTGCGCGGCTGGTCCACATCGGTACCCCGCATGACCGCCACGTGGTAGGCCAGCAACTGCAGCGCTACCGTATGGACGATGGGCGCCACGAACCGGCTTGCCGGTGGCAGTCGCACCACGGTGACATCGGGCTCTTCGCGAAAACGCACCGCGGCATCGGCAAAGACGAACAGCTGTCCGCCACGTGCGCGGACCTCCTGCAGATTGGACTGCAGCTTTTCCAGCAGGTCGTCATTGGACGCCACCGCAATCACAGGCATGCTGGAATCCACCAGTGCCAGCGGGCCGTGCTTGAGTTCGCCGGCAGGATAGCCTTCGGCATGGATATAGGAGATTTCCTTGAGCTTCAGGGCGCCTTCCAGCGCAATCGGGAAGCCTTCGCCGCGTCCCAGGAACAGTGCATGGGACTTCTCGATGAAGTACTCCGCCAGCCGGGCGATGGTGGGCTCCAGCTTCAGCACCTCCTCGATCACCGCCGGCAGGGCGTGCAGCGCCTCCACGATCTCCCGCTCCTGACGCGCCGTCATGTGACCACGACGCCCCAGCAGTACCGACAGCAGCAACAGGTCGGTCAGTTGCGCGGTGAACGCCTTGGTCGACGCCACGCCGATCTCCGGACCCGCCTCGGTCATCAGCGCCAGGTCCGATTCCCGGACGATACTGCTGGTAGGCACGTTGCACAGGGTCAGGCTGCCCAGATAGCCACTGCGCTTCGCCTGCTGCAACGCCGCCAGCGTATCCGCCGTCTCGCCTGACTGGGAGATGGTGACGAACAGCGAGTCGGCCGGGATGGCCGCGTCGCGATAGCGGTACTCGCTGGCGATCTCCACGTTGCAGGGCATGCCCGCCAGCGACTCGATCCAGTACCGCGCCACCGAGGCCGCGTAGTAGCTGGAACCACAGGCCACGATGGTGACATTGCGCGTGGCATCGAAGATCTCGCTGGCACGGAAACCGAACGCCGGCTCCAGCACCCGGTCATGACCCAGCCGACCCTCGAGTGTCTGCCGAATGACCGCTGGCTGCTGGTGGATCTCTTTCGCCATGTAATGGCGGAAATTGCCGCGGCCCGTGTCTTCCTCACCCATGCGCACCCGCACCGCCCGGCGCTCGGCCATCAGGTTGTCCAGATCCCAGATCCGGTAACCATCGCGGCTGATCGCAACCAGATCACCATCTTCCAGGAAGATGAATCGATCCGTGACCGGCCTCAGCGCCAGCACGTCGGAGGCGACGTAGGTTTCGCCGATGCCCACACCCACCACCAGAGGACTGCCCTTGCGGGCTGCAACCAGCTGTTCCGGATGGTCCTTGTGGACCACCGCTATCGCGTAGGCGCCCTGCAGTTCACCCAGCGCCTCCCTGACCGCCTCCACCAGGTCCTGCTGCCGGCGATAGTGATGATCGATCAGGTGGACGATGGTCTCGGTGTCGGTCTCGGAGCTGAACGCGTAGCCGCGTTCGATCAGCTGTTCGCGCAGTTCATGGTGGTTTTCGATGATGCCGTTGTGAACCAGGGCCAGGTCGTCACCCGACATCTGCGGGTGGGCATTGGCCTCGCTCGGCACGCCATGGGTAGCCCAGCGAGTATGCGCAATGCCGGTCATGCCCTGGGCACCGAGGTCGGTGACAGCTGCACGCAGTTCCGCCACCTTGCCGACCGCGCGACGGCGAGCAACAGTGCCGCCCTCCTCGATGACCGCGAGACCGGCCGAGTCGTAACCACGGTACTCCAGCCGGTCCAGCCCCTCGAGGAGGATGCCGGCTACCTGACGACGCGCGACCGCGCCCACGATTCCACACATGGCTGCTTATTCCTGTCCCTGTTGGCGTTGCTTCGGACTCTTCCATTTGTCGATATTGCGCTGGCGCGCCCGGCCGACACCCAGATTGCCATCGGGGATGGCACTGGTGATGGTCGAGCCCGCTGCGACATAGCCGCCATCGCCGACCGTCAGCGGCGCCACCAGTGTCGAATTGGAGCCGATGAAGACGCCGTCGCCGAGCACCGTGGGGTGCTTGCCGACGCCGTCATAGTTGCAGGTGATGGTGCCGGCCCCCACGTTGCAGCCAGCACCGATGGTGGCATCACCCAGATACGCCAGGTGGTTGGCCTTGCTGCCGGCGCCGAGCGTCGTCTTCTTGACCTCGACGAAATTGCCGATCCGGGTATCAGCCCCGAGGCGGGTGCCCTCTCGCAGCCTTGCAAACGGACCGATGGTGGCGCCCTGCTCGATGCTGGCACCGCGGATGTGGGTAAAAGGCTCGATGGTGACACCATCGCCAATCTGCACGTCCTCCAGCACCACGTTGGCACCGATGCGTACTCCCCTGCCCAGGATCACCGCTCCGGCAAAGACACAATTGACGTCGATGGTGGTGTCCTGCCCGGCTTCAAGCGTACCGCGAATGTCTATCCGGTACGGGTCCTGCAGCGTGACACCGGCGCGCATCAGGCCTTCCGCCTGCCGCGCCTGCCAGGCCCGCTCCAGCGCGGCCAGCTGGACCCGATCATTGATGCCGGTGACCTGGAGCAGGTCCTCGCAATCCACGGTGGCGACGGGGAGGTCTTCTGCAACCGCGGAGGCCACCACGTCGGTCAGATACAGTTCGCCCTGGGCGTTGCCGGCTTCCAGTCGGCCCAGCCAGTCTGCCAGGCGGCCGCAGGGCAGCAGATAGATACCGGTATTGATCTCGCGAATCCGGCGCTGGACATCGCTGGCGTCTCGCTCCTCGACGATGCCGGTCACTGCGTTCTGATCGTCGCGCAGGATCCGCCCCAGACCCGTGGGATCATCGAAACGAGCCG
>LFIK01000300.1_pt1 | contig 36417 bp, 38 predicted proteins | sample 643401 | NCBI WGS metagenome assembly LFIK01 (sample SAMN03777447, study PRJNA286221) | soda lake metagenome | biome: soda lake; feature: Kulunda steppe; material: water; isolation source: sample T5-Br brine of Lake Tanatar-5 | place: Russia: Kulunda steppe | collected 2010-07
AGGCGCCGGCACGCTGAACTACGGCCACAACAACCCGGTTCTCAAAAAAGCGCTGCTGGACTACATCGAAAACGACGGTGTGACTCACGGTCTCGACTTCCATACCGAAGCCAAAGGTGCGTTCCTGCAAACCTTTCACGATGTAATCCTGAAGCCCCGTGGCATGGACCATGTGGTGATGTTCCCCGGACCCACCGGCACCAACGCCGTTGAGGCCGCGCTGAAACTGGCACGCAAGAACACCGGCCGACACACCATTGTGAGCTTCACCAACGGCTTCCATGGCGTGTCCATGGGTGCACTGGCTACCACCGGCAATCAGCACCACCGCGAAGGTGCCGGTATGCCGCTGGACGGTGTCTTCCGTCTGCCGTATGAAGGCTATGTCGACGGTCTGGACAGCCTGGGGCTGTTCGAAAAAATGCTGAACGACAACAGCTCAGGCCTGGATCTGCCCGCTGCGGTCATTGTCGAAATCGTACAAGGGGAAGGCGGTTTGAATGCCGCGTCTGACGAATGGCTGGTACGTCTGGAGTCCATCTGCCGCAAGCACGACATTCTGCTGATCGCCGATGACATTCAGGCAGGCTGTGGTCGCACCGGCACCTTCTTTAGCTTCGAGCCCAGCGGCATCGACCCGGACATCATTACCATGTCCAAATCTCTGAGCGGCTACGGTCTGCCCTTTGCGGTGACCCTGATCCGTCGGGAGCTGGATATCTTCAATCCGGGTGAGCACAACGGCACCTTCCGTGGCAACAACCACGCGTTTACCACGGCAAAAGCTGCATTGGAGCATTACTGGAGTGATCTGTCCTTTGCAGAATCCGTACAAAAGAAAGCAAAACACCTACGTGCACACCTTGAAAAAATGGCCGAAGGTACGCCATTGTTCCTGAAGGGCAGAGGCATGATGTCCGGCCTGCAATGCCCGGACGGTGACATTGCCGACGCCATTACCGCCCGCTGTTTTGACAATGGCCTGATCATTGAAACCAGTGGCCCGGAAGATGAAGTGGTCAAGTGCCTCGCGCCATTAACGACTACAATGGAAGAACTGGACAAGGGTCTGGATATTCTGGAAAACGCCATCGCCGCCCAGAATCTGAACCCGGACATGAAAAAAGCAAGCGCCTGAGACCTTGCTTCAATAATTAAGTCGGCATCCGCGGTCCGTGCAAGCCGCGGACCGGATGCTGCAAATCGACGTTCTGTCAGGGTCCGGTCCCTGTCGGAACAATGGAGGAAACCAGCAATGAGTAGCGAAGAAGCCCAAGACAATCAAGCCCCTCAATTGAGTGTGGAAAAGATTGGCGGCACATCAATGAGTGATTACCAGGCCGTGCGTGACAACATCGTCATGTACGACCCGGAGAACCTGTACGGACGGGTTTTTGTGGTATCCGCCTACGGTGGCGTCACCAACCTGCTGCTGGAACACAAGAAGACCGGCGAGCCGGGCGTCTACGAACTCTTCGCCAACGACGACTCTGACTGGGGCTGGGGCGACGCACTGACACGCGTCTCTCAGGAACTGTGCGAGATGAACACCAAGGTGTTCGAAGACACGCCCCTGCTGCAACAGGCCAATCAGTTCGTACGTGAACGCGTTGAAGGCGTGCGCAGCTGCCTGCTGGATCTGCAACGTTTGTGCAGCTATGGTCACTTCAGGCTCGATGAACACTTGCTGACCGTGCGCGAATTGCTGGCTTCTCTGGGTGAGGCCCACAGTGCCTACAACACCACGCAACTGCTGCAACTGGAAGGCGTCAACGCCCGCTTTGTCGACATGACCGGGTGGCGTGACGAACGCGAACTGACTCTGGACGAGCGCATCGAAGATGCCTTCAAGGACGTCGATCCGCATACCGAACTGCCCATTGTCACCGGCTATGCCCACTGCACCGAAGGCTTGATGCGCACCTTTGACCGTGGCTACAGCGAAATCACCTTCGCCACCATCGCCTGCCTGCTGGAAGCCGATGAAGCCATCATCCACAAGGAATACCATCTGAGCAGCGCCGATCCCAAGGTGGTCGGTGCCGACAAGGTAGTGCCCATCGGGCGCACCAACTACGACGTGGCCGACCAGTTGAGCAACCTGGGTATGGAAGCCATCCACCCCAAGGCCGCCAAGGGCATGCGCCGCCGTGATATTCCACTGCGCGTGAAAAACACCTTTGAGCCCGAGCACACGGGCACACTGATCACGCGCGATTACACCAGTGAAACGCCGCGGGTGGAAATCATTGCCGGCAAACCGCATCTGCTGGCCATCCAGATCTTTGACCAGGACATGGTCGGTGAACGTGCGCGCTATGAAGAGCGTCTGCAGGACATGATCAAGCGCTTCAGACTCAAGGTGCTGGGCCGGGATTCCAACGCCAACACCCTGACCACCTATGTGGACTGCAGCCTGAAGACGGCCAAGAAAGTGGCCGAAAACTTCAACGAGCGTATACCGTCAGCCCAGATCACATCCAAAAAGGTCTCGGTGGTTTCGGCCATTGGCAGCGATATGGAGGTGACCGGCTTGCTGGCACGTACCGTCCAGTCGCTGGCCGATGAAAAAATCAATGTACTGGCCATTCACCAGGGCATGCGACAAGTAGACATTCAGATTGTTGTGGAGCAAGGTAATTACGTGGGCGCCGTGAAGGCGTTGCACGGAGCACTAATTGAACCACACAATCATGAGTACGCCATATGCGCAGCCTGACGGGCAGACTTCTGTTCTTTGTTCTGCTGCTGGCCGCCCTCGGGGCGGCCAGTGTCGTTATGGCCCAGCAACAATCGCTCTTTCAGAGTGAGGACGGCTCTGCCGGCATGGATAGCAGCATCCTTTACTCACCGCCACCTCCCGGTGACCAGATAGCCCAGGACCACATCGACCAACTGGATTCACCCCTGTACTCCCCCTTTGTGGAACGCTATCTGCTTGACGAAATACGCAGTCTGCGTTTTGAACTGGCGCAGACGCAGGTGCGAATCACCGAGCAGTTGACCGACCGCCAACTCAGCACCATGGACCGAGCCATGTCCTACACCACGGATACGGTCACGTATTTCTTCTACCTGATTGCCGCGGCCTCGTCGGTGCTCATTATCGCGGGCTGGAAATCCCTGCGTGACATCCGGCTGTCGGTGCGCAAGCAGGCCAAGGCAGAAATCGGTCAGGTGATCCAGCAGTATGAACTGCGTCTGGCGGATCTCGAAAAGGTTCTGAAGTATACGGGCGAGAAAATCGAGGTGAACGCAGACGAGATCGAGCGTACCAACGAAATTCACGCGCTCTGGCTGCGGGCGCGTCAGGAGCGCAGTATTCCCACGCGCATTTCCATCTATGACCAGATACTCATGGCGCGCCCACGGGACGCCGAGGCGCTGACCTACAAGGCGGACGCCGTGCTGGAACTGAATGAACCGCAATGGGCTATCAACCTGTGCCATCTGGCTCTGGGCGAAGACAAGGAATACGCCCATGCCTATTATCAGTTGGCCTGTGCCTACGCCATGATGGAGCGTCTGGACGAAGCCATTCAGGCCCTGCACAGGGCCATATCGCTGAATGAATCCTATCTGGAAGAGGCCCAGCACGAAAAGGTGCTTCAGGCCATACTGCCCCAGTTGAATCAGAACTCACCCACGCCACCGACCCCGGTATAAACGCCCAGGTCGGCTCCGGCGCAGGAGGTGAGGCCAAGTCAGGGCTGCAGTCGCTCAACCGTCCAGGTCTTTTCCCCCTGACGGCGGTACACCAAACGATCGTGCAGCCGGCTGCGACGCCCCTGCCAGAACTCTATCTGGTGCGGTACCACGCGGTATCCGCCCCAGAACGACGGACGCGGAATATCGCCCTTCTTGTATTTCTGGGACAGGGTTTCAAAGGTCTCCTCCAGAACTTCTCTGGACGGCACTGTCTGGCTCTGCCGTGACGCCCAGGCGGCAACCTGCGACGCACGTGGGCGGGAATGAAAATAGCGCGCGGCCTCGTCATCACCCAGCAATTCGGCTTCGCCGTAAACGATGACCTGCCGCTCCATGGGATGCCAGGGAAAATGCAGGCAGACCTTGCTGTTGTGCTGAATATCCCGGGCCTTGCGGCTTTCCAGATTGGTGTAGAAGACAAAGCCTTTCTCATCCGACCGCTTCAACAGCACCATTCGCTGGCTGGGCTGGCCACTGGCACTCACCGTGGCGACCGTCATGGCCGAAACATCGAGGCTGAAACCTGCCTTGTCGGCTTCTTCATACCAGCGCTCGAACTGCTCAAAGGGCGAATCTGCCAGATCACCTTCCAGCAGGCCCCCCTGACTGTATTCCCTTCGAATTGACTCGAGATCCATTGGTTGTACTCCCGTGCTAGGGTTTACCCACATTGATTGCCGGTGCGCCGGCGCCTTGATCTGTATACGTGAAAACATGAGTATTCGATGACCCGATCCCGCCAGTCTGCCGTAAACAATCACTCACTGAATTGACACAGGACAGTCTATGCACACTCTTGTCGTGGGCCAAGGTGGTATTGGTGCCGCCGTTGCCACCCAGGCCGTTCGCCGCGGCGATCAGGTAACCGTTGTGACCCGCCAGAATCCGGGCATACCCCAGGCGCACAGCTGCCTGACGGTGAACGACTGGTCCTGGGAGGCGTTGACGTCTGTTCTGACTGATCTGGACCCACGTCCGGATCAGGTCGTTGTTGCCCTGGGCCAGCTATGGACGCCGGATCGGCCGCCGGAAAAACGCATAGAAGACCTGTCCGCCGATGGCCTAATGGCAAGTGTATCCGCCAACACGCTCGCACCCATGGCGGTCATACAGGCGCTGACCACACGGATGAATCGTGCAGATTCGCTGAAAGCACTGATCATCACCGCCAAAGTGGCCAGCATCACGGACAACCGACTGGGGGGCTGGTACGGATACCGTGCGTCCAAGGCCGCCACCCACATGTTGATCAAAACCACCGCCATAGAATGGCAGCGTCGTTTTCCAGACAGCGCGCTATGCGCCTATCACCCGGGAACAACCGACAGTGAACTGTCACGACCCTTTCAGAAGCGGGTGCCCGAGCATCAACTCAAGTCCGCCGAAGAGGCCGCCCAATGCCTCTGGCAGGTAATGGATGACCAGGTCTCACCCGCCAACAGTGGACGTTTCTGGAGTTGGGACGGCACCGAGTTGCCCTGGTAAGACGTTACCCTTCGGGCATGGCCGATGAGTGATGCTCGATGATATGCCAGCCCTCTGCCGTCTCGCGATAAATGAAGGTAAAACGGGCCCTCACCTTGTCGCCCGTAGCACCCATGGTGAACAGATACGCGCCGGAGTGAATGGCCAGTTCGCCATAGCGGCGCACATGGCTTTCCTCCAGCTCACCCTGAGGCTGCTTGGTAAGGAAATGCTCGAAATAGTCCTTGATGCCGGCGTGATCCGACCGGATTCGATTGGACACGGTGGGCAAAAGAACGGCGTCCGGGCCATAAAGTCGGGCAACCTGCTCAGCATCTCCCGTGGCCAGCGCCCGGTTCCAGATGTGAAACTGCTCAACAATGGCCTGCTTTTCCTGTTCGTTCATGGTGTTACTCCTCTGCATCTTTTATCGGTTGCGTCCAACGTGCTGCTCGCTGTGCGTCACTGTGGCGTGCTTCCACCCAATGATCGCCGTCAGGGCGCGATTCTTTTTTCCAGAAAGGCGCCCGGGTTTTCAGGGCATCCATAAGGTATTCGCAGGCAGCGAAGGCATCCGCCCTGTGCGGGCTGGTCACGCCGACCCAGACAATCTGGTCGCCGGGAAAGAGGGAACCCACTCGATGAATGAGCCCCACCCGGCCCAGAGACCAATGGGCGCGAGCCTCGGTCACCAGCTCTGCCAGGGCTTTACGGGTCATGGCCGGATAGTGTTCCAGCGTCATGCAATGCACCGTATGCCCGTCATTGCGCCCCCGCATGCGCCCGACAAAGTGCACCACGGCGCCGTCTTCGGTATTGTCGGCTGTCAACCAGTCATACTCTGACGCCACATCAAAGTCCTGCTCTCGGGCATCAATGCGATCATGCGTTGTCACGACTCAGCCTCCGGTCACTGGCGGAAAAAACGCCACTTCATCACCTGGCTTGACCAGCGCGTCATCGGACACCAGAGTCTGGTTGACGGCGGACAACAGGTTGTCGTTCATCGCTGACCAGCCCTCGCCCTGACCCAGAATGGCCTGGCGCAGCTCCTCCACCGTGCCCGCACTCGACCAGGGCAGGGTCAATTCTGCCTGTGGCAGGGACTCCCGGAGGCGGGCAAAAAACAACACGGTCACAGATTCACCGGACATAGTCAGCTCGCTTCCTGTTCTTTGGCAACCCAGTGGCCACTCTTGCCACCCTGCTTCTCCAGTACCTGAATACCGGTAATGGTCATGCCCGGATCCACGGCCTTGCACATGTCAAAGAGGGTCAGGGCCGCCACGGATACGGCGGTCAGGGCTTCCATCTCCACACCCGTCTGGCCGCTCAGGCGACAGAGTGCGTGAATGCGCACACCGTTTTGTGCGCGATCAATCTCGAAATCCACCTGCACCTTGCTCAGCGCCAGCGGATGACAAAGAGGAATCAACTGGGACGTCTGCTTGGCACCCTGGATGCCGGCAATACGGGCCACCGACAGTACGTCACCCTTCTTGTGCCCCCCCTCTTCGATCAGGCTAAGGGTCTCTGGCTGCATACGGACAAAGCCTTCGGCGCGCGCTTCCCGGGCGGTTACCGCTTTGGCCGAGACATCGACCATGCTGGCTTCACCGGCGTCGTTTACGTGGGTCAGTTTACTCATTGCGCTGCAACGCTCCGTTTGACATGGGCGACAAAATTACAGGGACCGTGCCGGGCATCCAACTGCTCGGCCAGTATGCCGTCCCAGGCCAGACCACAGGCGCCTGTGGATCCGGGCAGGCAAAACACCAGGGTCTTGTTGGCCAGACCCGCCAGAGCGCGGCTCTGTACCGTGGATGTGCCGATATCAGACAGCGACAGATAGCGAAACAACTCGCCGAAACCGTCGACGGTCTTGTCAAACAGCACGCCAAGGGCTTCCGGGGTGCTGTCGCGACCGGTGAGTCCGGTGCCGCCGGTCACCAGCACCACCTGCACATCCGGGTCGGCAATCCACCCTGATACCACGGCTCGCATGCGGTACACATCGTCTTCCACCAGGGCGCGTGCCGCCAGATTATGACCGGCACCGGACAGTTTTTCCACCAGCAGATTGCCCGAGGTGTCGGTTTCCGGCGTGCGTGTATCAGACACCGTCAAAACGGCTATATCCAGGGCAATGGCTTGATCATCAGTATGACTCATTGGGTTTGTTCACCTGTTACAGTTTGAATATTCGTGGTTGTCAGGCCCATACGTGCCAGGTCTTCCGGTGTATTGGCGTTGACCATAAGAGAGGCATCCCGGGGCAGGAGGGTCGTCAGGCTCGGCAAGCGCGCCAGGAATGCTTTTACCGATCGCTGCACCGGATCATCAGCCGCCAGGCTGTCGGCAACCGCCTGTCGAGCCTCGACGTCCGAGGTAACCCGCAAGGGCAACAAGCTGTGGGCAAAGCAGGCATTGCGACAGTCCGTGGCCGCCAGACGCTGCAGCTCGATCACCGGCACCCGCGGCATGTCCACGGGCAAAAACAGGCAGACGCGATCGGGGAATCGGTTCAGCGCTGCACTGATACCGGTCAGGGGGCCGGAGTGCTCGCCGTCGATATCGGGTAGTGACGGATGACCACTGATCACCACCTCGGCGCACAGAAAGTCCAGCCGGGCTTGCGCATGTGCCAGCCAACTGAGGGAGCCTCGCGCTGTGAGCCAGGTCAAGGCCGCCTTGTCGGTGCCCATGCGGCGGGATCGACCACCTGCCAGCACGACACCCACCACCGAGCCTGATTCCTTGACCGGAGCTGTATTCGCCATGCACTTATCCCCCCAGCATCGAGAGATCGCGGGTTATCCCCGGATTGTGCTCATGCAGACCATGGGTTTCAGCCTTGAAGCCCAGACTGTGCTGGATGACTTCTGCCAGCTCTTCCGACTGGTCATCCGACTGCAGCCAGGGGCGCAGGTCGTAACCCTCTTCACCAAAGAGGCAGAGGTGCAGTTTCCCCTGCGCGGTCACCCGCAATCGATTGCAGGTGGTGCAGAAATCCTTGCTGTAGGGCATGATCAAACCGATCCGACCGGCATAATCCGGATGCCAGAACTCTTGCGCCGGACCGGCATCGCTGCGGCGAACCACGGGCTGCCAGCCTTCGAGCAACAGTTGCTGTTTGATGTTGGTCAAGGGCACATGATGATCGTGGAAGAACGACGGCTGGGCTCCGGTTTCCATGACCTCGATAAAGCGCAGGGTCACGGGAGTGTCTTTCAGCCAGTGCAGGAACTCACCCAGGCGATCATTCACATCGCGCATGTAGACGGCATTGACCTTGGTCGTGATCCCCATGGCCAGAGCCTTGTCCAGTCCGGCCAGGATGGGTTTCAGCAAATCATGCCCGGTGATGGCCTGGAACTGGGCGGGATCCAGCGAGTCCATGCTCAGGTTGAGCTGGTCCAGCCCGGCGGCCTGCCAGCGTTCGAGGTTCTCGGCCAATCGGTAGCCGTTGGTGGTCAGGGCTACCTGCTCGATGCCCGGCGTGCTGGCCGCGTCCTCAATCAAGTCAGGCAGGTCGCGCCGTATCACGGGCTCACCGCCTGTGAGGCGTATTTTACGGGTGCCGTGGCGGGAGAATACCCGCATGACCCGGACCAGTTCATCGCGATGCAGAAAGGCAGAGGGCGAGGGCCCGTCATACCCGTTGGGGAGACAATAGGTACAACGGAAGTTGCAGACTTCCGTTATCGACAGGCGCAGATAATAGAATCGACGCCCAAAGGTGTCGGCAAAGCCGACGGGTTCAGCAGACATGGTTTAACCCCTTTCCAAATGTCGGGAGGCACCCGGATTTCTCCGGCATACCCTGTCGCAGCGACGGTCTGACCACACAGCCCGAGTTTCTGCGAGGCCCCTGTGCCAGCGAGCACACAGAGTGTCGGTAAGGCATCAAGGGCTCGGAGTTGTCACGGATGCAGTACTGTGACTACACCCCTGACTGTTCATACTACCTGTCACAGCGCGAACTGCAATCCGGCCGATGCCATGGCATGCGGTCGGTCTTGCATTCCACGAACCTGAACTATACTGATTCGTAGGCTGCCAAAACGGCCGGTCAGCGCTGGAGGCAGTGCTGAGACCGAAAACGGAGAGTTCGAGATGCCGGAACCGATCGTTCTGCTAGTCGATAACAATGAGACCGAGAGCCAGTCTTTGTATGAAGTCCTGGAACCCCTGTCGTATCCAATCGTTAAGGCGACCGATACCTCGCAAGCCCTAGAGCGCCTGGATCAGGCGCAGGTGGGTGTGATTCTGTGCGGTCAGACGGCTGCTTCATCGGCCCAGAAGCGCGCCGACACGGAGTTCCTGCGCACACTGGCACTCGATCATCCCTGGGTGACGCGCATTCTGCTGTCCGAGGACGGCGACACGCTGAGCAACCTGAACGCGGTAAACGATGCCCACGTCTTCAAGATTCTATTCAAGCCCTGAGACCGGGCTCGGGTACAGAGTACGGTTACCGAGGCCATGGGACTGCATGAGCTGCAAACCCGTCATCAGCACCTCGCAAGCGAACTGCAAAATGCCAATGAAGCACTCATCGCCCACATTGACGACAAGAACCGGGCGCTGCGCGCCAATGCCCGGTCACTGATGACCACCCAACGCATACTCGACTCACTGCCCGTAGGCGTCCTGCATATCGGTGAAGACGGCCGTATTCTGGAAGCCAACAACTGTGCCCGTGACTGGATATCACGGGGTCACGCCATTTCCGGGATGAAGGCGCGCAAACTGCTGCCAGAGGGACTCCTGGACCTGCCCCTGGGTGAAGGTGTGCACTGTGTGGTGGGTGAGACGCGGTGTCTGGTGCTGCGCAATGACCTGAACGGAGGTTATCCGGTGCCGTCTCAGGTCATTACGCTCTTGCCTCAGGGGGGCTTTTAAGGCGTGCGCCGACGCATGATGGCATAGTACATGGTATCTGCGTCCCGTTCGGGGTGCCCCACCAGCGCCTGTGTCTCCAGACTGAACTCGGGGTTCTGCGCCAGCCAGTCCATCACCTGCTGCTCGTTTTCATCGGTCAGCCAGCTGCAGGTGGCATAAATCAATCGACCGCCAAAACGCACCGCATGGGCGGCCTGGGTCAGGATCTGGGACTGCAACTGAACCAGTTCCTGCAGCGAGCGCTGCGACAGGCGCCAGCGTGCATCCGGGTTGCGCCGCCAGGTGCCGGCCGAGGTGCAGGGGGCGTCTACCAGAACCCGGTCAAAACCGCCCTGGCGTGCAATCTCCTTGGGCCGCGCCAGCGGTGCTTCGGCGTCCCAGGTAAACCGGCGGATATTGAACCAGCCGGCTCGCTTGGCGCGCCGTTTGAGTTCTTCCAGCTTGTGCTCCCGGATATCCGTAGCCGTAATGGCACCCTGGTTGTTCATGCGGCTGGCAATGGCCAGAGTCTTGCCGCCACCGCCGGCGCAGGCGTCCCAGATGAACTCGCCGGGTTGCGCCGCAACGGCACGACTGATCTGTTGGCTCGCCCAGTCCTGAATTTCAATACCACCCAGCTGAAACGCGGCGGTCTGGTAAATGCTCCGGTTACCGCGCGCCAGTATGGCATCGGCATCCATGTCCACGTCGAATCCCTGTTGAACCAGTTCTTTCTCCACCGTGGCGGCCTGATTCGGCTTCTGCACCCGAAGCCAGAGAGGTGGCCGGGTATTCTGCCCGAGGGTGAAGGCTTCCAGTGTTTCGTCCGACCAGCCGCTGGCCTCCTGTCGGGCTCTCAGCCAGTCAAGCCAGCAGGGGCGCATGCCTGACAGCAACAACCGGGTCGCCGGATCCCGATCCCACTGCGTACGCACGGTATCCCACCAAACCTGTCGTGCGTCCTGGTCAGGTATTTCCCTGGGCGCTTCGGCCCCGCTGTTCAGCATGAGCATCAGCCAGTGCCAGACGGCCGCCGCCGGCACCTGTCGAGTCGCCTGCCAGAGCTGTTCGGTGCCCAGTTCCTTGTCACGGGCCAGTGCATAGTCCTGCATGTCGATGACTTTGGCCTGATACCCCTCTTCCAGCAATACGATGCTCTGCAGGTAACGCATGGCGGTGAACAACGCGTCGGCATAGAACAGCCGGTCCTGGCGACCAAACGAGCGCTGGTTCTTCAGCTCGCGGCTCAGCCAGCGATCAAGCTGTGGCAAGGTCGGCTCGGCACTGAGTGCCGCCCAGAGCCGAGCCAGATGCGGGTAACGATAACCCCGAAAGTCAGGCGCTACAGGCACCACGGGGTTGCGGCTTGAAGCCATCAGGGAGCGTCCTCCGGTTGATTTATAAAAGCCTACCCGCCATGATTGGCGCGTCTTGAGGCAGGCTGGCACAGCATGGTAATCGCAACCGAAACACTAAACAAATTTCCCTGGATCGCGCGTCTGGTACTTTTTGTAACCGGCGCTCTGGCACCGCTCATTTTTGCCCCCTTTCAGGTGTGGCCGCTGGCGTTTGTATTTCCAGGTGTATTCTGGTGGTTGACCGCGGATGCCCCCCGCCGCGAGGCATTCTGGCGGGGCTGGTGGTTCGGCCTGGGGTTTTTCGGTTTCGGCATTTCCTGGGTCTATTTCTCCATGCGCACCGTGGATACCCCGGTCTGGATATCCCTGGTCCTGACCTCGGGGTTCTGCATGGGCATGGCGTTCCTGTTTGCCCTGCAAGCCTGGTTGCCCGCCCTGCTGCGCCGCTGGACACGGGTCCTGCCCTGGGTGGTTTTCCCCCTGATCTGGCTGGCCTTCGAGGCGGTGCGTTCGACCCTGTTCACCGGCATGCCCTGGCTGCTCTGGGGCACCCTGGCCACCGACACCTGGCTTCGGGGCTGGCTGCCCATTGGCGGTGTGTTTCTCGCCAGTCTCTGGGTGCTGCTGGGTGCCGGCGCGCTCTGGCATCTGGCAGCCGTCTGGGCTGTGCGACGCCAGGCCTGGCTGCCCGCCACGGGTCTGACCCTGGGCATACTGGTTCTCACCTGGGGGGCTGGGCTAGCGCTGCTTGACCGGGAATACACCCAGCCCAGTCAGGACACACCCATAACGGTCGCGGCCATGCAGGGCAATGTGGAGCAATCGCGGAAATGGCTGCGCAGTGAACGCGGTCCCACACTCAATCTTTATGAGAGACTGAATGCCCGGCACCCGAACGCCGACCTGCTGATATGGCCGGAGACCGCCATAACGGCGTTTCCCGATGAGTTGCCCAATTATCTGACCAGCCTGGACAACGCACTGAGCAGTCGCAGTCAGACTCTGTTGGCGGGCATTCCTCTGCGCGGTGACGGCCAGCGCTATTACAACGGCATTGGCGCCTGGGGCGACGGAGCAGGCGAATATCGCAAACAGAGACTGGTACCCTTCGGCGAATATCTGCCGCTGCAAGGCCTTCTGGAAGGCCTGATTGCGTTCTTTGACCTCCCCATGTCGGGGTTCTCTGCCGGCAGCGGCGGACAGCCGCCCATGACCATGACACACGCAGGCGGCACACTGCGCCTGGCCCCGTTGATCTGCTATGAAGCCGCGTACCCGGGCCTGTCACGCCAGCAGGCCATGGACAGCGATCTTCTGGTGGTGATCAGCAATGACGCCTGGTTCGGTCGCAGTCTGGCGCCGCGCCAGCACCTGCAGATCACCCGGACCCGGGCCATTGAGAATCAGCGGGACATGGTCCGCTCCACTCAGAACGGCATCTCCGCCCTGGTCGACGCCCATGGCCGGATACTGGATCGTACCGATCAGTTCGTGGTGGCCAGTGTTGCCGGCGAACTGACGCCCCGGCAAGGCACCACCCCGTATCAGCGCTGGGGAGAGTGGCTGGTGGCACTGCTCGCGGCGCTGATTCTCGCGGTTGGCGGATGGGCTTCCTGGCGCCACCGCTAGGCGGAGGCGACAAGAATGTGTGTCGAAAAGCAGGTCATTCTCGGGTATCCTTTGCACCATTCGGAATGAAACAGAATTCAGCTCTCCTGCGGGAGACTTGCCAACCTGAAAACCGCCTGTCTGGGCGGTTTTAGTGACTCAAAGAGAAGCGACGACAGATTTATGGAAGCCAACTATTCACCCAGTGCCATCGAAGCCCAGGTACAGGAATACTGGGACGAAAACCAGGTGTTTCGCGCCATCAAGGACACCCGCAAGGAAAAGTTCTACTGCATGTCCATGTTCCCCTACCCCAGTGGTCAACTGCATATGGGGCATGTGCGCAATTATACGTTGTCGGATGTCATCTCTCGCTATCAGAAAATGAAGGGCAAGAACGTGCTCCACCCCATGGGTTGGGACGCCTTCGGCCTGCCGGCAGAAAATGCCGCCATCCAGAACAAGACCGCGCCGGCCAAATGGACCTATGCCAATACGGATGACATGCGCGAACAGTTGAAAGCGCTCGGCTTCGGTTTTGACTGGAGTCGCGAGATCACCACCTGCAGCCCGGACTACTACAAGTGGGAACAATGGTTCTTCACCCGCCTGTATGAAAAGGGCCTGGTGTACAAGAAGATGTCCACGGTGAACTGGGATCCGGTGGACCAGACCGTACTGGCCAATGAGCAGGTTATCGACGGTCGCGGCTGGCGCTCCGGGGCAGTGGTCGAGCGCAAGGACATTCCCCAGTGGTTTATCAAGATCACCGACTATGCAGAAGAGTTGCTGAACGATCTGGACAAGCTGCCGCACTGGCCGGAACAGGTCAAAACCATGCAGCGCAACTGGATCGGCAAGTCACGCGGGGTTGATCTCTCCTTCGCGCTGAAAGGTCATGAACGCACGCTGGATGTGTACACCACCCGTCCGGACACCCTCTATGGCGTCAGCTACATGGCCGTGGCGGCCCAGCACCCGCTGGCCACCGAAGCCGCTGCAGAAAACGCGGACATTCAGGACTTTGTCGATGAGTGCCAGCACACCGCCACCAATGAAGCCGATATGGCGACCATGGAAAAGAAAGGCATGCCGCTTGGCATCACCGCCCTGCACCCTCTGACCGGTGAAGAGATTCCCGTCTGGGTGGCCAACTTCGTGCTCATGGAATATGGCAGTGGTGCCGTTATGGCTGTCCCCGGCCACGACGAACGGGACTGGGAATTCGCCACCAAGTACGACCTGCCGATCAAACAGGTCATTCGTCCAGCCGAAGGCAGCAAGGATACGGTGGACTTGTCGAAGGCCGCCTACAGCGACAAGGGCATTGTCATGAATTCCGGCGATTACGACGGCATGACCTCGGCAGAAGCCTTTGACGCCATTGCCGAGCGCCTGGAAAGCAACAATGAAGGCCAGCGCACGACCAATTATCGCCTGCGCGACTGGGGCGTATCCCGTCAGCGTTACTGGGGCGCCCCCATTCCCATGTTCAATCTGCCGGAAGGTGGCGAAATACCGGTGCCGGATCACAAGCTGCCCGTACTGTTACCAGAAGACGTGATCATGGACGGTGTACAGTCACCGCTCAAATCAGACCCCGAGTGGCGCAAGGATGAACTGGACGGCAAACCGGTGGAGCGCGAAACCGACACCTTTGATACCTTCATGGAGTCCAGTTGGTACTACGCCCGCTATACCAGCCCCAACTACACAGAGGGCATGGTTGATCCGGACGAAGCCAACTACTGGCTTCCAGTGGATCAGTATATCGGCGGCATCGAGCACGCCATTCTGCACCTGCTCTACTCCCGCTTCTTCCACAAACTGATGCGTGACGAAGGCCTGGTCAACTGCGACGAACCCTTTGAACGACTGCTCTGCCAGGGCATGGTGCTGGCCGACACCTTCCACAAGGAGGTCAACGGCGGCAAGGTCTGGATTGCCCCGGGGGATGTCACCCTGGAACGTGACGACAAGGGTCAGATCGTGCGCGCTTATGAAACCGCTACTAGCGACACCGTGCATCACGGTGGCATGAGCAAGATGTCCAAGTCGAAGAACAACGGGGTCAACCCGAGAGACACCATGCAAGCCTACGGGGCTGATACGGTGCGCCTGTTCGCCATGTTCGCCGCACCACCGGAACAAACGCTGGAGTGGGTGGATTCGGGTGTCCAGGGCGCCCACAAGTTCCTGCAACGGTTGTGGCGAGCGGTGTATCAACTGGTCGAGCTGAATGACAGCACGCCGCTGGATGCCGATTCACTGAACGACGAACAGAAAGAGCTGCGGCGCAAGACCCATGAGACCATCAAGAAGGTCAGTGACGACTTTGATCGCCGCTATACCTTCAATACGGCCATTGCAGCGGTGATGGAACTACTCAATGCCATCAACCGCTTTGAACTGCAGCCCGGCCAGAGCCAGGCAGTGGCGCGCGAGGCGCTCGAAACAGCCATTCTGATGCTGGCTCCCATTGCCCCACACATTACCCATGTGCTCTGGCATCAACTGGGGCATGACGAGGCCATTGTGCATCAGACCTGGCCGGAGGCTGACGAGTCGGCACTGGTACGCGACGAGATCACCTATGTGGTTCAGGTGAATGGCAAGGTCCGGGCCCGCATCGACGTGGCGGCAGATGCGGACAAGGAGAGCGTGGAGGCCACCGCCCGCAACACCGACAATGTGCAGAAGTTCATTGACGGCAAGGACATCAAGCGCGTGATTGTGGTGCCCAACAAACTGGTGAACATCGTGGTGGCCTGATCGGCCACCCGGGGGCCCTATGGATATCAACGCCGAGCAGTTGTCTGCCCACCTGAAACAACACTGGCTGCCCATCTATGTGGTGACCGGCCAGGAGCCCCTGCTGGTCCAGGAGGCACTGGATCAGTTGCGCCAGGCAGCCCGTGACAAGGGGTTTTCCGAACGTCGGGTGTTTGCCGTGGACCCTCAGTTTGACTGGTCCGAGCTGACGGTGGCCAATCAGTCCATGTCCCTGTTCAGTGATCACCAGATCCTGGAACTCCAGCTTGAGCGCAAGCCGGACAAAGCCGCTCAGACGGCCTTGCTGGAATACGCCGCCTCACCCAACCCGGACAACGTGTTGCTGGTATCTGCCGAGGTCATCGATCGGGCCAGTCAGAAAACCAAATGGTTTCGCACCTTCACGCAGCAGGCTGGTGTGATCACAGCCTGGCCGGTCAAGCGCCAGCAACTGCCCCAGTGGCTAGACAAGCGGGCCCGCAAGATGGGGCTGACACTGACCTCCGACGCCCTGGCCCTGCTGGCCGAACGGGTAGACGGCAACCTGCTGGCCGCCCAGCAGGAAATACAGAAACTGGCGCTTTTATACGAACGAGAGGTGTCCGCCGATGATATTCTGGATTCCGTCGTCGATAACGCCCGTTACAGTGTGTTCGACCTCACGGACGCCTTGCACGAAGGCACTCTGGGCCGCAGCCAGCGCATTCTGGACAGTCTGAAAGCCGAAGGTATTGAACCCTTGATTGTGCAGTGGGCGCTGCTGCGGGAGACCCGGCAGATGCTGGCGTTGCATGCTCGCCTGAGTCAGGGCGAGCCCTTCACCCAGGCCGCGCAGACATTGCGCATATTTCGTCAGCGCCAACCACTGATACAGAAGTCCATGCAGCGCGTTTCGCCAGGCCGTTGGCAGGCCGCACTGCAATTGCTGCAACGCACCGAATCGGCGGTAAAGGGCAGTGACCCGCTGGACCCCTGGTTGTTGATGGGTCAGGTGCTGCTGCGGGTCGGCCATGTGAACCGCCAGGCGAATGCCTAAGCCGGTGGACCGGCATTGCCGGCCCACCCCGTGGCACAGGCTCAGCTGTGCCGGATAACGCTCACGTCTTCGGCCTGCAGCCCTTTGGCGCTCTCAACCACACCAAAGCGCACACGCCGGCCTTCGTGCAGGGTGCGATGACCCCGCCCGCGAATGGACCGGAAGTGCACGAACACGTCTTCTTCATTGTCACGGGTGATAAAACCAAAGCCTTTGGCACCGTTGAACCACTTGACCACACCCTCCTCACGGGTGTCTGCAACAGCATCCAGAGGCAACCAGTGAATCACCAGCTGTACCAGCATGATAACCACCCACACACTGGCAACCACTAGCCAGAAACCCTCTGCAGCCATCACTCCAGCGTCCGGGCTGCCTTGCCAGTACGCCGTCAAAAAGGGGACCACAAACGCTGCTACCAAACCGATTACAGCGCGTAAAACCAACGTTAATGCCTTCATCATAACCTGTCTCTGTATTCTCAATTACCTGCTAAAATATACGCCAGCGCACGGAGTGAAATAGTTCGCAAAACCCTCTCCGCCATAGCGATGCCATGTTATCCTTGATCTGACGATGCCAAGTGATAGCTGGCATAATGCCAAAAAATTTACCTTCAGGGCAAACCGACGGCCAATTATATGAACTCAACCCTGTCTCGCAAGAGTGACAAACAGGCAGCCAACGGACACGAGCCGAGCAGCAATGGCCGTGAGACGCTGGATCAAAGCCATGATCGGTTGACCGAACTGGAAACCCGGCTAGCCTTTCAGGACGATGTGATTGAGCAATTGAACGCGGTGATCACTCGCCAGGACAAGGACATTCGCCAGTTGCAACATCAACTGCAGGAAGTGGTTCGCCAGACACGTCAGTTGCACGAACAACTGGACCCTGAAGTCACCGATGACGCACCACCCCATTACTGACCCTTGATGACCCAGTGCCGGAGCCTGGCCCGGCGTGACCAACGTGGAACTGCATTGAGCCTATGTATTCGCTTTTGAAACGACTGCTTGCTGTCTGGATCCGTTTTGACAACAAAGCGGACACCACCTCGCCCACTCTCGACCCCAACAAACCCGTGGTCTATGTATTGCGCCGACAAAGCCTGACGGACAGTCTGGCGGCCGATATCTTCCTCAGGGGTCAGGGGCTGCCAGTGTTGCCACAGGGCGACCAGACCAAAAGCCCTCTGGTCTATCTGGAACTGAGACGCCGGGTACAACGCCGACTCAAGCGACGCCAGCAACCCACGGCGCTGACACGCCTGGCCAACCAGATACACGAGGACGACACCACGGACTATCAACTGGTGCCGGTCAGCGTGTTCTGGGGACGCACCCCCAACAAGGAAAAATCCCTGTTCAAGATCCTGTTTTCGGATCGCTGGTCGATTCCCGGGCCGGTGCGGAAGTTCTTTACCGTGCTATTCAACGGCCGCGCCGCCTTTGTGGAAGTCAGTGCCCCGGTGTCTTTGCGCGAACTGAAAGACGATCAATCGGTAGAACTCACCAGTCGCAAGGCCCATCGTCTGCTGCGTGTACACTTCAACCGGGTCAGGGATCGGGTGATTGGGCCCGATCTGTCTCACCGGCGCACCCTGTTGTCGCAGATCGTGCACTCAGCCCCGGTCAGACAGGCCATTACTTCCCACGCCCGCAGCAAGAAAATCTCCCTGGAAAAGGCGCGGCGCAAAGCGGTGGATGACCTGGAAGAAATCATGGCGGATATTTCCTACCCCACCATTCGGGTGCTGGATCTGTTTCTGTCTCGACTCTGGAATCGCATATACAATGGCATACAGGTCAACAACATTGATGCAGTCAAGGCCATTGCCGACAATAGCGCCCTGGTCTACGTACCCTGCCACCGCTCCCACATCGATTACCTGCTGCTGTCCTACAGTCTGTATCACCAGGGGTTGAGCCTGCCTCACATCGCGGCAGGGAAAAACCTCAACATGCCCGTGGTGGGCCCCATACTGCGCCGCGGCGGGGCCTTCTTCATGCGGCGCAGCTTCAAGGGCGACAAGCTCTACACCGCAGTATTCAACGAGTACCTGCACCAGATGTTCAGCCGTGGCAACGCGGTGGAATACTTTGTGGAAGGGGGGCGTTCTCGTACCGGGCGCACGCTGACCCCAAAGGCTGGCATGCTGAGCATGACCGTGCGCAGCTATGCCCGGGATCCGTCCCTGCCCATGAAGTTCGTACCCGTATACATCGGCTATGAAAAGGTATTTGAAGCCAACAGCTACCTGAAGGAACTGCGCGGGCGCAAGAAACAGTCGGAGTCCGTGTTCGGTCTGCTGAAAACTGTTCGTCGCCTGAAGAACTACGGCACAGTGAGCCTCAATTTTGGCGAGCCCATTGATCTGGAATCTCTTCTTGACGACACCGCACCTGGCTGGCGCCAGAGTGCCGGCGAACAGGAGGACAGGCCTCGGTGGTCCCAACCCGCGGTTCAGGCGCTAAGCGACGAAGTGGCACAGCGCATCAACCGGGCTGCCGCCCTCAACCCCATCAACATGATTGCCCTGGTGCTCTTGTCCAGCCCGCGAAATGCGCTGGATCTGAGAAGCCTTGAGCAGCAGGCGGAACTCTGCCTGTCCCTGTTGCACGAGGTACCCTACAGTGGCGAGATCACCTTCCCGCCGGACACGCCTCAGGACTGGCTGAATCAGGCAGTGAACATGAAAGTCGTGGAGAAAATCGAACAGCCCCTGGGCGATCTCTACACGCTCGACGATCACCACGCCGTCCTCATGACCTATTATCGCAACAACATCATCCATCTGCTGGCCCTGCCCTCTCTGCTGTGTTGCGGCCTGCAGGTACACGGCACCGCCAAGACCCGGGGAACCCTGCACAAACAGCTGCGCCTGATTTACGACTATGTACGCCACGAGCTGTTCATGCATTGGGATACGGACACCATGCTGGAGAAGGCGGATCAGTATCTGGCGGTGCTCATTGAACGTGGCCTGATCGTGGCCGACGGCGACGAATTGCATGCCACCACGGAACCCGAGCGTCTGGTGCAGTTCATGGCCTTGAGTCGCATTATGCTGCCGACGCTCGAGCGCTATTACCTCACCCTGGCAACGCTGAACAACCAGGGACAATCGAAACTGACCACCGCCGAGCTGGAGTCCTCGGCACAGGAACTGGCGCAGTTGGTCTCGGTACTCAACGGCCTGAATGCGCCGGAGTTTTTCGACAAGGCCCTGTTCAAACGCTTCATCCAGACGCTGCGCGAAAAATCCGTGATTCATACCGATCAGGATAATCGGCTGTGCTTCGACCAGCGTATACCCGATGGTCTGACCGCCGCCGAGTCGGTGCTCGACCCCGAGCTGGTGCGCAATGTACGCTGGATCAGCGCCCAGGCGATATCGCAGGATCGGCCGCTGAGGAAGCAACGTCGCCAGTCCAGGACCTGACCAGTGCAGGCCCTTTATGTTATCATTTTCGCAAAGCGCCCGTGACGGCGCGCAGCTATACGCCAAAAGGAGACCTGCCTCATGAGCGACACACCCTCCAAACGCATTTCCAGCGGTGAAAAATTTCGCACGGAACAGGGTATTGCCGCCATCAAGGACGGCATGAAGCAGCGTCGCCGGTCCGAGGACGGGCCTGATCTCGGCCGCAAGCCCAAGTGGCTTCGAGCTCGTATCCCCGGTGGAGAACGCTTTGAGGCGGTCAAGAAGAACGTCAAATCCCATCGCCTGAGCACGGTCTGCGAAGAATCGCACTGTCCGAACATGGGCGAATGCTGGAGCAACGGTACCGCCACCATCATGGTAATGGGATCGGTATGCACCCGCGCCTGCCGCTTTTGCGCCGTTGACACGGGCAACCCCAACGGCTGGCTGGATCATGAGGAACCGGCCAACACGGCAGAATCCGTGGAGCTGATGGGCTTGCGCTACATCGTGCTGACCTCCGTCGACCGTGATGACCTGCCGGACGGCGGCGCCGCGCACTACGCGGCTTGCGTCCAGGCTATCAAACAGCGCACGCCTGAAGTGGTGGTTGAAGCCCTGACGCCCGATTTCGACGGCGAGAAAGAAGCCATCGAGCAGGTGGTGGACTCGGGGCTGGAAGTATTTGCCCAGAACGTTGAAACCGTACAGCGCCTGACCCACAGAGTCAGAGATAAGCGTGCGGGCTACCACAAGACGCTCAATGTTCTGGCCCACGCCAAGCAGCACCGGCCGGACGTGATTACCAAAACCAGCCTGATGCTGGGGCTGGGAGAGACCGAAGAAGAGATTCTTGAGACTTTTGACGACCTGAGAGCCATCGGTGTGGACATTGTGACTCTGGGTCAATACCTGCGCCCGACAACCAACCATCTGCCGGTGGAGCGCTGGGTTACCCCGGAAGAATTCGACCGTTACCGCGAACTGGGCCTGAAAAAAGGCTTTATGGAAGTGCCGTCGGGCCCCATGGTGCGCTCAAGTTATCGGGCCGATCGCGTGTTCGAGAAAAACAATCTGGGGCTGGCAGCACCCGCCAATGTGCCCGGGCAGGCCCCGGATCCCAATGCCATTCCGGTAAAGAATGTCGGTTGAGCAAAAGGCTCGTGTATAAGCATAAAAAAAAGCCCTCTGATGAGGGCTTTTTTAATGCTTATACGCCGGAGTTCTGCTTCAGCTCCGGCTCTGTGAGCTGGTGCACATCGGTGTAGCCCAGTCGGCTCACCAGGCCACTCAGCCACTGGTCGCCCACGGTGTCCACAGCCACCGCATCAGTTGTCAGGTCCTGCATACGTGTCACCTGCAGCCCCTGATAACCACAGGGATTGATGCGCGAAAAGGGTTCCAGATCCACGTCTACATTCAGCGCCAACCCATGATAGGAGCGCCCTTTTTTTATACGCAGGCCGAGCGAGGCAATCTTGGCATCGTCGACATACACACCGGGCGCATCCGCCCTGGGGTAGGCGTTGATCCCGTACTGGACCAGGACATCCATGACCGAATGTTCCAGGTGACTGACCAGATCCCTGACACCCAGAGTCATGCGTTTGATGTCCAGAAGAGTATAGGCCACCAGTTGTCCGGGACCGTGATAGGTCACCTGGCCGCCACGGTCCACCTGAACCACGGGTATGTCCCCGGGCGCCAGCAGGTGCTCTGCCTTGCCGGCCTGACCTTGAGTAAACACCCGATCATGCTCCAGCAACCAGACTTCATCCGGCGTGAGCTCAGTTCTTTTCAGAGTAAAATCGCGCATGGCCTCCAGTGTCGAGGCATAATCGGCACGACCCAAATGGCGAACACGGAGCGTATGGCGCTCATCACCCCACATCAGAGTACCATCTTGACAGCTGGCAGCTCCCGCAGACGCGTATTGAGCTCACTCAACTGTTCTTCGCTTTCAGCCAGGATAGGAATAGTCAGGGACACATAGCGTGCATTCCGACTGTCGGCCTTGCGGATCTCGTCATGCTCTACCTGCACGCCGAGATCCTCAAGCACGGCCAGTACCTGTTCCCGGAAATCGTCCGATGCCTCGCCCATCACCTTGATGGGGTAGTCGGACTGGGGCAATTCGATTTTTGGCGGGTTATTGTCAGTCATGGCACAAGGTTAGCTGAACAAGCCGATGAAAAACAGCTTGATCCGGTCCCAGATCCGCTTGAAGAAACGGCCCTGGTCCACGGACTGCAAGGCCACCAGGTTACGCTCGACCAAAAGATCATCACCCAGGCTGATACTCAGGGTGCCCAGCACATCCCCGGCACTGACCGGAGCCTCTATCTGTGGATCCAGATCGATGGATTGGCGAACACGATCAGCAGAGCCCTTGGGTACGGTAATGTAGAGTTCATCTTCCAGACCCAGGTCCACTTCATCGGCAGCACCGGCCCAGATTCTGGCCTGTTCCAGACTCTGACCGGCGTCCTGCAGGCGGTGACTTTCATAGTAACGGAAGCCGTAACCCAACATTTTCTGGGTTTCCTGCAGCCGCGCCTGTTCGCTGTTGGTCCCCATAACCACGGTTATCAGGCGCATTCCGTTTTCGACGGCCGACGCCGCCAGGTTGTATCCTGCCTCACTGGTGTGGCCGGTTTTCAAACCGTCGGCGTTGGGATTCTGCCAGAGCAAACGGTTCCGGTTGGGCTGGGTAATATTGGCGAAGGTAAATTCCCGTTCGCTGTACCAGCCGTAGTATTGCGGATGATCCTGAATCTTGCGCTGCGACAGCAGCGCCATGTCGCGCGCTGAACTGTAGGTCTCCGGATGAGGCAGACCGGTGGCATTGCCGAACCGGGTATTTTCCATGCCGATTCGAACCGCGTACTGATTCATGATGTCGGCAAAATTCTCTTCGCGGCCGGCAATGTGCTCGGCCATGGCCACCGAGGCATCGTTGCCGGACTGAATGACAATGCCGCGCATCAGGTCTTCGACCCGCACATCGGTATCAACGAGAACAAAGGTCTTGGAGCCGCCCGTACGCCAGGCGTTTTCACTGATCCGTACCGTGTCGTCAAGTGACATCCGTTCAGCCGCCAATTCGACTTCAGCCACATAGGCCGTCATCAATTTGACCAGGCTGGCCGGTGGCAACTGCTCATCGGCATTGTGCTCCATCAGCACTTCGCCACTGTTGGCGTCCATCATGATGTAGGCACTGGCACCAATGCTCGGCGGCGCGGGCACAATCATGCCCTGCGCAGACACCAGAGACGTAAGACCCAAAAGCGCTGTTGTAAAAAGTAGGCGTTTCATCATGTTGCATAAACCGTAGATGGGAGTCTGTAAACGCTGGCCATTCTACTGCATTGATTCAATAATGCAGCCTCAAAATTGGCTTTCAGGGATCGATAATAAGGGGTTTGTCATTTCCTTTACGCTGCCACTCTGCCTGCACCGCTTCCGCCCGGTCATAGGTCAGGGGGCCCATGCGCAAGCGATGGAAATCACCGCCCTCACTGATGACCAGATCTTCGTCAAACTCATTGGCCAGGGAGGCCCGTGCACGACGAGCGGACTCCAACTGGCTGAAGGCCCCAAACTGCAACCAGTACTCGGGTGAATCCTCCGTGTCATTCATGCCTGGCGTCAACGCCTCTACACGCACCCGCGCTACACCGCGATTGGCGAAGCCCAGGCGCACCGCGGCGGCGTAGGACATGTCAATGATCCGATCTTCGTGGAAGGGCCCCCGATCATTGACCCTTGCGACGACTGACTCGCCGTTTTCCAGATTGGTCACCTCGACGAAGGTCGGAAGCGGCAGGGTTTTATGCGCCGCAGTCACTTGATACATATCGTAGGTTTCGCCGTTGGAGGTGGTATGGCCATGAAATTTTTCGCCATACCAGGAGGCATAGCCTTCTTCTACGTACCCTTCAGCGGTTGGCATGATCTCGTAATGCTGACCAAAGAGCGTGTAGTTGCTGTTACCGCCCCGGCTGGGCGGTTCAAAAACGACTTCAATGTCTTCGACATCTTCATAGGACAATGTCTGTGCTGGGCCCCGGTCCTGAGCCAGCGCATAGCGTCCGGCATTGGGGCCCGGGTCAGAGTCCAACGCACCAAAACCGGCGCAACCTGCCAAAATCATGAAGGCGAGCGCTATGGCCGCAACCATCACCCGATTGTTCATTGTTCTAGTATTCCCGACTCAACTGATAGACCGCCATGGCATAGCTGATATTGTGATTATATCGCGTAATGACGTAGAAGTTCTGAAAACCGTACCAGTACTCTGCCCCCATATCGCCCTCAAGCTTCAGGGTAGACACCATGCGCTCGTCGCTGTCGATATCGTACACCGGTGACCAGCCACTGGCACGCGATTCAGCCACGGTCATGTGAGGACGACGCTGACTGTTGTCCACCGCGCTTTCAAAGTCTGTGCCTTCGACATGTGCACGCATGGCAACCGGTCCGCCCGTTTCCCAGCGATGCTCAGCCAGGTAATTGGCGGCACTGCCAATGGCGTCCACCGGATTATTCCAGATATCGCGCTGGCCGTCACCGCTAAAATCGATAGCATAGGCCTGGTAGCTGGAGGGCATGAACTGGGGCATACCCATGGCCCCAGCATAAGAACCGGTCAACGCCAGGGGATCTTCAATGCCTTCTTCGTGGACGATGCGGAAGAAGGCTTTCAATTCGCGCTGGAAATAATCTTTTCGCCGGCTGTCACTGAAGGCGGTGGTCGCAATGGCGTTCATGACCTGGCTGCCTCCGGTCAAACGGCCATAACGGGTTTCCACGCCGATAATGGCCGTCACTATACGCGGATCCACGCCCAGCTCTTCCTCCACCCTAGCCAGGGTGTCGGCGTGCTCCTCCATGAAGTCACGACCCCGCTCTATACTTTGCTCATTCACGAACAGCGGCCGGTAATCTGCCCAGGTTGAGGTACGCTCACGGGGTGCCGCGATGTTGGTGGTCGTGCTTTCCAGGTATTCGCCCTGCCCCAGCCATGCTCTTACCTGGTCTGGGTCCAGACCTTCTTCAGCCAGTTCAGCAATCATTGGTTCGGCATCTGGATGGCCGAGAAAACCATTGGTCTCTGAGCCGTCCTGAGCGGACAGGCTACCGGAGAGGATCACGCTTGCACTGAGAATTCGCGCCAACCACTGCTTCATAAAACGGCCTCGTTATAAATTTTTATGCGTTGCTACCGACATGATGATGCCGAAACTCGCCAAGAACGTGACAATGGATGTACCACCGTAGCTGATTAGCGGCAAAGGCACACCGACCACTGGCAGAATCCCTGAGACCATGCCAATGTTCACAAAGACAAAAATGAAAAACGTCAGCGTGAGGCCGCCCGCAAGCACCCGACCGAAAGTATCACGCCCATTGATGGCAATGATCAAGCCGCGCACACAGATCGCGAAGTAAAGGATGAGTAAGGTCACAATGCCGATAAAACCGAACTCTTCGGCCAGCACAGCCACAATGAAATCGGTATGACTCTCTGGCAGAAAATTGAGCTGTGACTGCGTACCCTGAAGATAACCCTTGCCGTCCCAGCCACCGGACCCGATGGCCGTCTGGGATTGAATGATATTCCAGCCCGAACCCAGCGGATCCGCCTCGGGGTCAATGAGGGTCAGTATGCGCTGTTTCTGGTAATCCTGCAGAAGAAACAGCCACAGCACCGGGAAGATGGCCAGTGCCCCGACAATACCAATAATGATGTACCACCAGCTGAGTCCGGCCAGAAACACGACGAAGAGCCCGCTGATGGTAATCAACAGCGCAGTACCCAGATCCGGCTGCTCTACCACCAGATAGGCGGGAATGAGACAGAGAGGCAGACTGACGATCAGATGTTTCAGGCGGGGCGGCAATTCATAGCGTGTCAGATACCACGCAAGCATCGCCGGCACACCCAGCTTCATGATCTCCGCCGGCTGGAACATGAACAGGCCGGGAATACCCAGCCAGCGGGTGGCCCCCATGGCGCCGGTACCGTATAGCAAGACCAGAACCAGCATGCCCAGCCCCATCAGATAAACCGGGAGGCTCCAGAACCGTATGGTGCGCGGATCAAACTGGGCCAATACCATAAGCGCTGCCAGACCAATGAGTATGCGAGCGCCCTGGCGCTGCACATAGACAATATCACCCGAAGCGCTGTAGAGCACCACCAGACCGAAGGCCAGCATGCAGAGCAACATCACCAGCAGTGGCTTGTCGATGTGCAGTCGATCGGCCAGTGAGTGGCGCCGGCCTGAATCTGCTGTAAATGAACTATTAAGACTCACCGCCACTCCCTCTCGACGGCCACGGACGGCGTGTTCAGGTAGACATTGAACATCTCCCGGGCCACGGGACCGGCAACGCGCCCACCGCTGTCACCGTGCTCAACCAGCACGGCTACGGCTATCTTGGGATCATCGTAAGGCGCAAAGCCGGCGAACCAGGCGTGATCGCGCAAATGATCTGCCACGTCTTCGGATTCGTGCTCTTCAAAGTTCTCGATACTGAATACCTGAGCCGTGCCGGTCTTGCCGACAATCTGATAGTCAATCCCCTGCGCCAGACTTCTCGCCGTACCTCGAGGCCCGTGAACAACACCGAGCAGTGCTTCGTTCATGCGCTGCCAGTCACTGTCATTATCGAGCAATATGTCGTCGGGTGGCTCCGGCATGTTGCTGATCAAGTCTTCGTTGGAACTGTCCTTCAACAATCTGGGCGTAAACCATTCTCCCTCGCGCGCCATGACGGCGTTGGCAATAGCCACCTGCAAGGGTGTGGTGAGCAGATATCCCTGCCCGATGCCCAGGTTCACCGTATCACCGGCGTACCAGGAGAAACCATGACGCTCTCGCTTCCAGTCACGAGTGGGATTGATGCCACGAGCCGGGTTGTGCACGTCGGCAGCAGTAATTCGCCCGAACCCGAAATCATCCAGCATGCCCCGCAGCGCTTCCAGACGCGTCTCATAGGCCATATGATAGAAAAAGGTATTGCTGCTCTCCTGAATGGCTTGGGCCATGCCTATTTTGGCGCCACGCCCTTCCGGCCTGATGCGCCAGGTCCAGTCGTAATAAATGCGGTCGTCGTTGGGCAACTGGAAATAACCGGGGTCTTCTATCCGTTCGTCCCAGGATGTTGCACCCTCCCTCAGGCCCGCCAAACCCAGAAATGGCTTGATGGTAGAGGCAGGGGCGTATTGCCCCCGAGCGGCACGGTCCAGAAACGGCAGCCCGGGATCTTCCTGCAACGCCGCATAGTCGGCCGAGGAAAACCCACCGACAAATCGATTGGGATCGAAACTGGGTGTACTGACCATGGCCACAATACCACCGGTCTCGAGATCAATGGCGACGGCGGCGCCTCGTCGCCCTTCCATGGCCTCATAGGTGGCCCGTTGCAGATCAACATCCAGATACAGCTGAAGATCCGCCCCCGGCGTCGGCAATGTCTGATCCAGTACCTGAAGAATCTGTCCGCGCGCGTTGATTTCTACGGTCTGGGAGCCCGGTTCACCCAGCAACGCCCGTTCATAAAAGCGCTCTATGCCGGATTTCCCGATGTATTCCGTACCCACATAATAGCCATTGTCCAGTGAGCGGCGTTCAGAGGCATTTATGCGCCCCACATAGCCCAGTGAATGGGCAAAGATCTCTCCGTAGGGATAACTGCGCATGAGGTTCGCTTCGACTTCCACGCCATCCAGGAAATAGCGGTTGGCGGCCAGTCGCGCGATCTCCTCTTCCTCCAACCCGTTTTTCAGTGGCACCGGTGCAAAAGGGCGACGCGCGCGCTGACGCTGCTGATGGAACCGCCGTATGCCGTCCTCGGACAGATCCACCAACTCTGACAGTTGCTCCAGAGTTTCATCGAGGTCGGTTACCCGCTCCAGAATAAGGCTCAGCCGGTGGTTGGGCAGGTTTTCGGCCAGCAGTCGCCCCTGTCGATCATAGATAAGCCCCCGATTGGGCGGCAGGGGTTGCAGAGAAATACGGTTGTTGTTCGAACGGGCCGCATGCAGGTCGTGATTAACCACCTGAAGGTAGAACATGCGGCCTGCCAGCAACGCGCACAGAATACCGATGACCACAAAGGCCACCAGAGTCCGACGAAACACCAGCACATGTTCTTGCGCGTAATCCTGAAAGCGTTCAATTGACATGTTTAAGCTTCAGACTTCATAGTTGCGACCGCTGTTATGTCACTTGTGATACGGATGACCCTGCAATACTGTCCAGGCTCGATAAAGCTGCTCCGCCAACAGTACCCTGACCAGGGGGTGAGGCAAAGTCAGCGGCGACAGAGACCATTGCTGGTGTGACGCCTGCTTCAGTTGGGCGTCCACACCATCCGGACCGCCTATAACCAGCGCGACATCTTGGCCCGACAGTTGCCAGCCCGCCAGTTGTTCGGCCAGGGTCGGGCTGTCCCAAGCCTTGCCGTCCACGTCAAGCAATACCACATGGTCTTGCGGTTTCAAAGCCTGAACCAGACGATCCGATTCCTGAGCCACAACATCAACCGTTTTTACGTTCTTTCCCCGCCTACCCAGTGCCTGGGTACGCCATTCGAGCTGCAGTTCACGGGGTAAACGACGGCTGTATTCGTCCACGCCAGCCTCAACCCAGGCCGGCATTTTACCCGCCACACTGTGTATCCGTATCTTCACGGGGATTCAGTCAGCGCGTCCGGGTTGTTTGGCGAGGCTCCGGACCAAAGCTGTTCCAGATCATAAAACTGGCGCGTTTCCGGCAACATGACGTGTACGATCACATCCCCGTAATCGATCAATACCCAGTCTGAGCCCGGGTCGCCTTCACGTCCCAGGGGTTCGACTCCTTTTTTGGACATGGCTTCATCCACACCGTCTACCAGCGCCTGGAGGTGGCGGTTGGATGTACCCGATCCGATCAGCATGACATCCGTCACGCTGGTTTTATCACTGACATCCAGCACGGTGAGATCGCGTACTTTCACGTCTTCCAGCGCGCCAAAAATGATGTTCTGCATTTGTTCTGTGTTCATGCAACCTCGATCTGTCAACTTTATGCGTGCACCGCTCAGTACACACCCAATTCATTAATGGAGTATAACACGCGTGCCGGCAAGGCTTCTTCCAGGTTTGCCCTGCCCTGACGAATAGCCGTACTGGACCAGGCAAGCGCCTGTCCCGGTATGTTTACAATGCAACCGGCCGGACGTGCCAGCAGATCGCCCATGCGGTCCGCCGACAACCAGTGTCCGTCCAGGTAGGCGGACACCTCGGCGGACGGATGTTGCTCGACGCCGGGACGAGGCAATACCAGCAGGTGCGCCATCTCGAGCAGGGACTGCCAATCACGCCAGGACTGGAGGCCGGCCAGGGAGTCCCCGCCGATGGCAAAGGCCAGCGGTCGGTCGGGACCGACTTCGCCACGCCAGTCAGCCAGGGTTTCGACTGTGTATTTCGGGGCCTGCGACCGCAGCTCCCGTTCATCCACGCTCACATCCGGCCAACCGCTAGCCAGGGCTTCTGTCATGACCAGTCGCTGGTCCGGCCCCGCCTGAACCCCCGTCTTGTGGACCGGCTGATAGCAGGGCAACAGGTGGACACGCGCCTGCGGCAAACTGGTCCGCAGCAAGTCGACGAATCGCTCATGCCCACGGTGCGGCGGATCAAAGGTGCCGCCATAAAGAATATCCATGGCAGCGGGTGCTTCCGCGACTGGCATAATACGGTCTCAGTTTCGAATATGACCATCGCCAAAGACGATGTATTTCTGACTGGTCAGTCCGACCAGGCCGACCGGTCCGCGGGCATGTATCTTGTCGGTCGAAATACCGATTTCCGCACCCAGACCGTATTCGGCACCGTCGGCAAATGCGGTGGACGCGTTGACCATGACGGAGGCCGAATCAACCTGGGCCATGAAACGCCGGGCCAGGGCAAAATCCCGCGTCACAATGGCATCGGTGTGGTGCGAGCCATAGTGATTGATATGATCCATGGCCTCGTCGGCCGAGTCGACAATGCGCACCGACAGGATAGGAGCCAGGTATTCGGTGTACCAGTCATCTTCTGACGCCGGAGCACAATCAATGAGGGCGCAAGTCCGGCTGCACCCGCGCAGCTCGACGCCGGCATCGCGGAATTGATCCGCCAATTCAGTCAGGGTGTCGGTCGCCGAAGCATGTACCAGCAGGGTTTCCATGGCGTTGCACACCCCGTAGCGGCGGGTCTTGGCGTTGAAGGCGATCTCATGCGCCTGACCCCGATCGGCCTCTGCGTCTATGTACACATGGCACACACCGTCGAGATGCTTGATCACCGGCACTCGGGCATCTTGAGCGATGCGTTCGATGAGGCCCTTGCCACCCCGAGGCACGATCACGTCAACGTATTCCGACATGGTAATCAGCTCACCCACGGCCGACCGGTCTGTGGTCTGAATGATCTGCACACCATATGCCGGCATGTTGGCTGCTTTCAGCCCCGACTGGACAATGTTTGCCAACGCCTGGTTGGAATGAATGGCTTCCTTGCCACCGCGCAGAATGGCCGCATTGCCGGATTTGAGACAAAGCGCCGTGGCGTCAATGGTTACATTGGGGCGGGATTCATAAATGATGCCCACGACGCCCAGAGGCACCCGCATCTGGCCGCGCTGAATGCCTGATGGCAGATACGCCATGTCCGAAATCTCCCCTATGGGGTCTTTCAGGGCCGCCACCTGATGCAGCCCCTGGATCATGCCGTCGATGCGATCCGACGTAAGCGTCAGTCGATCAAGCAGAGCATCGGAGAGACCACTGGCCATGCCGGCCTTCAGATCTTTCTGGTTGGCTTCTGTCAGAGGTTGCACATTCGCTTCCAGCGACCGGGCAATGGCCTTCAGGGCCGCATCCTTTTCAGCGGTGGTTGCCGTTGCCATGCGCGCTGCTGCCTGGCGTGCACGCTGACCGATCTCACGCATGGTGTCCTGAATCGAGGTGTCTGTCACCCGGAGGCCTCCGAATACCAAAGAATTGAACCTTCATTATACATGGGTGGGGTTCGGGAAACAGGGGCAGCCTGGCCCGTCAGCGGCGCATCCATTCATCCAGCATCTGGCGCAGCACCGCCAGGCGCTGTGACATGTCGAGCTCGGTGAGCAACGACTGTTTCTGGGCCTCCGACATGGGCAGCCAGCAGCATAGCTGATTGAGCAGCAGGCCCGGCTCCTGCAGCCCCTGATCCAGATCCGGCACCAGATTGTCCAGCAAGGGGTGCGTCGACAATTCTTCCATCACGGCCTTCAGATCATCAACGCTTTCATTCGCAGGCAGCGCAATGACGTCGGCCTCATGCACGGGCGCGCACCAGAGCCCGTCGTCTTCCTGATGTGCCTGACCGATCCAGACCTCGCGCTGGCCCTCGACCGTGATACCGAGCATACCGCCGCTGAGCTGTTCAAAATCGACAATATGGCAATGACAGCCGAGGTCATAGAATCGTGCCGGTTGATGGCCCGAACGTATCACCTCCTGCCCGGCCTGCAGCAGACTGATGACAAATCCACTGCCTTCCCGGCTGGACTCGGACACCATGCGCAGGTATCGCGGCTCGAAGATGCGCAGGGGCAACCGACAGCCAGGGAACAGGGGTTGTGACAAGGGAAATATGGGTACAAATGCCACCACAAAATGCCTCTGCAAGTAAGTAACCCAGTACTATAGTCATTTTGCCGGGCAAGTGACAACGAGCCGTTTGGGACGCCGTCAACAAAGGGGGATGCACCCATGCTCACCATTGGTTACACTGCGGCTGGACGTCACCTGTTTTGCACTCCAAAGGATCGGTTATGCCTACTCCAAACGCCTCTGATGAGGCCGCATCCGTACTGAGCCTGAAAGGCGGCATGACGGCTCATGCCCTGTTACAGATGACCGAGGAAGCAGACCTGGAAGCGGCGTGTCGGCAACTGGATGAGGTGATGGCAGACGACCTGGACGGCCTGCGCTTTACCCCCTGCATTCTGGCCTTTCCAGGCCGAGATGAATTGCCCGACTGGCTGCCCGACTGGGTCGCCTATCTGAAACGCCAGTCAGTGGTGCCCTTTGCGGTACAGTGCAGCGGCGCTGACAACCAGTCGCGGGTGAACGAACTGGGACTGGCCGACCTGCCCAGACCCGAACCCTCGTTTCGTCGCCCGCGCGCCACGGCAACGCCCGTACGTCAGTGCCAGGTGATTCGCCAGCAAGTGCGCTCGGGCCAGCAGATCTACGCCCGGGATGCAGACCTGATCATACTGGCGTCAGTGAGCGCCGGGGCAGAGATAATGGCGGATTACGACATTCATGTGTACGGCGAACTGCGCGGCCGCGCCTTGGCCGGGGTACAGGGACACAGCCATGCGCAGATCGTCTGTGCGACGCTGGACGCCGAGCTCGTGGCGATCGCCGGGGTCTATATGCTGCCCGAGCAATTCCCGGACACCCGTGACCGAGTCCATATTTCACTGGATAATGACGAACTGGTCATGTCCGGCAACACCGCGTCGCCAACCGCACGTCACCGGACGGCAGGACGCGGCTGATACTGTTTTTCAAGGAGATTTCATTTTGGCCAAGATCATAGTAGTGACATCAGGCAAAGGCGGTGTCGGCAAAACCACCAGCAGCGCTGCCATCAGCATGGGGCTGGCACTGGCCGGTCACAAGACCGCTGTGGTGGATTTCGACATCGGCTTGCGCAACCTGGACATCGTCATGGATTGTGAACGCCGCGTCGTGTTCGATTTCGTCAATGTTATTCAGGGCGAGGCCCGGTTGAACCAGGCGCTGATCAAGGACAAGCGCAACGAAAACCTGTTTATCCTGCCCGCTTCCCAGACCAAGGACAAGGCCGCCCTCACCCGCGAAGGCGTGGCCCAGGTACTGGAAGAGCTGAGCGCACAGATGGACTACATCATTTGCGACTCGCCCGCAGGCATTGAGGGCGGCGCCATGATGGCCATGTATTTTGCCGACGAGGCCATCGTGGTCACCAACCCCGAGGTCTCTTCGGTCAGGGATTCCGACCGCATCATCGGCATGCTGCAAAGTAAAAGCCGACGAGCCGAACACAACGAACCGCCGATTCAGGAACACCTGCTGGTGACGCGCTACGACCCGGAACGCGTGGGCCGTGGTGATATGCTGAGCATCGAGGATGTGGAAGAAATACTGGCCAGCCCATTGATCGGTGTCATTCCCGAAAGCGAGTCCGTGCTGCGGGCGTCCAACCAGGGCACCCCCGTGATACTGGATACCGACAGCTCGGCGGGCCAGGCTTATGCCGACGTGGTCGCACGGCTCACGGGCGAAGATCGCCCGATGCGCTTTACCGAACTGGAACGCAAGGGCATCCTGAAGCGGATGTTTGGAGGCTAGGCATGGCACTGTTCAACTTCTTCAAAGACCAGCCCGCAAGCTCAGGGTCCGCCTCACAGGCGAAAGAGCGGCTCAAGGTCATCGTCGCGCACGAGCGTATGCAGCGCAATCAACCCGAATATCTGGCTGCCATGCAGCAGGAGATTCTGGACGTGATTCGCCGCTACATTCCGGCCAATGATGAGGATGTGTCCATTCAGATCGAGCAGGAAGGTCAGGTGTCCGTCCTGGAACTGAACGTGACCCTGCCCAACTGAGGTCAGACCGACCCGGCTGCCGGTCACGTGGTGGACGGCAGCCGGGCTCTGAAGGAATCAGAGATTGTCCAGGTACTTCTCGGCGTCGAGGGCGGCCATGCAACCGGTGCCGGCCGACGTAATGGCCTGACGGTACACGTGATCCATCACATCACCGGCAGCAAACACACCGGGAATGCTGGTCTGGGTGGCATTGCCATCAATACCGCTGTTGACCTTGATGTAGCCGTTGCTCATGGTGAGCTGACCTTCGAACATCTGGGTATTGGGCTGATGCCCGATGGCGATGAACACGCCCTCCAGCTCAAGCTCTTTCTTTTCAGCCGTCTTGGCATGCTTGATACGGACTCCGGTGACGCCCATTTCGTCACCCAGCACCTCATCCAGCTCATGATCCCAGAGAATCTCGACATTGCCGTTACGGGCCTTTTCCACGAGTTTGTCGGCCAGAATCTTCTCCGAACGGAACGCATCACGCCGGTGAATCACGGTGACCTTGCTGGCAATATTCGACAGGTAGAGCGCTTCCTCCACCGCCGTGTTGCCACCGCCCACGACACAGACTTCCTTGCCGCGGTAGAAAAAGCCGTCACAGGTGGCGCACGCCGAGACACCCTTGCCCTGAAACGCTTCTTCGCTGGGCAGACCCAGGTACTTGGCACTGGCACCGGTGCAGATGATCAGAGCATCACAGGTATAGGTGGCCTGATCCCCCACCAGACGGAACGGCCGCTCGGTAAGTTCCGTGGTATGAATGTGGTCGAAAATGACCTCGGTGTCGAAACGCTCGGCATGGGCCTTCATGCGCTCCATGAGCGCCGGTCCCTGCAACCCTTCCACATCACCCGGCCAGTTGTCCACGTCGGTGGTGGTGGTGAGCTGCCCGCCCATCTCCATACCCGTAATCAGAACCGGATCCAGGTTGGCCCGGGCCGCATAGACGGCTGCCGTGTAACCAGCCGGGCCGGAACCCAGAATAAGCAGTTTTACGTGTCGGGTCTCAGCCATGAAACACTTCTCCAGAACGAACAATAATTGGGTTGCACACTATATGGGGACAGACAGACCCGCTGCAAGGGAGAATCAGCGCAAACATTCACCCCAGCCACCAGCGCACCAGAAAGGCAGCAGCCAGCCACTGCCAGCGCAACATGACGAAGGTCTGCCAGTGCTGATCAAAGGTGGATTCGCCCTGGGTGCGAGCCAGAAACTGCACGCACCAGGCATACAGGTACGCCACGCTGCGGCTGCTGGACGACAATGCCCACTGCAGAGTCTCCCGGGATTGCTTGACCAGACTGAAGTGCAGCCCGGCCAGTTGCGCCAGGCGCAAATTGACCACCCGATTGATCCCGGACCGGCCGGGAAAGGCAGAAAAACGCAGCCACCAGAGCAACAGAATGCCCCACACGCCGAACAGCGCAATAAAGGGCAGCGGTACGAAATAACGGCGAATGCTGCGGCCCAGGCGCTCGGCCTGACGGGGAATATCCGGGGCATCGTCGCGGCGCAGCGGACGGCCGGAAAACAGCAACAACATGAGCGCACTGGCCAGGGCCAGGCGCCAGGGATCCTCCAGCCACCAGATCAGGGCGGTCAGCGCCAGTGCCAGGGCAATGGAAAGCATCGGCCACTGGCTGCGCAATTTCGCGAAGCGATCGGCAATGGGGTACACTAGCGCACCCAAGGGCGGCCATCGTAACAACAGATTACTGAGAAGTAACGCTAGCCCCAGGGCCACGGCCCGCAACCCCTGGATAGTGAGTTGAGCATGAAATTATTACCTGTTCCCTACGCTGATCGACTTAAAGACCACATTGATGCCACAGTCGCCTTCGCATTACAAGAAGACCTGGCCGATACCGGCGATGTGACGGCGGAATTGATCCCCGCCGAACAGACGGCAACGGCACGCATCGTGGCGCGTGAAGGAGCGATCTTCTGCGGCCAGGCCTGGCTGGAAAAAGTCTTTGAACAACTGGACAAGACAGTCACCATCGACTGGCGCTGCGCCGACGGCGAACGACTCAAGGCGGGCGCCACGGTCTGCAAGCTCACCGGCCCGGCGCGCAGCCTGCTTACCGGGGAACGCACCGCGCTGAATTTCATACAGACATTGTCCGGCACCGCCACCATTGCCCGAGCCTACGCAGATGCGGCGGAACCGCATGGGGTTGTCGTACTGGATACCCGAAAAACGCTGCCCGGCCTGCGTCTGGCGCAGAAGTACGCCGTCTACGTCGGCGGCTGCGAGAATCACCGCCTGGGCCTGTACGACACCTACCTGATCAAGGAAAACCACATTGCCGCGGCGGGCGGTGTGACACCGGCGATAGAAAAAGCCAAGAACCTGCGTTCAACGCAGTTGATCATCGTGGAAGTGGAGTCCTACAGCGAATATCTAGACGCCATCAACGCCGGCGCTGATCGCATCATGCTGGACGAACTGTCTGAGGCGGATATGGCTCCCCCCCCCCC
>LFIK01000301.1_pt1 | contig 36337 bp, 35 predicted proteins | sample 643401 | NCBI WGS metagenome assembly LFIK01 (sample SAMN03777447, study PRJNA286221) | soda lake metagenome | biome: soda lake; feature: Kulunda steppe; material: water; isolation source: sample T5-Br brine of Lake Tanatar-5 | place: Russia: Kulunda steppe | collected 2010-07
CGCCCCCGCCGCCCCCGCCGCGACGCACCAGATTCTTGATGCCAACAGGCCCATGCTGCTGGAGCTTCTGCGCCGCTGGGGGTGCGCACCCGTCGATCTGGGCTGCGCGCCCGACGACCCCGAGGCGATTGCGGCGCGGCTCGCGGACGGCGCGGCGCGCGCGGATGTGATCCTCACCTCGGGCGGTGCCTCGGCCGGCGATGAGGACCATGTGTCGCGGCTGCTGAGCGCGCGCGCGCGGATGACAAGCTGGCGCATCGCGCTCAAGCCCGGCCGTCCGCTGGCGCTGGCGCTCTGGCCCGGCCCCGGCGGCGCGCGGGTTCCGGTGTTCGGGCTGCCCGGCAACCCGGTCGCGGCGCTGGTCTGCACGCTGATCTTCGCCCGCCCGGCGCTGTCGCTGATGGCGGGCGCGGGTTGGGCCGCACCGCTCGCGGTGCCGGTCCCGGCGGCGTTTTCCAAGCGCAAGAAACCGGGGCGCCGTGAATACCTGCGCGCACGGCTGAATGACGCGGGCGCGGCCGAGGTCTTCGCCTCCGAAGGCTCGGGCCGGATCAGCGGGCTCAGTTGGGCCGACGGGCTGGTCGAACTGCCCGATGCGGCGGCCGACATCACCCCGGGCACACCGGTTCGGTATCTGCCTTTCGCGGGGTTCGGGCTGGGCTGAGCGTTATTTGACGATCTCCTCCTGGCGCACGAACATGTTCTTCCACGCCCGGTCGATCAGCTCGGGCGTCATCTGGTAGGGAATGCCTTCGAACTCGCAGATCGAAATCATCTGATCGATCAGGAACACCGGCTGGTAGTTGGAATAGATGTTTCCGATTTCGGGGTATTTCGATTGCAACAGGTGCACGATCGACGCCTCGTCCAGCGGCATGCCGCGCTTGCGCGCAACCAGCGCGAAGATCTTCAGGTAATCCTCGCGCCCCGGGCCATCGACCTTGATCTTGTAGAAGATCCGCCGCTGCGCCGCCTGATCGAAGATCTCGTTCGGGTGGAAGTTGGTGGAGAAGATGATCAGCGTGTCGAAGGGCACGACGACCTTCTCGCCCGAATTGAGCTTGAGGATGTCGTAATACATCTCCATCGGGACGATCCAGCGGTTGATCAGCGCCTGCGGGGGCTCTTCCTGCCGGCCCAGATCGTCGATGATGAACACGCCGCCCATCGCCTTGAACTGCAAGGGCGCCTGATAGGTCCGCGCCACGGCGTCATAGGTCAGGTCGAGCATCGACAGCGTCAGCTCGCCGCCGGTGATCACCGTGGGGCGTTCGCACAGCACATAGCGGTTGTCGAAGCGGTTCCCGCTCTGCCGCAAAAGCGAGGGGTTGTCTTCGGACTGGCGCAGCGCGCGGTGAACGGTGGGGTCATACACGCTCATGATCTGGCCGCCCATCAGCACGGCGCGCGGCACGTAGACGTTGTCGGCCATCGCGGCGCGGATGCCGTTGGCGATCGACGACTTGCCGTTGCCCGGCGGGCCGTAAAGCAGGATCGACCGCCCGGCGCTGACCGCGGGGCCAAGATCATCCAGCAGATCGGGCGGCAGGATCAGATCGCCCATGGCAATTCGCAACTGCCGGCGCGTGATCTGGATGTTGCGGATCGACTGGCGCTTGATCTGCTCGCGATACAGCTCGAGCGGGACGGGCATCGCGCCGTAGTATTCGGACTGGCCCAGCGCATCGAGCGCACGCGCGCGGCCGGTTTCGGTCAGCTGGAACCCGGCCTCGGCGCTGGCTCCGGCGTGAAGCGTGGCCGTCGCCTCGATCAGTTTTTCATGGCGGGCCGCGTCGATCACTTCCAGCGTCAGCGGGATCGGCAGGCACACCCGGCTCGCGATCTCGGTCAGCCGCGTGATCGAGGTGCGGAACATCGTCTTGAGGATGATGTCGCGCATCAGCACGAAGGGCAGGCCGGTATCGTCGAGCGTTTTCGGCACCGCGGGCGCGATGATGTCGGTCACAGGCTTGTTCATCACACTCCCTTCCAGCGGGCTGGGCGAGGATCGCGCGCAATCATCACCATCGGGTTAAGGGGCCTCATCGCCCATAGACCGCCGCGATGACCAGATAGAACAGAAGCGCCGGTCCCAGCGCGAGCCCCATCGGAAACTCGCGACGCTCCCAGCTTTGCCAGTCGGGGGCGAGCCCGCGCACCGCCGGCACCCGCCGCACCAGCCGGTGCCCGAGCAGCGCGAGCACCACCACCACCGCCAGCAGCGGCAGGAACAGGCTCAGATCGCCCAGCGCGATGAAGGGCGCCATCGCGGCGGCGAATTTCGCGTCGCCCGCGCCCACCATCCCGGTCAGGCTGAGCACGAAGCCGACCGCGAGCACCACCGCAAGATGCACCCAGCCCCAGGCCCAGACCTCGAGCGGCAGCGCCAGCGGGCCGACCAGAAGATACACCGCCCCCAGCGCGAGCACGGCCTTGTTGTGGATCTTCATCCATTTCATGTCGCTATAGGCGACCCAGAACGCGATCGGGGCGACGAAGGGCAGGAACCACAGCGCCGCGATACCGGGCAGGTGCGTCATCATCCCGCGCTCACATTCGATTCCAGCGCGCGCAGGGCGCGGGTCGCTTCCTCGAAATGCTGGGGATGCGTGTCGATCGCTTCGACCAGCAGCCCGCGACCGATGGCAACGTCACCCTGCCGGATGGCCGAAATCGCCATTGTATGCAGCAGCTTCGCGCGCTCGGTCTGGGTCATGTCCACCAGCGGAAGCGCATAATGCTGCCGTGCGGCACGTGCCAGCACCAGATTGGTCTTGGCGGTGAACAGGCTCGGGTCGTGCTGCAGGGCGCGCGCGAACAGGCGCTCGGCCTCGCGGGGCTCGCCGCGGCTGAGCTTGGAAAACCCCCAGTTGTTGTAGACCCCGGCGGGGCGCGTGGTCAGCTCGGTGGCGATGTCGTAGAAATGGTCGGCCCGGTCCCACTGCTCGTTGCTGTCGGCGATCATCGCTTCCAGCCGGTAGCGGTCGAAGGTCTCATGCGTGGGGGGCACGGCGTCGAGCACGGCGCGCGCCTCGGACCACTGGTTGTCGCGGATCAGTGCTTCGGCCAGATGCACGCGGTCGTCATTGGTGCCGTCGGAGGTTTCGATGACCGCGCGCCAGATGGGGATCGCCTCGCGCGACTGGCCGCTGCGCATCAGCGACCGCGCCAGACCCCGCTGCGCCGGGATCGAATCCGGGTTGCGCTCGACCACGCCCGAGAAATAGGTCACCGCCTCGGACGGGTCCGCGGCCGCGAGCATGATTTCCTGCATGTTTTCCTGATCGATGGCCGAAACGGACTCGATCGCGTGGGACACATCGGCGCCCCCTCCGCCGCCGCACCCGCCAAGGGCGAGCGCGCCGCCGACCAGCAGCGGCAGCATCATCTTGTGGCGCATTTTTGCGTCCTTTTTTCTGCTCGGCGCCTATGGCGCGGCAAGAAGCAGGAACTGCCCTGTGCCTCTGCGCACCAGTGAGAACGCGTATGCCTCGCGCTCAGCATAGCCTGAATCGTCGAGATTTGCGATAGCAAGGCGCAAGTTTTCGCGGATCTCGTCCGAGCGGCCACTGTCGAAGGCAAAGGCGTTGCGGAAGTAATGACGCGCCTCGCCCCAGCGGGACTGTTCGGCCAGCACGACACCGAGATTGTTGAGCGCGGGGACAAAGGTCTCGTCCTGCTCGAGCGCGCGGCGCAGCATCTGTTCGGCCTGCCCCAGCCGCCCGAGCCGCAGGTTCGCCGATCCCACCGCCGACAGAACGTCCACCGTCGGCCCCACATCCGCAGCGGCCCGGTAATAGGCGCGCAGCGCAAGCTCGAATTCACCCGCGGCCATCAGGCGGTGCCCGACCTCGAGCCCGTCGGCGGCGTCCGGAACCGCGGCTGCGGCGCGGGACATGGGCGGTGCATCGGCAAGCGTCGCGTCAGCCGCGCCCGTGCGGTCGCAGGCCGCCAGTGCGACCACGCAGACCGCCGCCGCGAGCATCCGGACCTGTTGCATCACCCTCCGATCTCATCCCCCCAGGACATCGGCGATGCCAACGACCGACGGGCCGATCAGGATGATCAGCAACGGAGGGACCGTGAACAGCATAGTGCCCAGTGTCAGCTTGGTGGGCAAGACATTGGCCTTTTCTTCGGCGGTCATGATCCGCTTGTCGCGCATCTCGTCGGCGAAGACGCGCAGCGCGTCGGCGATGGATGTGCCGAAGGCGGCCGATTGCACCATCACGGTGACGAAACTGTCGATGTCGGTAACGCCGCAGCGCTTGCCCATGTCGCGCAGCACGTCGGAGCGGTCCTTGCCGGCCTTGATCTCGTGGCTGACGGTCTGCAACTCCTCGCCCAGCACCGGATATCCCCGGGCAAGCTCGCGGCCGACGCGCTGGATGGCCTGGTCCAGCGACTGCCCGGCTTCGACGCACACCAGCAGCATGTCGAGCGCGTCGGGAAAGCCGCGCACGATTTCCTCCTGGCGCATGCTGCGCCGGTTATCGACCCAGAACTTCGGCGCATAATAGCCCAGAAGCGCCGGGCCCAGCACGGTCGCGGCCATGATCGCCGGGCTTTCGGCATCCGGGTCGACCACGAACAGCGCCGCAGCAAGCCCCGCCAGCAGAAACGACACCGACAGCACGAATTGCAGCGCATGCAGGTCGCGCACCGCCGACTTCCCGTAATACCCGGCCTGCATCATCCGCAGCCGTGCCTCGGACATCTCCTTCTCGTCCGAAGGCTCGAGGAAGGCGGCGTATTTCTCCAGCTTGCGCGTGTGACGCGAGCCGGCGGTGTCGCGCCGCATCGACGCCGGTTTGCCGTCTGCGCCCGAGCGCACGGGCTGGGTCTGCTCGCGCAACCGATCCATCGGATCCTTGCGCGGCTTGGGCAGCAGCAGCAGTGTCGAAACGATCAGCAGGACCCCCAGCCCGCCGATCACGATCAGCGGCCCCATCGGACCCAGCAGCTCCACGATCATGTCGGTCATTCGTGTCAGCATCGCCCTGCCCTCCGGCTCAAACCTTGATGTCGATCATCTTGCGCATGTAGAGGATGTTCACCGCCAGAAACCCGAGCACGACCAGCGCGAGCGGGATGAACATGGGGTGTTCCTTCACGCCGTCGTAATAGTCGGGCTTGATCATCTGGATCATGATCAGCGCAGCGATGGGAAAGCCCGACAGGAACATCCCCGACCATTTCGCCTCGGCGGTGATGGCGCGGACCTTGCGGAACAGCTTGAACCGCGCGCGCACCACCTTGGCCAGACCTTCCAGGATCTCGGCCAGGTTGCCGCCCGATTGCATCTGGATCGACACCGCGACCGACAGGAACCGCAGATCCTGCATGTCCACGCGTTCGGCGAATTCGGACAGCGCCTCGGCCACATCGCGGCCATAGGCGGCCTCGTCGGCGATCAGGCCGAACTCGGTGCCCAGCGGGTCCGGGATCTCGCGCGAGGCCATGCCCAGCGCCGAGGCGAAGGGGTGCCCCACGCGCAGGCTGCGGACGATCAGCTCGATCGCGTCGGGCAGCTGCGCCTCCAGCATGTCAAGCCGCTGCTTGGCCTTGCGGGCGACCCAGAAATAGACCCCGCCGACCCCGAAGGCGACCGACACCGCCGCGCCGATCACCGGCTCGGCCTCGGTCGCGATGGTGATCATCGCGAAGGCCAGCGCCGCGAGCACCGCCATGAGCACCACCAGCATGCGCGGGGAAAACGCCATGTTGGCCTTGCGCGCCTTGTCGGCCAGCAACCCGTAAAGGGGAATGCCGTTGCCGCCGACATGCTGGTTGATCTCCTTGCGAAGCTGTTCGAGCACCGCGTTGCGCGACTTGCCCTTCTCGATCATGTCGAGGCGCCGGTTCATGCGCCCGCCGAGCTGGATCGTCCGACCGAAGACCAGCAGATAGATGCCTTCGACCACCAGCAGCACCGCGCCGAAGATCGCCAGATAGATCAGGGGGCTGATCGAGATTTCCATGGCTCAGTGTCCTTGAACTTCGTCATAGATGCTGATCGGCAGGTCGTAGCCCCAGCGCTTGAACCGGTCGGCGTAATGCGAGCGCAGCCCGGTGCCGGTGAAATGGCCCAGGATCCGGCCATCGGGTTCGATCCCGGTGCGTTCGAAGCGGAATATCTCCTGCAGGGTGATGACCTCGCCCTCCATGCCGGTGACTTCGGTCACCGACAGCATGCGCCGCGTGCCGTCCTGCAACCGCGAGGCCTGCACGATCAGGTTGACCGCCGAGCCGATCTGGCTGCGCACCGCCTTGAGCGGCATCTCGATCCCGGCCATGGCGACCATGTTCTCCAGCCGGCTGATCGCATCGCGCGCCGAATTGGCGTGGATCGTGGTCATCGACCCGTCATGGCCGGTGTTCATGGCCTGCAGCATGTCGATCACCTCCTCGCCGCGGGTTTCGCCGACGATGATGCGGTCCGGGCGCATCCGCAGCGCGTTTCGCAGACAGTCGCGCTGCGTGACCGCGCCCTTGCCTTCGACGTTCGCGGGGCGGCTTTCCATGCGGCCGACATGCTCCTGCTGGAGCTGCAATTCGGCCGTGTCCTCGATCGTCAGGATGCGTTCGCTGTTGTCGATGAAGCTGGACAATGCGTTCAGCGTGGTGGTCTTGCCCGAGCCCGTCCCGCCCGATACGATCACGTTCAGCCGCGTGGCGACCGCCGCTTCGAGGTAGATCGCCATCTCTTCGGAGAAGGCGCCGAAACGGACCAGATCGTCGATGCCCAGCTTTTCCTTCTTGAACTTCCGGATCGACACCAGCGAGCCATCGACCGCCACCGGGGGCACCATCGCGTTGAAGCGCGAGCCATCCGCAAGCCGCGCATCGACATAGGGGTTCGATTCGTCCACCCGGCGGCCGACGGCCGAGACGATCTTGTCGATGATCCGCAGCAGGTGCTTCTCGTCGCGAAAGGTGACGTCCGACAGCTCCAGCTTGCCGTTGCGCTCGATGAACACGCGCTGCGGGCCGTTGACCAGGATATCGTTGACGCTGTCATCCTTGAGCAGGGGCTCCAGCGGGCCCAGGCCCATCACCTCGAAATACAGGTCCTGATTGAGCGTCGCGCGCTCTTCGGTGTTCAGCACCACGTTCAACTCGCCCAGCGCCTCGGCGGCGATGGCTGAAATCTCGCTGCGCAGCTCGGCCTCGCTGGCGTGTTCCAGCGCAGCGAGGTTGAGGTTTTCGAGCAGGCGCTTGTGCAGCTCGCTTTTCACCTGATCGAGCCGGCGGCGACGCTGGACCTCCTTGTCGGTGGGCTCGGCGCGGGCGGGCGCGGTGGGCGCGGCTTTCGGGCGCAGATGCGCGGTGCGCGCGGGTTTCGCGCTTTCCTCGGGCATGCGCACGTCTTCGGGCCGCGGGGGCACCGCGCTGGTCCTGGTGGCGGCGCTGGGCTTCTTGTAGCGGGCAAACATGGGCTGACCTCGTCTCAGGGCGCGGCGGTTGCGGCGTCGGCTTCGATCTCGTGCAGCGATTCGGCGAGCTTGCGGATTTCCTTGAGCAGCGGGTTCTTCGCCGCGAATTCGGCCAGCGGCAGCCCGTGGTCATTGGCTTCGCGCACCTGCGCGGAGCCGTCGGGCAGATGAAGGCCGAAGCTGATCCCCAGGCTCTCGGCCATGCGCTTGGCTCGCCCGCGGGCGGGCAGATCGGTGAAGCGCGGCGCGCGGTTGAGCACGAAGCGCAGCGACTCCATCGGCAGATCATCGGCCTTGAGCGCGCGGATCAGGCGCAGCGCGTTCTGCGCCGAGCGCATGTCGAGCTCGAGCAGGGTAAAGAAGATCTGCGACGCGCTGAGCACGGTTTCGGTCCACTGCACGATGGTGCGCGGCATGTCCACGATCACGAAGTCATGCGTCTGGCGCGCCATTGCGATCACGCGCTCGATCTCGTCGGGGCCAAGCAGGTCCAGCGGCAGCATGTCGGCGGGCGCCGTGAGCACCGACAGCCGGTCATTGGCCTTCTGGGTGGCCTGCATGAACGCCTCGCGGTCCATGTTGGCGGTGTTCGACAGCAGCTCGAACACCCGTTCGGTGCGCGGCAGGTCCAGATAGGTGGACACCGCGCCGCCCTGCAGATCAAGATCGATGATGCACACCTTGAGCGGCGGGTCGCGGTCGAGCCTCGAGATCTCCCACGCCAGGTTGACCGCGAAGGTCGACGCGCCCGCACCGCCGGCAACCCCCTGAACCGCCAGAACGACACCGTTCTTGCTGCCCGCCCCCGCGCCGTGCCCGGCCGCGATGGCGGTTTCGGGGGGCGTGTTCAGCCGCTCGATCGCCTCGTGCAGCGCGCCTTCGGGCAGCGGGTAGGGCACGAAATCATCCGCCCCGATCCTGAGCAGCTGGTGCAGCACGATGGGCGACAGCGCCTCGGCGATCAGCAGCACACCGATATCGAGCGCGCGGGCGCGCTGGATCAGCTGTCGGATCAGCCCGAGATTGGCCTCATCCTCGTCGTCGATGGCGATCGCCAGCACCTCGAGCGCGGCGGCGGCGGGCTGGTCCATGTAGAGCAGCGCGCGCGGGAAATCGAGATCGCCCCAGCTCTCCCCGTACTCGGCGTCCATATCCTCGATCAGGAGGTCGAAATTCTGCACCTCGCGCGAGACGGTGCACGCGCGGATCTCGTCGGTATTCGTTTCGACAGCTGCAACGCCTGCCATCGCCTTATCCTTTCGATCCGCTGATGCCGTGCCGGACATCGTGGGAGTGAATATCCGCCTGCGGCGGCTGAGGCCCATCCGGGGGCACTGGACCACTACGCCTGGTTCTGGCGCATGATCTGGGCGACATTTTGGCCCAAAAAGCGTAATTGTTCGGTTTACGCCAAAAACGAAGCGCCCCGACCTTGGGGATCGGGGCGCTTGCGGAGGCGTTCGGAATGCGGTCCCGGCCGCAGCGGGCTTCAGTCCCCCGCGCCGCTTTCGATCAGATCGACATCCACGATCTCGCCATGCGGGGCGGTCGCGCTGCCGATGTGTTCGGTGCGGACGATCTCGGCGTAGCGCCCGTCCATCGCGTGGCCGCGCGGCGCACAGCCCTGGACCTGATACCCCTTGCCGGCGTGCTTGCCAGCCGCACGGTGGCGCACGGGCGGGCAGGTCTGGGCGTGGTGGTTGACCAGCGTCGGGTTGCCGAACCCGCCCTCGTCGATCCACGCACCGGCGGGAAGCTCGCGGCCATCCGGCCCGGTCATGCAGCCGGCGAGCACCAAGAGCGCGGCGCCACCCAGAAGCGTAAGGGATCTGTTCATCTCGGGCCTCCTGTCGTCGCGGCGCGCGCGTCAATCCATCACATAGCCATAGGGGCTGACGAAATCCTGCTGCGAAACCTCGCGTGCGGCACCGGTGAGCGCGGGGGCCGAGACACGGCCGCCGAGGAACAGCTCTGATTCGGTGGGCGGGCGCACGCGATCGGTGGGCAGCATCAGCGCCTGGCTGGTGGTCGGTGTGACCAGATGCGCGGTGATGATGATCACCAGCTCGGTCTGGTTGCGGCTGTATTCCGAGCTGCGGAACAGCGCGCCCAGCACCGGAATGTCACCCAGCCACGGCACCTGCCGCGACAGCGCGCGGAAGTCGTCTTCCAGCAACCCGGCGATGGCGAAGCTTTCGCCGTCGCGCAACTCCACGGTGGTCGAGGTCTCGCGCCGCCGGAAGGCGGGGGTGGAGATCCCCTGCTGCGTGAGCGCGGCGGTCTCGTCGATGCTGCTGACCGAAGCGGCGAGTTCCAGATTGATCATCCGGTTGTCCAGCACGCGGGGCGTGAATTCCAGCTCCACGCCGAACGGCCGATACGAAATGCTCACCCGGCCGTCACCATCGACCGCAGGCACCGGGAATTCACCGCCGGCCAGAAAATTGGCCTGCTGTCCGGACAGCGCGGTCAGGTTCGGCTCGGCCAGCGTGCGCGCCATGCCCTGGGTCTCGAGCGCCTCGAGCAAGACCTGCGCGCTGAAGCTGCCTCCGCCGAAGCGGGCCGCCAACTGCCCCTGCGGCTGGAACTGCCGATCACCCGACAGGGCGCTTACGCGCGGCGCGCTGGCGTTCAGGCTGATCCCCAGGTTCTTGCCGATCTCGCGCTGCATCTCGGAAAAGCGGACCTTCAGCATCACCTGCTGCGTGCCGCCCACCGACATCAGATTCGACACCCGCTCGGGCGCATAGCGATTCGCCAGTTGCAGCGCCGCGTCCATCTTGGCGGGCGAGGACACCAGCCCCGACAGCACGATCCCGTCATTGGCGGTGCGCACCTCGATCTGCTCGTTGGGCAGGATCTGGCGCAGACGTTCGCGGAACTCGGTCACATCGGGCGTGACCTGCACCTCGACATTCGAGATCAGCCGCCCGTCCGCATCCAGGATCGTCAGCGTGGTGCGCCCCGGCGCCTTGCCCAGCACATAGATCGACCGGTCCGACAGGGTGGAAATATCCGCGATGCCGGGATTGGCGATCGACAGTTCGGCGAAGGGCGTGTCGCTTTCGACGACCACCGCGCGGTTCATGGCGACATTGAGCGTCGACGACGCCTGCCCGTTCATGATGCGCAGCAACTCGGCCTGCACGGGCGCTGTCGCCCCGATGACGACCGACACGCCCAGAAGCGCCGCGGCGACGTTCTGCTTGATGCTCATGTGATCCTGCCTCTGATGATCACCGAAAGTGGACCGGGTCTGACGCCCGCTTGAGTTGATCCTGCTGGAACCCAGGAAAAAACGCAACAATCAATCGCTTGCGCGGTGATGTTGAAGTCCCGCCGCATGCGGCAGGACTATATGGAGCGGCCGGGGGACGCGGCCACACCCGATATTGAGCGCGCCTGCGACCGTTTTGCAACAGCCGCACGCGCATGTTGCAATGCTCAGTTGGTGCAGGGGATTTCGATATTCACGACCTCACCGCCGCGGCGGGTGCGGATGTGGCAGACTTCGGGCTCGGGCGCGGCCTCCTGCTCGACGATCCCCAGCAGGCGGCGCTGATCGATCTCCACGAACTCGGCCTCGTCATCGTCCAGCCCCACCAGCGCCAGCGACAGTCGGCCGCTGCTTTGCGCCTGGGCAAGCGCCGCCACCTGCTGCGGCGTGGCCTGCACGGTGACGTTGCGCGCAACGGCAACCTCGCTGCGGCGGTCCATGTCGGCGCTCTGATCGACCGCGATCAGCTTGAGCTGCGATTCGATCAGCCGCGTGATCTCGCCATCGGCGGTGCGCCCGGTCCAGAACACATCGACATTGTCACCCGGGCGCAGAAAGCCCGAGACGCCGGTGGTCACGTTGACCTGGATGGTGAAGGCGCGCATTCCCCGCGCCAGGCGCGAGGTGATGCCGGCATCGGCGCCCGGCGCGCTGATCTTGCTGGCAAACAGCGGCTCGCGCGCATCCATGGCGCGCAGCACCACGCGCGGGAGCCCGTTTTCGGGGAACAGCGCATCCTTGTCGGTGAACGCATCGTCGGGGAGCGCGAATTTCGGCCAGGGCGCCTCGACCACGTCGTCGCGCTCGAGCGGCTCGCCGTAGCGCAGATCGCGCCGCGCGAGCAGCACCTGCCCCATCTCGACATCGGCGCCCTGCCCGGCGCGAGCCTCGGCCAGTTCGCGCTGCATGCCCGAAATATGGTCCTGCGTCATGTAGACCGCGAAGCCCGCAAGCCCCAGCCCGGCCAGAAGAACAAGTCCGAATACTGCGCGCATGGTTTTCCCTTTCGCCGATGTGACGCGTTGGAATGACGGTGCCGCGGGATCGTGCCGAAATCATGGCTGCGGCGCGGCGGGGACGCGGCGCATCGCCCGCATCCGCAAATGCTCAGTCGAACGAGAGATCGAGCGAATTGCCGCCGTCCACAAGGCTGGTCTCGATCGATTCGCCCAGCGGCGCCGTGCCCGAGATCAGGATCCCGACGACCCCCACCCCAAGGCCCACAACCGCTGCGGTGAGCACGACCCAATCGACGGTGACGGCGCCCGACTCCGACCCGATGAAAGCGCGAAGGCATCCGGAGATGTGCAGCATGACGAAACTCCCTTGTCGTCAGAAGAGTCAGAGTGTCTTGCACCCCCGAGCGCCGCGCGGGGCTGGTAGCGCAAGGGCCGCGCTGACGCGCGGCCCTTGTCAGATCCGGCTATGATGCGCGGACAGATCGCCGCCGTATCAGTCGAAGCTGATGGTCGGAGCGGCGGTGCCCAGCGAAGTTTCGATGCTTTCGGCCATGTCCTCGGCCCCGCCACGAACGGTTGCCACCACGGCGATGCCCAGGCCCACGATGGCGGCGGTCAGCACGACCCAGTCGACGGTCACGGCGCCGGATTCGTCGTTGCGGAAGTTTTCGATCATTGCGAACAGTTTCATGTGGTGTCTCCAGTTTTGAACGTTTCTGCTCAGCTTCGCGGTGGACCGTGGCGTTGTCTGGTTCGTCCCGGCGCCGCTTGGCTGAGACCCATATGGCCCCCGAACCGTGTTCAGATCGTGGCGCGAATCGGCCCATTTCGGTGTTTCATCGCGATGATCCGGGGGCATGTTCACACTCTGGAAACGTTTGGCCCCGCCGCGTCGGATTGGCCCCTGCGTGGGGGCGAGTCGCAAAACGCTGGGCCGAACCGCCCGCGGCGTGCTATCCTTCGCACAATCAAGAGATCGAGCAGTCGGATCCGCCCCATGTCAGACCGTTCACGCCCCGCGCTTGGCGCGCTTGCGGCGCTTTGCCTGTGCCTGCCCGCCCCCGGCACCGCCCGGGCCGAGGCCGAGGCCGAAGCCAGCCCCCCGCCCGCGTTCGAGGATTTCACCTATCGCCGCATCGCGGTGCCCGACCGCTCGGGCGGGCCGCGGATCACGGTGCAGATCGACCCCGCCGAACAGGCGCGCCGCCTCGCTGCCGTGCCGCCACTGCCGCAGATCGTCACCCCCGGCGCGCCCACCGACACACGGCCCGCAGGCGCAAGCCACGCCTGGTTCTGGGACCGTGTGCCCCATGCGCGCGACGCATCGGCCGGGCGCTATGGCATGGCGATGACCGCGCTGTCCAACCCGCCCTCGGGGGAGGCGGTGCCCCAGCCACGGCTGCAGCACCTGCAGCGCATCGCCGCCGAGCACGGCCCGGCGATCCTGCGCGCGACCGTGGGCTCGCGGGTGTCGCCGGCGCTGGCGGTGGCGGTGATCGCGGTCGAATCGGCGGGGCGCGGCGATGCGGTCAGCCATGCCGGCGCCGAGGGGCTGATGCAGCTCATCCCCGCCACCGCGGCGCGCTTCGAGGTCGCCGACAGCTTCGAGCCGACCGAGAACATCCGCGGCGGCGTGGCCTATCTGAACTGGCTGATGCGCGAATTCGACGGCGACGTGGTGCTCGCGCTTGCGGGCTACAACGCAGGCGAGGGCGCGGTGCGCCGCCATGACGGCGTCCCCCCCTTCGCCGAGACCCGCGACTATGTGCCCCGCGTGCTGGCCGCGTGGCGCGTGGCGCGGGGGCTGTGCGCCACCGCGCCCGAGCTGCCCAGCGACCCGTGCGTGTTCCGGATCGCGCAGGCGGGGGTCGATTAGGCGACGATGGCGGCTTCGGTCTTGGCGCGAATCTCGTCCTCGGTGACGCCGTCAGCGGTCTCGACGATCTTCAGCCCGCCCTCGACCACGTCGAGCACGCCCAGGTTGGTGATGATCCGGTTGACCACGCCCTTGCCGGTCAGCGGCAGGGTGCAGTCCTTCAGCAGCTTCGACTCGCCCGCCTTGTTGGTGTGATCCATCACCACCACGATCCGCTTGACGCCCGCCACCAGATCCATCGCGCCGCCCATTCCCTTGATCAGCTTGCCCGGGATCATCCAGTTGGCGATGTCGCCGTTCTCGGCCACCTCCATCGCGCCCAGGATGGCCATGTTGATCTTGCCGCCGCGGATCATCGCGAAGCTCGCGGCGCTGTCGAAATAGGCGGTGTGCGGCAGCGCGGTGACGGTCTGCTTGCCGGCGTTGATCAGGTCGGGGTCGATCTCGTCCTCGGTCGGGAAGGGCCCGATGCCCAGCATCCCGTTTTCCGACTGCAGCGTGACCGTCACGCCGTCGGGGATGTAGTTGGCCACCAGCGTCGGGATGCCGATGCCCAGATTGACATACATCCCGTCTTCAAGCTCCTGCGCGGCGCGTGCCGCCATCTGGTTGCGGTCCCAGGGCATTGTGCTGCTCCTTTGTCAGGCTGCGCGCGTGGTGCGCTGTTCGATCCGCTTCTCGTGCGCGCCCTGGATCAGGCGGTGCACATAGATGCCGGGCAGGTGGATGTGATCGGGGTCCAGGCTGCCGGTAGGCACGATCTCCTCGACCTCGGCCACGCAGACGCGCCCGCACATCGCCGCCGGCGGGTTGAAGTTGCGCGCCGTCTTGCGGAACACCAGATTGCCCGTGGCGTCGGCCTTCCAGGCCTTGACGATCGACAGATCGGCGAAGATCCCGCGCTCGAGGATGTAGGTCTCGCCGTCGAACTCCTTGTGCTCCTTGCCCTCGGCGATCACGGTGCCGACGCCGGTCCGGGTGTAGAAGCCCGCGATCCCGGCACCCCCGGCGCGCATCCGTTCGGCCAGCGTGCCCTGCGGGTTGAACTCCAGCTCCAGCTCGCCGCTGAGATACTGGCGCATGAACTCGGCGTTCTCGCCGACATAGGACGACATCATCTTGCGGATCTGGCGGGTCTGCAGCAGCAGGCCGAGCCCGAAATCGTCCACCCCGCAATTGTTCGACGCAACGGTCAGATCCTTGACGCCCGCGTCGCGGATCGCGGCGATCAGAAGCTCGGGGATGCCGCACAGCCCGAACCCGCCGGCGGCGATGGTCATGCCGTCGGAAAGAACCCCGTCCAGCGCCTCGGACGCGCTGCCATAGAGCTTGTTCATCGCGCTCCTCCTGATTTGAGTTGCGCGGACCTTGGCGCGCGCCTGCGGGCAAGTCAACCGCCGCAGAGCAGCAGCGCGAGCCCGGAATCAGCCGGTCGCGCTGCGCTTGGCGGTCGACTTCGGCGCGGACTTCGCCGCGGCCTTCGGCTTGGCGGCCGTCTTGGTTTTCGCCGCCGTCCCGGCCGCGGGTTTCTTGGCCGCAGGCTTGGCCTTTGCGGTCTTCTTCTTGCCCTTGGCACCCGCCTTGGCGTTGACCAGCTCCAGCGCCTGCTCCAGCGTCACCGCCTCGGGGGTGACGTCCTTGGGCAGCGTCGCGTTGACCTTTTCCCATTTCACATAGGGGCCGTAGCGGCCCTCGAACACCGCGATCTCGCCGCCATCGGGGTGGGCGCCCATCTTGCGCAACGGTTCGGGAGCGGCGCGGCCGCGGGCCTTTTTCGCCGCCAGCACCTCGACCGCGCGGTTCATGCCGATGGTGAAAACCTCGTCGACATCGGGCAGGTTGGCGTATTTCCTGCCGTGCTTGACGAAGGGGCCGTAACGGCCGATCCCGGCCTCGACCAGCTCGCCATCCTCGGGGTGCGGGCCGACCGGGCGCGGCAGCGACAGCAGCATCAGCGCCTTTTCCAGATCGATCGCATCGATGCTCCAGCCCTTGGGGAGCGAGGCGCGCGGCGGTTTGGGCACCTCGGCGGTGGCCTCGCCGCGCTGGACATAGGGGCCGAAGCGGCCCGTGCGCAGGGTGATCGGATCGCCGTTGTCATGGCCCAGCAGGCGGCCCTCGCCGGCAAGCTCGGCCTCGGTCTCGTCGGCCACACCCAGCGGGCGGGTGTAACGGCAGTCGGGGTAGTTCGAGCAGCCGATGAACGCCCCGCCCGAGCGCGCGGTCTTCAGGTTCAGCCGCCCCGCCCCGCATTTGGGGCAGACGCGCGGGTCGCTGCCATCCTCGCGCGGCGGATACAGGTGCGGTGCCAGCACCTCGTCGATCTTCTCCAGCACCTCGGTGATGCGCAGCTCCGAGGTTTCGGCGATGGCGGCTGAGAAATCGCGCCAGAAGCGGTCCAGCACCTCCTTGTAGTCGCGGTCTCCGGCCGAAATGTCATCGAGCTGCGATTCGAGGTCGGCGGTGAAATCGTAGCCCACATAGGTGCGGAAATAGTTGAGCAGGAAGATCGTCACCAACCGGCCCTTGTCCTCGGGGAGCAGGCGGTTGCGGTCCTTGCGGACATAGCCGCGGTCCTGGATCGTGGTGACGATCGACGCATAGGTCGAGGGCCGCCCGATGCCGAGCTCCTCCATCTTCTTGACCAGCGTCGCCTCGGTATAGCGCGGGGGCGGCTGGGTGTGGTGCTGCTGGCCCAGCACCGCGCCCTGCCCGCCAAGGATCGCGGCGGCGCTGCGGCGCAGGTCGCCCGCGGTCCGGACCGCCGCGTCGTCGGCCTCGGCGGCCTTGGCGAAGTCGCGCGCGTAGCCGTCGGCGGGGGTCAGCGTCAGCGCGGACCCTTCGGTGATCGGCGGCAGGCGGCGATCCTCGTCCGAGGCGGCGGCGTCGTCGCGCCCCTCCTCATAGACCCGCAGGAACCCGTCGAACAGCAGCACCTGCCCGGTGGCGCGCAGCCCGGTCCGGTCGTCGGCGCTGGCGATCTCGACCGTGGTGCGTTCCAGCCGCGCGGCCTCCATCTGGCTGGCGATGGTGCGCTTCCAGATCAGGTCATAGAGCTTGCGCTGATCGCCATCGCGCACCGGCAGCTTGTCGGGGCTGACGCTCATGTCGGTGGGGCGGATGCATTCATGCGCTTCCTGCGCGTTCTTGGCCTTGTTCTTGTACATCCGCGGCGATTTCGGGACGTAGTTCGTGCCGTAGCGGGACTTGATCTCGTCGCGCGCGGCCATCACCGCCTCGGGGGCGATGTCGATGCCGTCGGTGCGCATGTAGGTGATGTAGCCGGCCTCATAGAGCCGCTGCGCGGTGCTCATGCACTGCCGCGCGCCCATCCCGAACTTGCGGCTTGCCTCCTGCTGGAGGGTCGAGGTCATGAATGGCGCCGAGGGGTTGCGCGAGGCGGGCCTGGCCTCGACCGAGCGCACGGACAGCCTCGCGTCGGCGACCGCCGCGACCGCGGCCGCCGCCGCGTCGGCCGTGGGCAGGTCGAACCGCTCCAGCCGCTTGCCGTCAAGCGTGGTGAGACGGGCCTCGAACGCCTCGCCCTCGGGCGTGGCGAGGGTGGCGGCGACCGACCAGTATTCCTGCGCCCGGAACGCCTCGATCTCCATCTCGCGCTCGACGATCAGGCGCAGGCAGACCGACTGCACGCGGCCCGCCGATTTCGCGCCCGGCAGCTTGCGCCACAGCACGGGGCTGAGGTTGAAGCCCACCAGATAGTCCAGCGCGCGGCGGGCCAGATAGGCGCGCACCAGCTCCATGTCGACCTCACGCGGGGCCTTCATCGCCTCGGACACGGCGGATTTGGTGATCGCGTTGAACACCACGCGCTTGACCGGGGTGTCCTTTTTCAGCGCGCGCGACTTTGCCAGCGCTTCGGTCAGGTGCCAGCTGATCGCCTCACCCTCGCGGTCGGGGTCGGTGGCGAGGATCAATTCGGGATCGTCCTTGAGCGCGTCGGAGATGGCGCGCAGATGCTTGCGCGAGTCGCTCGCAACCTCCCAGGTCATGGCAAAATCGTCGTCGGGCGCGACCGAGCCGTCCTTGGGCGGCAGATCGCGCACATGGCCGTAGGAGGCAAGCACGGTATAGCCCGCCCCCAGATACTTGTTGATCGTCTTGGCCTTGGCCGGAGATTCGACAACAACGACTGCCATGCACGTTCCTCGGAGTTCGCTGACGCCCGCGACCGGGCTTCCTGGGGGCCGAAATGTGGGCCGCGCCGGGGAATGTCAATCCGCGCCGCCCGCCACACCCCGCCGCGCGCCTGGCGCGGCGCCACGGTTTCCGGCGCCTTGCAGCGTGACCCTGAGGCGCCTTTCGGGATCCGCCGCGGGCGTGCGCGACCGGCGCGGCGCGTGCCTTCGGAGGTCGGAGCACAGGCGCGTCAGGCCAGGCTCAGGAGACCGCCGGGGTGGCGCAGGATGCGGCCATCGAGTTCGAGCGCGACAAGCTCTGGCAGGACCCGCGCTGCGGGTTGGGCCAGATCGCGGATCAGCTGATCCTCGGCCAGCGGGCTGGGGCCCAGGCGATCGAGGATACCGTCACGCAGCGCTGCATCCGGAGCGCTGCCGGCCACCACCTGCACCGGCGCGGCGACGGCGGGCGCCGGGCGCGGACCCTGCGATTCTGCGCCCGCGGGCGCCGGACCGTCACCGGAACGCGCCGGCCGAGCGGCGGCACCGTTGGGCGACGGGGTGACGGTGGTGCAGCGCCGCGACGCGGCAGGGCAGGCGCCCTCGCCGGCGCGCGGGGGTGTGGGGGGTGTGTCGGTCGCGGCGCCAGTGACCGGACGCGAAGCCGCTTCGGTGAGCCTGGGCGCAGCGTGGCCTGCGCCCCCGGGCGCGGTCGGGGAGCGATGGGTCACGGCGTCGGCGGGGTCTGCGCGGCGGGCAGCACGCGCCGGCGGACCCAGCGCGGTGAGCACATCCTCGGCGCCGCGAATCAACGTCGCCCCCTCACGGATCAGTCGATTGCAGCCTGCGGCGCGGCCATCGGCGGGGTGTCCCGGAACCGCCATGACCTCGCGCCCGAGGTCGAGCGCATCGGCGGCGGTGATGAGCGTGCCCGATTTCTCGGCCGCTTCCACCACCACCACGGCACGGGCGAGGCCCGCCACGATCCGGTTGCGCCGCGGGAAATGACGCGCTTGCGGGGCCATGCCCATCGGCTGCTCGGACAGCAGCGCGCCGGTCTCGGCGATCGCCTGATATAGTGCCGTGTTTTCCGTGGGATAGATCCGATCGACGCCGCCGGCCATGACTGCCACGGTGCCGGTGGGCAGCGCCGCCTTGTGCGCAGCGGCGTCCACGCCCCGCGCCAGCCCCGACACCACGCAGAAGTCCGCATGGCCCAGACCCTCGGCCAGCCGCCGCGCCATCCGCACCCCCAGGCTGGAAGCGTTGCGCGCCCCGACCAGCGCCACCGAATCGCAGCCGAGCAGCGCCGGGTCGCCCAGCAACCACAGAACCGGGGGCGGGTCGGGGATCGCGGCGAGCGCTTCGGGGTAATCGGGGTCGCCGTGGCAGAGCATGCGCGCGCCGCAGCGGCGCGCGGCGTCGAGTTCCGCCTCCGCCCGCTCGGCCGGGCAGGGTCGGTAGCCGCGCACCCCTGCGGCACGCGCCACGTCGATCAGGGCGTCCAGCGCCGCGTCGGCGCAGCGGTGGTCATCCATCAGGCGGTGAAAGGTGCTGGCGCCCACGCGGGGCGAGCGAATGAGACGAAGCCACGACAGCCTGCCTTCTTCCGTGGTGGGTGGGGTGATGGGTGGGTGAGAAGAAAACAAGTCTTTCGCCATCGCCGCCTCGCCTCATTCACGAGTCACCATGACGCCAATTGGTTAACCGGCGGTAAACCGTGCCGGGCCGCGGCGAAAAAACCGTCAGGCGGCGCTGCCACCCACGGTCAGCCCGCCGATCAGCAGCGTCGGCTGACCCACGCCCACCGGGACCCATTGCCCTGCCTTGCCGCAATTGCCCATGCCGGGATCGAGCGCCATGTCGTTGCCGATGGCGCGGATCTGCTGCAGCGCGGTGGGACCGTCGCCGATCAGCGTGGCGCCCTTGACCGGCGCGCCGACCTTGCCGTTCTTCACGCGATACGCCTCGGTGCATGAAAACACGAACTTGCCGTTGGTGATGTCCACCTGGCCGCCGCCGAATCCCACCGCGTAGATGCCATCCTTGAGGTCCGCCAGAATCGCCTCCGGGGCGGCATCGCCGGCCAGCATGTAGGTGTTGGTCATCCGCGGCATGGGCACATGCGCATAGGATTCGCGCCGCCCGTTGCCGGTGGCGGGGACCCCCATCAGCCGCGCGTTCTGGCGGTCCTGCATGAAGCCGGTGAGCACGCCGTCCTCGATCAGCACGTTGCGCGCCGAGGGCGTGCCCTCGTCATCGATGTTGAGCGAGCCGCGCCGGTCGGGCAGCGTGCCGTCATCGAGCACCGTCACTCCCGGCGCTGCGACCTTTTGCCCCATCAGCCCGGCGAAGGCCGAGGATTTCTTGCGGTTGAAATCGCCCTCCAGCCCGTGGCCCACGGCCTCGTGCAGCAGGATGCCCGGCCAGCCGGGGCCAAGCACCACGTCGAGCACCCCGGCGGGCGCGGCCTCGGCGCGCAGGTTCACAAGCGCGATGCGCAACGCCTCGCGCGCCACGCCTTGCCAGTGATCGGGCGTCATCAGCCCGGTGAGGGCGATGCGCCCGCCGCCCCCCGCGGTGCCCGATTCGCGCCGCCCGTCCTGCTCGACGATGACCGAGATGTTGAGCCGCGCCATGGGGCGCACGTCGCGCAGCCGATGGCCCTCGGGGCGCAGGATCTCGACCTCCTGCAACGACGCGGCAAGCGACGCGGTCACCTGCACCACGCGCGGATCGGCGCTGCGCAGGAAATCGTCGATCTCGCGCAACAGGCTGATCTTCTGCGCGAATTGGGCGTCGGCGATGGGATCGTGGTCGTGGTAGAGCCGCGCATTGGTGCCCGCCGGCGCATCGGCAAGCGTGCCGCCACCGTCTGCGACGGCAAGCCGCGCGGTCTCGGCGGCGCGGCGCAGCGCGGCCTCGGTCAGGTGGGTGGAATGCGCATAGCCCGACACCTCGCCGCGCACGGCGCGCAGCCCGAACCCTTCGGAGGCGTCGTAGCTTGCCGAGCGAATGCGCCCGTCATCGAGCATCAGCGCCTCGGACACGCGCCGTTCGAGGAACAGTTCGCCATCATCCGCCCCCGCGAGCGTGTCGCGCAGCAGGCGCAGGGACCGGCCTTCGTCAAGGCGGGTGTCGAACGGGCGGAAGGGGGCGTCGGTCATGATGTGGTGGCTCCTGCGACATCTCTGATGGCTGTCGTTGATCGGGATCAAACTGCGCGACCGGGTCGCGTCGGTTTTCCTTGTTCTGCACGGATGGATATGGTTTTACATCGGCAAAGCTCAAGCGGCAGTGCGGGTGCCGAGGTCTCTGCGCCCGCTCTGCATGCGATGGGATACAGCATCAGCGCGGCACGCAGACCGCGCATCGACAACGCGGCGCCGAAAGCCGCGCCAGCGACGGGAACCGAAGACACCATGCGACACGCCAACACCCTCCTGCGCCCTGCAATCGCCGCCGTCGCCGCGCTGGCCGCGATGCCGGCGCTGGCCGACGACCTGCTGCCCGAGCTTCCGGTGCGCGGCGCCCCTGCCCCCGGCGGCACGGCGCTGCAGACCCCCTATTCGGCGCTTGCGCGCGAGGTGGTGTTTCTGGACACCATGATGCTGTGGATCATCGTTCCGATCACGCTGTTCGTGACCGCGCTGCTGGGCTGGGTGATCTTCTTCTACAACCGCAAGGCCAACCCCGAGCCCGCGCGCTTCACGCACAACACGCCGCTGGAAATCACCTGGACCGTTGTGCCCGCGCTGATCCTGGTGTTGATCGGCATCTTCACCTTCCCCGCGCTGCGCCACCAGCAGGTGATGCCCGAGGCCGACGTGACCATCAAGACCACCGGCTACCAGTGGTACTGGGGGTATGAATACGTCGACCACGGCATCGAATTCTCGCAGTTCATGCTGCAGCGCGACGAGCTGGAAGACTACGGCTACGCGCAGGAACATTACCTGCTGGCCACCGACACCGCGATGGTGGTGCCCGTGGGCCGCAACATCGTGGTGCAGGTGACCGCCGCGGACGTGCTGCACGCCTGGACGATCCCCGCCTTCGGGGTCAAGCAGGACGCCGTGCCGGGACGGCTGGCCGAACTGTGGTTCAACGCCGAGGAGGAGGGCATCTATTTCGGCCAGTGCTCCGAATTGTGCGGGATCAACCACGCCTACATGCCGATCACCGTCAAGGTGGTGAGCGAGGAGGAATACATCGCCTGGCTCGAGCGACAGGGGGCGGATTTCGCCGCCGCCCCGCCGCTGCCCGACCACGACTGGCCCTTCGACGTGGCCGCCAGCGACTGACCCGGCCTGCCGCGTGACCCTGCCCCGCGGCTGGGCGCGCATGCCATTCCAGCCAACCGGACCCGAGCCAAGATGAGCGACACGCACGCCACCCTCTCTGCCCAGCCCGCCGAACCCGGCTTCGGCGATTACGTGGCGCTGCTCAAGCCGCGCGTGATGTCGCTGGTGGTGTTCACCGCGCTCACCGGGCTGCTGGTGGCGCCGGGCGGGCTGCACCCGGTCGAAATGCTTGCCGCGCTGGTGTTCATCGCGCTGGGCGCGGGGGCATCGGGGGCGCTGAACATGTGGTGGGACGCCGATATCGACCGCGTGATGCGGCGCACCGCGCGTCGCCCCATCCCGGCCGGCCGGATCGAACCGGGCGAGGCGCTGGGCCTTGGCCTCGCGCTGTCGGGGATCGCGGTGGTGATGATGGGGCTGGCCACCAACCTGCTGGCGGCGGGGCTGCTGGCCTTCACCATCTTCTTCTATGCGGTGATCTATTCGATGTGGCTGAAGCGGGCCACGCCGCAGAACATCGTCATCGGTGGCGCGGCGGGGGCGTTCCCGCCGATGATCGGCTGGGCCGCCGTGACCGGTCAGGTCGGGATCGAAGCCTGGCTGATGTTCGCGCTGATCTTCATGTGGACGCCCCCGCACTTCTGGGCGCTCGCGCTGTTCGTCAAGACCGACTACGCCAATGCCCGCGTGCCCATGCTGACCGTGACGCACGGCCGCCGCGTGACCCGCGCGCATGTGCTGGGCTACACGCTGGCGCTGGTGCCGGTGGCGCTGGCCACGGGGCTGACCTCGATCGGCGGGCCGGTCTATCTGGCGGTCGCGGTGGTGATGAACGCGCTGTTCGTGCATGGCGCCTGGACGGTCTGGCGGCGCGACGAAGCCGCGGCCGAAGCCGACGGCTACCGCGCCGAGAAGGCGCTGTTCAAGCTGTCGCTGGCCTATCTCTTCGTGCATTTCGCAGCGCTTCTGACCGAGGCCGCATTGCGTGCCACCCCCTTCTACCCGATCGGAGGTGCCTGACGATGAGCCTCCCGCTGCGCCCGACGCATCCGCTGCACAAGCGCCGCTTCAGCCGCAACCTCGGGGTCGGGCTGACGCTGGTGGCGTTCATCGCACTGGTGTTTGCGCTCACCGTCGCCAAGGTCCAGCGCGGCGAGCCATTGCAAGCCTATGATCACACCCTGCGCCCGGCATTGTTGCCGGCCGACGACTGACGACCAGAACGGAGAACCCCATGATTGCACGGTTCAAATCGCTGCCCGGCACCCAGCGCACGCTGTTCGCGACCGTCGGCACGGTGCTGTTCATGGGGGGCATGGCCTGGGCGGCGGTGCCGCTCTATGACCTGTTCTGCCGGGTGACAGGCTATGGTGGCACCACCAATGTCGCCGAATCCAGCGACCGGGTCGTCGACGAGACGGTGCGCGTGCGCTTCGACGCCTCGAAAGCGCGCGGCTTCCCGTGGGAGTTTCGCCCCGTCGAACGCACCATGGACATCCAGCTCGGCGAGGTCGGGTTGGCCTTCTACGAGGCCTACAACCCCACCGACGAGCCCGTCGCCGGCACCGCAAGCTACAATGTGACCCCCTATTCCGCGGGGCGCTACTTCTCCAAGATCGATTGCTTCTGCTTCGAGTTCCAGATCCTGCAGCCGGGCGAGCGGGTGCAGATGCCGGTGACCTTCTTTGTCGACCCCGACATGCTCGACGATGCCGAGGCGCGCGACAACCACACGATCACCCTGTCCTACACCTTCCACCCGACCGTGATTCCGGCCGACTACGCGGCGCTCTCCGACGCGCCCGACACGGTCGAGGCCCTGCAATAACCGCAAGAACAACCAAAAACCCCGGGCGCAGGCCGCACCGGGGCACCAGACCACCGCGAGGGGACATCCGACATGGCGCATGAAAAGAACCACGACTACCACGTTCTGCCGCCCTCCATCTGGCCGTTCGTGGCCGCACTCGCCGCCTTCGTGATGCTGTTCGGCGCGGTGCTGTGGATGCACGGCAGCGGCCCGTGGCTGTTCCTGATGGGGCTCGTCGGCGTGCTCTACGTCATGTTCGAGTGGTGGAAGGAAGTGGTGCTCGAAAGCCACGCGGGCGATCACACGCCGGTGGTGGCGCTGGGACTGCGCTACGGCTTCATCCTGTTCGTGATCTCCGAGGTGATGTTCTTCGCCGCATGGTTCTGGAGCTTCTTCAAGCACGCGCTCTACCCCATGCACCCCGAGGGGCTGAGCCCCGCCATCGACGGCCCCTGGCCCCCCGCGGGGGTCGAGACCTTCGATCCGTGGCACCTGCCGCTGATCAACACGCTGGTGCTGCTGCTGTCGGGATGTGCGGCGACCTGGGCGCACCACGCGCTGGTCCACGGCAACCGGCGCGACGAGATGAAGATGGGCCTGTGGCTGGCCGTGGGGCTGGGGGTGATCTTCCTGTTCCTGCAGGCCTATGAATACACCCATGCGGGCTTCGGCTTCGCCGGCAACATCTACGGCGCCAACTTCTTCATGGCCACCGGGTTCCACGGGGTGCACGTGTTCATCGGGGTGATCTTCCTCGCCGTTTGTCTGTTGCGGGTCTATGCCGGCCACTTCACCGCCGAGCGCCATGTCGGCTACGAGGCCGCGGCCTGGTACTGGCACTTCGTCGATGTGGTGTGGCTGTTCCTGTTCGCCTCGATCTACGTCTGGGGCCAGTAGCGCGGCAGCGCGCGCGTCCGGCCCACCGGCCGGACGCCAAGTGAAGCAACAAGGCGCGGGCCGACAGGCGCGCGCCTTTCCGTTTGAAAAACGGCCCCGAACGGGTCACAGGACCGGCCATGTCGCGCACCAGAACCACAATCACCCTGCTACTCGGCCTTCTTGGCACCGCCGTTCTGGTGTCGCTGGGGCTGTGGCAGGTCGACCGCATGGGCCAGAAGGCCGAGATCATCGCCGGGATCGAGGCGCGCATCCACCACGCCCCGACGCCCATCCCCCCCGCGCCGACCCCCGAGGCCGATCGCTACCGCCCCGTCACCGTCATCGGCCGCTTCGACGGGACCGAGGTGCATGTCCTCTCCAGCATCGAGGGCACCGGCCCCGGCGTGCGCGTGATCGCCGCGTTCGAGACCGATGACCGCCGGCGGATCCTTGTCGACCGCGGCTTCCTGCCCCAGGCGGCGGCGCGCGACCGCAGCCCCGCACCCGGTCCCGAAATCGCGGTGCGCGGCAACCTCGACTGGCCGCGGGACAGCGACCGCTTCACCCCCGACCCCGACCTTGACCGCAACCTGTGGTTCGCGCGCGAGGTCGCGCCCATCGCCGCGCATCTGGACACCGAGCCCGTGATGGTGGTCCTGCGCCAGACCACCGAGAACCGGCCCGCGATCACGCCCGTCCCGCTCGACAGCGCCGATGTGCGCGACGACCATCTGGGCTATGCGATCACCTGGTTCAGCCTCGCGGTGGTCTGGGCGGGGATGACAGCGGCGCTGCTGTGGCGTATGAGGCGCGAGCACGATCAGGACCGACGCCGATGACCGCTCACATGCCCGCCCCCATGACCTATGTCTCCACCCGCGGCCGCGCCCCGGTGCTGGATTTCGAGGCCACGATGCTGACCGGCCTCGCCCGCGACGGCGGGCTCTATGTGCCGGCCACGGTGCCGGTGATGTCGGCGGCGGAGATCGCGGCGCTGGCCGGGCTGCCTTATGAAGACATCGCATTCCGCGTCATCCGCCCCTTCATCGGCGACGCCTTCGACGACGCGACGCTGCGCGAGTCGATCACCCGCGCCTATGCGGGCTTCGAGCACCCGGCCCGCGCGCCGCTCAAGCAGCTCGGCGCCAACCATTTCCTGCTGGAGCTCTTCCACGGCCCCACGCTCGCCTTCAAGGATTTCGCCATGCAGCTGATCGGCCAGCTGTTCCAGGCGGCGCTGGCGCGGTCGGGGCAGCGGGTGACGATCGTTGGCGCGACCTCGGGCGATACCGGCTCGGCGGCGATCGAGGCCTTCGCCGGGCTGGATGCGGTGGATGTGTTCATCCTCTACCCGCACGGACGGGTGTCCGAGGTCCAGCGCCGCCAGATGACCACCCCCACCGCCGCCAATGTCCACGCGCTGGCGGTGGATGGCGATTTCGACACCTGTCAGGCGCTGGTCAAGGACATGTTCAACGACCATGCCTTCCGCGACGAGGTCTCGCTTGCCGGCGTCAACAGCATCAACTGGGCGCGGGTGCTGGCGCAGGTTGTGTATTACTTCGCCGCCGCCACGGCGCTGGGTGCGCCGCACCGCGCGGTGGCCTTCACCGTGCCCACCGGCAATTTCGGCGACATCTTCGCCGGGCATATCGCGCGCGCCATGGGGCTGCCGGTCGACCGGCTGGTGATCGCCACCAATCACAACGACATCCTGCACCGCGCAATGCAGTCGGGGCGCTACGACACCGACACGGTGCGCCCGTCGATCAGCCCGTCGATGGACATCCAGGTCTCGTCCAACTTCGAACGCGCGCTGTTCGATGCCTATGGCCGCGACGGCGCCGCGGTGGCGCAGCTCATGGACGAGTTGCGCGCGGCGAAGGGTTTCGCGATCAGCCAGGGCGCGCTGGAGTTCCTGCGCGAACGCTACGCCTCGGGGCGCGCGTCCGAGGACGAGACCGCCGCCACCATCGCACGGACCCACCGCGCCACGGGCGAATTGCTGTGCCCGCACAGCGCGGTCGGCGTCCACGTGGCCGAAGCCATGCCGACCGACGCGCCGATGGTGACGCTTGCCACCGCGCACCCCGCCAAGTTCCCCGACGCGGTCGAAGCCGCCACCGGCCTGCGCCCGGCCCTGCCCGCGCGCATGGCGGATCTGTTCGACCGGCCCGAACGCGTGACCCGCCTGCCCGACGACCTCGCCCCGCTTCAGGCGCTGATCCGCGAACGGAGGCGCACATGAGCGTGCAGGTCACCACGCTGCCCAACGGCTTCCGGATCGTGTCGGAGCCGATGCCGGGGCTGGAGTCCGCCGCCGTCGGCATCTGGGTCGACGCCGGCGCGCGGCACGAGGCGCCCGAGCAGAACGGCATCGCGCATTTCCTCGAACACATGGCGTTCAAGGGCACCGCCACCCGCACCGCGCTGCAGATCGCCGAGGAGATCGAGGATGTGGGCGGCTACATCAACGCCTACACCTCGCGCGAGACCACGGCCTATTACGCGCGGGTGCTGAACTCGGATCTGCGGCTGGCGGTGGATCTGATCGCCGACATCCTGCGCCATCCGCGCTTCGAGGCGCGCGAGATCGAGGTCGAGCGCGGCGTGATCCTGCAGGAGATCGGGCAGGCGCTCGATACCCCCGATGACGTGATCTTCGACTGGCTGCAGGAGGCCGCCTACCCCGCCCAGCCCATCGGCCGGTCGATCCTGGGCGCGAGCGACCGCGTTCGCGCCTTCAGCGAGCGCGACCTGCGCCGCTTCACCGCCGAGCATTACGGCCCCGGGCAGATGATCCTCGCCGCAGCCGGCGGCGTCGATCACGACCTGCTGGTGCGGCTGGCCGAGGACCATTTCGGCGACCTGCGCCCCTGCCCCGCCGCGGTGGCCGATCTGGCGCGGTTTCACTGCGGCGAACGGCGAGAGGTCCGCGATCTGGAGCAGGCGCATTTCGCGCTGGCCTTCGAGGCGCCGGGCTATCGCGACGCCGATTTCTTCACCGCGCAGGTCTATGCGGGCGCGATGGGGGGCGGCATGTCCTCGCGGCTGTTCCAGCGCCTGCGCGAGGAGCACGGGTTGTGCTACACCATCTTCGCGCAGGCCGGCGCCTATGCCGACACCGGGTTGATGACGATCTACGCAGGGACAGGGGGCGAGGCGATGGCGCAGCTGTCGGCGCTGACCATCGACGAGTTGAAACGCTCGGCCGACGACATGACCGAGGCCGAGACCGCGCGCGCCCGCGCGCAGATGAAGGCTGGTCTGCTGATGGGGCTGGAAAGCCCCTCGGCGCGCGCCGAACGGCTGGCGCGGCTCTTGTCGATCTGGGGTCGCGTGCCTCACGTGTCCGAAACCGTCGCCCGGATCGACGCCGTGGACATGCCCGCCCTGCGTGCCCACGCCGCGCGGATGATCGAGGCCGGGCGCTCGGCGCTCGCACTCTACGGCCCCGTGGGCGCCGCGCCGGGGCTCGCCGCGCTCAGCCAGCGGTTGGCGGCCTGATGCTGGGGCTTCTGCGCCGCCCGGTGCGCATCGACAGCGACCGGCTGGTGCTGCGCCTGCCCATGCACGCCGATTTTCGCGACTGGAGCGCCCTGCGCGCCGAGAGCGCCGATTTCCTGATCCCGTGGGAACCCGCCTGGGCCGAGGATCACCTGACACGGCGCGCCTTTACCGCCCGTGTGCGCTGGGCCAACCGCGGCGCGCAGGAGGGCAGCGCGCTGCCGCTGTTCCTGATCCGGCGCGCCGATGACGTGCTCCTCGGCGCGATCACGCTCGACAACATCCGCCGCGGCCCGGCACAAGCGGGGACGATCGGCTACTGGATCGGCGCGCCGTTCGTGCGCCAAGGATACATGCGCGAGGCGATCGACGCGCTGGTCCGACATGCGTTCGTCGTCATGGGCCTCAGCCGGATCGAGGCCGCCTGCCTGCCCGAAAACGCCGCCTCGCGCCGGGTGCTGGAGACCTCGGGGTTCAAGTATGAGGGCGTCGCGCAAAGCTACCTGCAGATCAACGGGCGCTGGCGCAACCATGTGCTCTACGCCAATCTGCGCAACGACCGGCGCGGCCGGACCACGACCGGCTGAGGGTCGACGCCGATGCCGCCTTCCGCGCTCAACGATTGCGACGCCGCCTTCCTCGACCGCCTGACGGCGCTGCTGCCCCAGGGCCGCCTGCGCGCCCCCGCGCCCGCCGATCTGCAGGAGCCACGCGGCCGCTGGCGGGGCCGCGCCGGCGCCGTCGCCTGCCCCGAAACCGTGGACGAGGTCGCCGCCGTGATCCGCGCCTGCGCCACCGCCCGCGTGGGCGTGGTGCCGCTGGGCGGCGGCACCGGGCTGGTGGGCGGGCAGGTGCAGACGGATGGCGCGACGCCGCTGGTGTTGTCGCTGGAACGGATGCGCGCGGTTCGCGCCGTGCACCCGGCCGAAAACGTGCTGATCGCCGAGGCCGGCGCGGTGCTCGCCGATGTGCAGGCAGCGGCGGCATCCGTGGGGCGGCTGTTCCCGCTCTCGCTCGCCTCCGAAGGCTCGGCCCGGATCGGGGGCTTGCTCGCCACCAACGCGGGCGGGGTGAATGTGCTGCGCTACGGCAATGCTCGGGATCTGTGCCTCGGGCTCGAGGCCGTGTTGCCCGATGGCGCCATCTGGCACGGGCTGAAGCGGCTGCGCAAGGACAACACCGGCTACGACCTGCGCAACCTTCTGGTGGGCGCCGAGGGCACGCTGGGCGTGATCACCGCCGCCAGCCTGCGCCTGTTCGCGCAGCCCGCCGCGCAGGGCACCGCGCTGCTCGTGGTGCCGACCCCCGAGGCCGCGCTGGACCTGCTCGCGCGCGCGCAGGCACGCCTCGGTGACACGATCTCGGCGTTCGAGCTGATCTCGGGCGTGGGGCTGCGGTTTCTGGCGCAGACCATGCCGCAGATCCGCCAACCCTTCACCACCCCGCCCGACTGGATGGTGCTGATCGAGCTGGGCACGCCGCAGGGGCTGGACCCCGACGCCGCGCTCGAGGCGCTGTTTGCCGAGGCGCTGGAGCATGATCTCACATCGGATGGTGTCATCGCGCGAAGCGACGCGCAGCGCCGCGCCTTCTGGGCGGTGCGCGAAGCGATCCCCGAGGCCAACCGCCACATCGGCGCCATCGTCAGCCACGACATCTCGCTGCCGCTTTCGCAGGTCCCTGCCTTCCTGCAGCGCGCCGGCCCCGCGATCGCCGCGCTGGGGCCGTTCCGGGTCAACGCCTTCGGGCATCTGGGCGACGGCAACCTGCACTACAACGTGTTCCCGCCCGAAGGCGCGACCCGCGCCGATTTCGCCGACCGCCGCGCCGAGATCCAGCGCTGCGTGCACGATCTGGTCGCCGGGTTCGACGGCTCGATCAGCGCCGAGCACGGCATCGGCCGGCTGAAGACCGCCGAGCTTGTCCGCTACACCGACCCCGCGAAGCTGGCCGCGATGCGCGCCATCAAGGACGCGCTCGACCCCGCGGGGATCATGAACCCCGGCGCCGTGCTGGGCTGAGCCTCAGCACCCGCGCCCGGGGCCGCCTGCGGCCCCGCCGCGCCCGGGCGCACAAGCGGGGGCGCGGCTCCGCCCTCAGACAAGCGCGCCGGCCAGCGAGTTGGGCGCCGCCTCGACAATCCGCACGCGCGCGATCTCCCCGGCAGCAATCTGCGGCGCGGTGACATGCACCGCCTGCAGATACTCGGACTTGCCGACCATCTGCCCCGGCATCCGGCCGGGCTTTTCGAACAGCACCGATGCCTCGCGCCCGACCATCGCCGCCTGCGCCGCGCGCTGCTGCTCGGTCAGCAGCGCCTGCAACCGCGCCAGCCGGTCCGAGGCCACGGCGTCATCCACCATATCGGCGCGCTCGGCGGCGGGCGTGCCGGGGCGCGGCGAATACTTGAAGCTGTAGGCCTGCCCGTAACCCACCGTGCGCACCAGCGCGAGCGTGTCCTCGAAATCGGCCTCGGTCTCGCCGGGGAAACCGACGATGAAATCCCCCGACAACAGCAGATCGGGGCGCGCCGCGCGCAGCCGCTCGATCAGCCGGATGTAACTTTCGGCGGTGTGCTTGCGGTTCATCCGCTTCAGGATCCGGTCCGACCCCGCCTGCACCGGCAGATGCAGATAGGGCATCAGCTTCGGCTGGGTCGCGAACGCCCCGATCAGGTCGTCGCGCATGTCGTTGGGGTGCGAGGTGGTGAAGCGGATCCGCGCCAGCCCGTCGATCGCGGCCAGCGCGTCGATCAGCCGCGCCAGCGACCATTCCGACCCGTCCTCCCCCGCGCCGTGATAGGCGTTGACGTTCTGGCCCAGCAGCGTGATCTCGCGCACGCCGCGGTCGACCAGATCGCGCGCCTCGGCCAGCACGCGCTCGGCGGGGCGGCTGACCTCGGCGCCGCGGGTGTAGGGGACCACGCAGAAGGAACAGAACTTGTCGCAGCCTTCCTGCACGGTCAGGAACGCGGCCGGGGCGCGGCGCGCGCGCGGCCCGCGCGGCAGATGCGCGAACTTGTCCTCGGGCGGGAATTCGGTGTCCACGGCGCGCGCGCCTGCGCGCACCGCGCGCTCCATCTCGGGCAGGCGGTGATAGGTCTGCGGGCCGACCACCAGATCGACCATCGGCTGACGGCGCATGATCTCCTCGCCCTCGGCCTGCGCGACACAGCCGGCGACGCCGATCTTCAGGTCGGGCTTCGCGGCCTTCAGCGGCTTGAACCGGCCAAGTTCGGAATAGACCTTCTCGGCGGCCTTCTCGCGGATGTGGCAGGTATTGAGCAGGATCATGTCCGCGTCATCGGCGCGGTCGGTGGGCACATAGCCCGACGCGCCCAGCGCCTCGGCCATGCGTTCGCTGTCATAGACGTTCATCTGACAGCCATAGGTCTTGACGAACAGCTTTTTCGGCTCGGTCATCGGCGATCCCCTCCAACGCGCGGAGCCTGCTCTAGCGTCCCGGTCGCGGCAGTGCAATCAAGCACGCGCGTCAGCGGCGGCGCAGACGGATCACCACGTCCACGCGCGACACCTCACCGCCCTGCGGGGCCTTGGGCAAGCGCGCGATTTCCAGCTCGTCGGCAGGAGCGTCGGCAAGCTCGCGGCTGTCTTCCCAGAAGAAATGCGGGTGATCGTCGGTGCGCGTGTCGAAATAGCTGCGCGTTCCGTCCACGGTGATCTCGGCCATCAGCCCGGCATCGCAGAACGCGCGCAGCGTGTTGTAGACGGTGGCCAGCGACACCTTGTCACCGCTGGCGCGCGCCGCCTCGAACAGCCCCTCGGCGGTGACATGGCGGTTGCCGCCATCCCCCACCAGCAGCGCCGCGAGCGACACCCGCTGGCGCGTGGGCCGCAGCCCGGCACGGGCGAGCCACCTTGAGCCGGTGTCGATGGCGTTGTCGGACAGCGGGGCGTAGTGTTCGGTCATACTGCATGTATATGCCCTCCACGCCCTGAATTTCAATCGGAAACGGGGCGCGGGGCTGCGCGGCCACCCCTGCGCAGGCTTGTCACTGCCGGAACCCCGATGATAGAGGGGGCAGGATCGTTACGGGCGAAAAGGGTGTCCCATCATGCCGCAGCATCCGACAAGCTTCGATCGCGAGGCACTCCTGGCCTGCGCGCGCGGCGAGTTGTTCGGCCCCGGCAACGCGCAATTGCCCGAACCGCCGATGCTGATGATGGACCGCGTCACCGACATCTCGGCCGATGGCGGGCCGCATGGCAAGGGCCATGTGGTCGCCGAATTCGATATCCACCCGGAGCTGTGGTTCTTCGCCTGCCACTTTCCCGGCAACCCCATCATGCCCGGCTGCCTGGGCCTCGATGCGCTGTGGCAACTGACGGGCTTCAACCTGGGCTGGCGCGGCTGGCAGGGGCGCGGCTACGCGCTGGGCGTGGGCGAGGTCAAGCTGACCGGCATGGTCCGCCCCGACCGCAGGATGCTGCGCTACTTCGTGGACTTCACCAAGGCGGTGCAGACGCGCCGTCTGACCATGGGCGTGGCCGACGGCCGGGTCGAGGCCGACGGCGAGGTCATCTACCAGGTTCGCGACATGAAGGTCGCCCTGTCCGACAGCTGAGCCATTCAACGGAGGATCGACCATGCGTCGCGTCGTCATCACCGGCCTCGGGGTCGTCTCGCCCATCGGGAATTCGGCCGCCGAGGTCACCGACAGCCTGCGCGCGGGCCGTTCGGGCATCGTGCACGCCCCCGATTACGCCGAGCACGGGTTTCGCAGCCAGATCCACGGACTGCCACGGATCACGCTCGAAGACCACATCGACAAGCGCAACCTGCGCTTCATGGGTGCGGGCGCGGCCTACAACTTCATCGCCATGGAGCAGGCGATCGCCGATGCCGGGCTGGAGCCCGCCGAGGTCTCGCACGAGCGCACCGGGCTGATCGTGGGCTCGGGCGGGCCGTCCACCGCCAACCTGTTCCAGGCGCACAAGATCGTGGTCGAAAAGGGCAGCCCCAAACGGATGGGGCCATTCATGGTCACCCGCTGCATGAGCTCCACGAACTCGGCCTGTCTGGCGACGCCGTTCAGGATCAAGGGCGTGAACTACTCGATCACCTCGGCCTGTTCGACCAGCGCGCACTGCATCGGCAACGCCGCCGAGCTGATCGCGATGGGCAAGCAGGACATCATCTTCGCCGGCGGCGGCGAAGAGCTGGACTGGACGCTGTCATGCCTGTTCGACGCGATGGGCGCCATGTCGAGCAAGTATAACGACACCCCCGAAAGCGCCTCGCGGCCCTTCGACACCAGCCGCGACGGCTTCGTGATCGCCGGCGGCGGCGGCACGCTGGTGCTCGAGGAGCTCGAGCACGCCCGCGCGCGCGGCGCGAAGATCTACGCCGAGCTCACGGGCTACGGAGCCACCTCGGACGGCTACGACATGGTCGCGCCGTCGGGCGAGGGCGGCGAGCGCTCGATGCGGCTTGCGCTGTCCACGCTGCCCGAAGGCCGCAAGATCAGCTACATCAACGCGCACGGCACCTCGACCCCCGCCGGCGACGTGACCGAGGTCGAAGGCGTGCGCCGCATCTTCGGCGAGGGCAACGTGCCGCCCATCGCCTCGACCAAGTCGCTGACGGGCCACAGCCTGGGCGCCACCGGCGTGCACGAAGCGATCTACAGCCTGCTGATGATGCAGGGCGGGTTCATCGCGGCCTCGGCCAACGTGTCCGAGCTCGACCCCGCGATCCGCGACGGCGAGATCGCCACCGAAACCCGCGAGGGGGTGGAGTTCGACAGCATCCTGTCCAACAGCTTCGGCTTCGGCGGCACCAACGCGACGCTGGTGATGAGCCGTTTCATCGAGTGATTCAAGCAGCAAGGATTGCAGGAGGGCGGGGATGGCGGATCTGATGCGCGGCAAGCGCGGGCTGATCATGGGGGTCGCCAACGAGCGCTCCATCGCGTGGGGCATCGCGCAGGTCATGGCCGCCGAAGGGGCAGAGCTCGCCTTCACCCACCAGGGCGAGGCCTTCGGCAAGCGCCTTGCGCCGCTGGCGGCGTCGGTGGGATCGGAGCTGATGCTTGATGTCGATGTCACCGATGACGCGTCGGTCGATGCGGCATTCGAGACGCTGGCCGCGCGCTGGGGGTCGCTCGATTTCCTCGTCCACGCCATCGCCTATTCGGACAAGGCAGAACTCCACGGCCGCTTCGCCGACACCACGCGCGCGAACTTCCGCACCTCGCTCGACATCTCGTGCTACAGCTTCATCGACATGGCGCGCCGCGCCGCCGCGCTGATGCCGCAGGGCGGGTGCCTGCTGACCGTGACCTTCCAGGGTTCGAACCGGGTGACGCCGTTCTACAACGTGATGGGGGTGGCCAAGGCGGCGCTGGAATCGAGCGTGCGGTATCTGGCCAACGACCTCGGCCCCGACGGGATCCGGGTCAACGCGCTCAGCCCCGGCCCGATGAAGACGCTCGCCGGCGCGGCCATCGGCGGCGCGCGCAAGACGTATCGCCACACGGAACTGAACGCCCCGCTGCGCACCAACGCCGCGCTGGATGCCGTGGGCGGCACCGCGGCCTGGCTCGCCTCGGATTACGGGCGCCACACCACGGGCGAGATCGTGCATGTCGATGGCGGCTACCATGTGCTCGGCATGCCGCAGGCGGGGAGCATCTAGGGCCTGCCGAAACAGTGCCTTCGAAACAGTGCCTTGTCGTCTGACGCTCAAACGCGCGATCGGGAAACGGTTCCTCGGTGCGCTGGGCATCGGATCTGGGCCGGGCGACCAACCCGCCCAGCGCCCGCATTCCTTTTTCAGCGCCCTGGCAGGGCCGCTGCTACCGCTTCAACGCGGGCGTTGCATCCCGGTCCTGGTCAAGAAACCTGCGCAGGTCCTCCAGCTCCGCACGCAAGCGGCTGATCCTTTCGGCCGGGAAGCGCTGAGCAAGGCGCGTCATGTCGGGGGCCAACTGCTCCAGAACCCTTGCCCGGAAACGATGTCCCTGTTCGGTCAGATGAATCAGCGCCGAGCGCCGGTCGTCGGGGTTGGGACGCCGTTCGACAAGCGCGTGGCGCTCCAGAATGCTCAGCGAATGGGTCATCGACGTCTTGGGCACCTGAAAGGCGCGGGCCAGCGCGCCCGGTGTCTGGCCCCCACCGAGCCGCGCAAGGTGGTTGAGCACGGCGAATTGTGGCTGCACGAACCCGGCAGGCAGGCAGGCCTCGAGCCGCGCGCGCGACAACTGCTCGAGGATCCCGATTTCGGTGAACAGTTGGAAATGCTCGGATAGCTCCGGGTCAGCCATTCATGATCCTGTCTTCCAGCGGCCAGCGCGGCGAAAGCCCGCGCTGCGAGCCATAGCCGATCCGGGCCAGCATCTGAACCCTGCCACCCTCCGGCGCCAATGTCGAATGCAGCCCGGCATATGGCCCGGCCATTTCCGGGAATTCCTGCAGCGCCTGGCTGAGCGGATGAAACCCGACCCCCGCGGCGGTCGCCGCAAGGTTCACGCGCACCCAGTCGGCCCCGGCGGCGATCTGCGTTGCCCTTGTGTTGTCGTCGCTGATCAGCCAGACGAAGCCCATCGCGCTGTCGCTGTTGGCGAACACCGCGTCCATCCCCGATCGGAAGACAAAATGCGACGGGTCCGCCGCCGCGTCGCGCGTGAACAGCCGCGCCATGCGCAGGGTCTCGAACACCGGCCCGCCAAAGCTGATCCCGTCGGGGTTGGCGTCGATCTCCGCGCGGCCGATACGGAACAGATCGACGCTTTCGTGATGCGTGTGCGGCGTCTCGGCCTCGATGCGCAAGGCCTCGCGCGTCAGGTCCCGAAGGGGCTGCACCGCGCCCGGATCGACCGTGCCACCGAAGCGCATGCCGCTGCTGACCGCGGCCTCAAGCTGCGCGATCACATCGCGCGGAACGGGACGGTCGATGTCGAATGGCGTCTTGTCCGACCGTCGCGCCGGAACATGCGCAAACAGCGGGTCGGTGGCCAGCTGGGGCTGTGGCACGAGAACCACCCGTGCCACGGGCCGGTCATCCAGCCGCCTGGGGTCGCTGCCCTGGGGAAACAGCTCCACCTCGGCAAGATACCCGTCTTCTGCCGCCGCCATGCGCAGGAGTTCCAGAAAACACCCCATGCCGATCAGAATCTGCCGATGATAGGGGTC
>LFIK01000302.1_pt1 | contig 36324 bp, 31 predicted proteins | sample 643401 | NCBI WGS metagenome assembly LFIK01 (sample SAMN03777447, study PRJNA286221) | soda lake metagenome | biome: soda lake; feature: Kulunda steppe; material: water; isolation source: sample T5-Br brine of Lake Tanatar-5 | place: Russia: Kulunda steppe | collected 2010-07
GCACACCTTCCTCCGGTAACAAAATTATTCCATTTAAAATATTGGTCCGATTCAAAATCGAGTTTTCCGCGATCGTAAGTTCTCAGAATCATTACAGAACAGTTAAGACCGGTATTGCTAACACTACTAAATTTGGCCAGTTGACTGTTAAACTTTAATGGCTGTTGCTCCTGCAAATACCATTTACTGCTCTCTTCAATCAAGGAACCCCGAAGTGAAACCATTAATGAACTGTTTCCTTCACTGATTGGGGTTTCGAAAAACAGATCAGAAATGAATGGGCTAACCGATGCAGACCAATTTCTTTCATAGAGATTTCCGTTTTTCAAGCGAACATCCATCACCGATGAAGCTCTGCCGCTGTAACGCGGTCCAAATCCGCCCGCATAAAAATCTGCCGATGCTATCACATCCTCCGGAAAAACAGAAAAGAATCCCACGATATGAAATGGTTGATAAAACAGTGTCCCATCCATCAAGATTAAGTTCTCAGATGGCATACCTCCCCTTACAAATAGCTGGCCACCCCGATCTCCGGTTACCAAAACCCCGGGCTGTGTCTGAATGAAACTAACAAGGTCTGAACTGCCCGCCGGCGACGGTGCCCTGCCGAAATATTCCGGACGGACGTTAATCCGGCCCGATCCCCCTCTTAATCCTCGATCAGAAACGGTCACCTCCTCCAACTCTTCGCTTGATGGATTTAGTGAAACATTCTTAGAAATTACTCCTGAATTCCTGTTTACTGATATTGTATCCTGATATGTTTCATACCCAACATATCGAACCTGAAATAAGTACTCTCCGGCCACCAGGCTTCCGGTTTGATAAAATCCATTCTGGTCTGTGGTTGTGCCCTCTACTTCTCCCTCAGGCAGCCGTTGGATAGATATTGTTGCACTGCCAAGAGTCTGCCCCGATTGTCCATCCGTGACAACTCCCCGAATGATATTTGATTGTGAAAATAGTGTTTCAACCGGAGTTAGAAACAGTATAATAAAAACCGCTATTTGATATCTAAACGTCATTTTTTAAAGGAATTAAACAATGCATCAATATTCATAAATAACTCTTTATAGTTTCATGCTACCCTTCACAAGGAGGAGTCCTTTCAGAAATTTCAACTTTACGCCTGGCAATTCCGGCTACCAACCCTGTCCCTCCCTCAACATTCGATCTAACCTCCGGTAAACTTTTTTCAATATCAGTTAGCCCCACATCCTCCGGCCAGTCCGGCCCGGCAGTAACCAAAACAAATTCTCTTCGATTTACTCTAAAACTAAATGCGGTAACTCCTAACTCTCTTGCTAAATCTTCTCTGTTCTCAGAGTTGATAGTGTACTCGTCCTCTTGTGTAAAATTCATTTCATCCAGGTGAGAAATAATTATCTCCCTTTCGGGGGCACAGCCAACGGATGTTAAGGCTTGAGCGAGATACCGGGTTTCTGCAACAATGATGGAATCTAGAGCAATACCTGTAACACCTATGCTTTCAAAGTTTTCAGAATATTCTACATTCGGTTCCGGTAATGGTGATGGGGTAGCTACAACAACCCGGCTTTGGCCACCATCCGATGATTCCGCGACAACTTCATATAGTTCATCACCGCGAATATCCTCCGACAGCCAGTAATTCCAAACGTAGATGTCACCCCCGAACTTAAAAAGAGAATTTTCAAGCGCAACAACTTCTCCTGTAGATTGCCTTGTGAGATCTACTCTGGTACCATTCTGCTCCGGATCTGTAGGAATTAAAGATTGGCCTATCGGCATAACCCTCACCCATTGAGTATCTGCATGTATGTCAATGACACCATTTATAGAAAAAGTCAGCTCATCATTTTCCTGTATTGGATCAAAGGAACTCTCACATCCAACAAATATCAATATGCCTATCGCTGATATGTAATAGAGAAAATTTGGCATATTTAACTCTTTGATATTTCCGTCACGTATCCTAATTGCTAACATGGCTCTTGTGGGGGTGTAACTTGAATGATCCGGCCTGCGATTCCGGCAACATAACCTACACCTCCATTAATATTGTCAACTGCATCAGGCAGAGTTGATTCAAGGTCCATTAAATCTGCAATTTCGGGCCAGTCATCCCCGGACGATACTACCAATAACTCTCTCCTGTTAATTCTGAAACTATCGACAGACGGCCCCAGGGCCACAGATATCTCAGATCTGTTATTTACCACCAATCGATAGCTGCCATCAGCATAAGTGATCAGTTGATCTAAATGCGAGATGACAACCTCCACTTCAGGGTCACATCCCAGTTCATTCGTTGGCTGCACAATATATCGTGTCTTCACCGATACAATTGGATCATTACTTTCCCCGATGAATATTCCGGATTCAAAACCGGTATTGTATTCTTCTACGACTGGTAAAGGCAGATCCGATGGCAGATTTACTTGGGCGTAACTGGACCTTCCCTCCGGATTTTCCGCTATAAATCGATATCTGTTGTTCGCCTGGAGCTCTTCTTCGGATAAATAGTTCCAAACAAAAGTATCTCCACCAAATTTAAATAAGGAGTCTCTAAATGAAACACTGTGCCCGGTTATACTATGAACCAGTGTGGCTTGTGTCCCATTAGGTTCAGGGTCTCTGTTGATCAAACCTTTCCCGATCGGCATAACACGAACAACACTAAATTCTCCATGTACATCAACGGTTCCATACATCGAAAATATTAAATCATCATTTTCCTGAAGAGGCTCAAAAGTATGCTCGCAACCGGTGAAGATGCAGAATAGTAACCCAAGGAAACTGAAATTCAGGCATGACTTACGTGATATTACCATCATTGTAATGCATTTAATTTACATCAACCCTTCTTTTCAGAGTTAATCATTAAAATACTCATTTCAAAAAAACCGATAATCTAACACGTTCTCGAAATATTGCTGTTTTGATACGTGTAAAATCTGATGAATCAGACAAAGTGAATTCATTTTTTTGAACAATCATCTGTTGCAATACACGATAAATCCCTTTATCTTTTTCAACTTTCCAATTTTGCAAGAAAACAAAGAGAATATCGTGAATACGATCAGTAATAAAACATACAACGCAAATTCAGCCACTGTAGACAAAAAGTGGGTAATTATTGATGCAGAAGATCAGCCGCTGGGGCGTTTAGCTTCGCGTGTTGCATCTATCCTTCGTGGAAAAAACAAACCGGAGTTTACCCCGCATGCCGATACCGGCGATAACGTGATCGTTATCAACGCGGAAAAGGTAGCTTTAACCGGTAAAAAACTGACCAACAAGAAATACTTTAAGCACACAGGCTACATCGGTTCTGAAACCTATACCTCTGCGCTCGATATGCAGAAAAAAGATCCGACATCCCTGATCACCATTGCTGTGAAAGGAATGCTGCCTAAGAACAAGCTTAGCCGACAGATTATGAAAAATCTGCGGGTATATGCAGGATCAGTTCATCCACACACTGCACAACAACCTGAAATTTTAGAGATCTAAATTCTCATAATGGCACAAGAAAATTATATCGGACGTCGTAAAACGTCCACAGCTCGTTTATACATTAAAGAAGGAAGCGGCGAGTTTATCGTTAACGGTAAGCCGCTCGAAAAGCACCTGAACACTCAGGCTCGTGTAAATATTGCACGACTGCCGCTGGATGTTACCGAACTTGATGGCAAATACGACATCAAAGTAACGGTAAGCGGAGGCGGAGTAACCGGCCATGCCGGAGCAATCTCTCTGGCACTGGCTCGTGCACTCGACGACCTGAATGAAGATTTACACGGTGTATTAAAAGAGCACGGACTTCTTACCCGAGACGACAGAATGGTAGAACGTAAGAAATACGGTCAGCCAAAAGCTCGTAAGAAATTCCAGTTCTCTAAACGATAAGAGATCCGGGCTTCAGGTTTGCAAGTTTCGGTTTTATATTGAACCACTTGCTCCCTCCTTTCGACTCTTACACTTAAGAAACTTTTTAACACTCACTCAGGCTTCGGCACACGGCCGGCAGCCTGAAATACACATACACAGCGACCCTTCGCCGAGTGTTCTGCCCCGATCGATCAATCGGGGCGGAATTAGCGCCTTGGGAATGACCTGTGTAGAGGAAAAACTCAAAACAGACATACAAATCATGCCTAAAGCAGCAAACGTAGAAGAACTATTAAAATCAGGTGCTCATTTTGGTCACCTGACCCGCCGTTGGAATCCAAAGATGAAAGAGTTCATCTTTATGCAACGAAACGGCATTCACATCATTGATCTTAAAAAATCCCAGCAGTATCTCCAGGAAGCCTTAGACGAGGTAACCAAACTTGCCCGTGCCGGCAAGACGATTCTCTTTGTAGGTACCAAGAAACAGGCTCAGGAGATTGTGAAAACAGAAGCGATCCGTTGCGGAATGCCTTTTGTTACACACAGATGGCTGGGCGGTATGCTCACCAACTTCAGCACTGTTCGTAAGAGCATCTCCCGCATGGAAGAGATCGAGAAAATGAAAAAAGACGGTACGTTCGAAGAACTGACCAAGAAAGAGGGATTGATGCTCGACAGAGAGCGTGAAAAGCTTGAGCTCACACTTGGCGGTATTGCGAACATGACTCGTATTCCGGGTGCCATTTTTGTTGTGGATACCATTAAAGAGCATATCGCTATTAATGAAGCTGTGAAGCTGAATATTCCGATTATCTCTATGGTTGATACTAACAGTGACCCTGATATTCCGGATCACATCATCCCTGCCAATGATGACTCAGCCCGAACCATTCAATTGGTTACAGCTCAAATCGCTGATGCAATTATTGAAGGAAACGCAGAAAGAGAAGCGATTAAAGAAGAAGAGCTGATGGAAGAAGCTGCCGCAGAAGCCAAGAAAGATACAGGCTCCGATGAAAGCAGTGAAAAAACAGAAGTGAAAGCAGGTAAATCAACCAAACGTCGTAAGCGTCGACGAAAGGCATCTGACTCTGATACCGACTCTGCTGATTCAAATGAAAAAGCAGAATCTAAAGATGACGACAGCAAAGAAGACGACAACGATTCTGAAAAAGAGTAAACCCGAACTGAAATAAATTTATCTGATCCCATGAGCATTAGTGCAAAAGATGTTAAGAAGCTCCGCGACGTAACCGGAGCGGGCATGATGGACTGCAAGAAAGCCCTCACAGAAGCAGATGGTGATATGGAAAAAGCCATCGAGATACTTCGTAAAAAAGGACAAAAAGTATCTGAAAAACGAGCCGAGCGTGAAGCCAATGAAGGTTTAATCCTGACAAAAATCAGCGATGACAAGAAAAAAGCTTCCGCAATCGAAATTAACTGCGAAACAGACTTTGTTGCGAGAAACGAAGATTTCCAAAATCAGGCCAATAAATTCCTCAATGCTGCTTACGAAAATAACATCAGCAGTGCAGAAGAGCTGATGAGTGTTGAGATTGACGGCCTAACTGCAGAAAAGCACCTCGAACAGATGGTTGGCAAGATTGGTGAGAAAATCGAAATTGCCCGTGTTGTACTCGTTGAAACTGACGGAACCCTCGTTGACTACATTCACCCGGGCAATCAGCTTGGAGTGCTGGTAGATTTTGACGGTGACCTTTCCGACGATAACGTGGGCAAAGATGTTGCAATGCAGATTGCGGCTATGAATCCACTGGCAGCTACCCGTGACGGTGTTGACGCATCAGTAGTCGAGAAAGAACTCGAAATTGCAAAAGAGCAGCTCATCAACGAAGGAAAACCTGAAGAGATTGCTGAAAAAGCAGCGAAAGGAAAACTTCGACGTTTTTACGAAGAGCGAGTGCTACTCGAACAAAAATTCGTTAAAGACAACGGAATTTCCGTTAAAGAGTACCTGGAGCAGAACGATGCTCCACTCGTCAAATCATTCAGTCGAATGCAGCTTGGCGAAGCTTAAATATTTATCTTCAAAAAAGGCTACCTTAAAAAGGTGGCCTTTTTTATATCTATGAACTTCTAAATAAATTTCAAGTGGCAAATCAATATAAGAGAATACTACTCAAGCTGAGCGGCGAAGCACTTTTAGGAGAACAGGGACATGGAATTGATGCAGATATTCTATCTCAATACGCGGAAGAAGTTTTTGCGGTTCAGGCAGAAGGAGTTGAAGTATCAGTAGTGATTGGCGGCGGTAACATTTTTCGCGGTGTGAAAGGTGCCACCGAAGGAATGGACCGGGTACAGGGAGATTATATGGGAATGCTCGCTACCATGATCAACAGCATGGCTTTTCAGGATGCTCTTGAGAGAAAAGGGGTCCACACAAGGTTGATGAGTGCTATTCGTATGGAAGAGATCGCCGAACCGTATATTCGCCGCAGGGCCATTCGTCACCTTGAAAAAGGACGCGTGGTAATCTTCGGTGCCGGTACCGGCAATCCATACTTCACAACCGATACGGCAGCCTCACTTCGTGCCATTGAAATTGAAGCAGATGTTATTCTAAAAGGTACACGCGTTGACGGTATTTACGACTCTGATCCCGAGAAAAATAACGAAGCCGTTAAATTCGATACCATTACCGGTGATGAGATTCTGCGCAGAAGACTGGACGTTATGGATCTCACAGCATTTACACTCTGTAGAGACAATGAGACTCCGATTATTGTTTTCAACATGAACACGAAAGGAAATCTCAAAAAAGTTGTCTGTTCTGAGGATGCCGTTGGAACAACGGTTGTTTGGGATGAATAACCATTTTATTAAATTCAGTCTTTGCCAACAAAGTTGCTGAATTTGATTCAGATACGTTATTTCAGTAAATCTTTTCATTTAACTTGTACAGACTGCCATGATACCAGAAGAAATTCAGTTAATAATCGACGACGCCGATGACAAAATGAAAGAGGCTGCAGCTTTTTGCAAGAAAGAGCTGTCTCATATTCGAGCCGGAAAAGCCACTACCTCTCTCCTTGATGGAATTAAAGTGAACTATTACGGTTCTCAAACGCCGCTCAATCAGCTTGCTACTGTTTCAGCTCCTGAAGCAAGACTGTTGGTTGTTCAACCATTCGACAAATCATCAATGGAAGACATTGAAAAAGCGATCATGTCGTCCGGATTAGGTTTGAATCCTAACAATGATGGAAATATTATTCGCATTCCTCTTCCTATGCTTTCTGAAGAGCGCAGAAAAGAGCTTGTAAAACACTCTAAAGATGTTGGGGAAAAAGCGCGCATCAGTATTCGTAATACTCGCCGTGATGCCAACGATGAAGTGAAGAAAACCGTGCAGGAGGAGTCACTCCCAGAAGACAGCCGGTTTGAAGCTGAAGATGAAATTCAGAAACTGACCGATAAGTATATCGCGCTGGTCGACGAAATGCTTGAAACCAAAGAGAAAGAAATTATGACGGTTTAGTCATTTCAAGAATTTCCTGAAACATGGTATTTCATCTTTACTCCTTATTCAGGTTTAGAGGTGGTTTAAATACCATGTTTTTTTATTTTTTGCCGTCCCCTTTTTATACATTTTAAAGCATGTACATATCTGATTTAGAACTTCACGGGTTTAAAAGCTTTGCGCACAAAACGCATGTAAAATTTGACAGTGGAATAACTGCTATTGTCGGCCCAAACGGTTGTGGAAAATCGAACATCGTTGATGCTCTGAGATGGGTTTTAGGCGAACAGCGTCCAACCCTGCTCCGCTCAAGCGCTATGAGCAACGTGATTTTTAACGGTACGGCTAAGAAGAAAGCGCTGGGGATGGCAGACGTTTCTCTCACTTTTGTGAACAACAAGGGAATACTGCCTGTAGAGTACAGCGAGCTAACCATCACAAGAAGACTCTATCGTTCGGGAGACAGTGAATACCTGATCAACAACACACACTGTCGATTAAAGGATATTATGGAGCTCTTCATGGATACCGGTATGAGCTCAGACGCCTACTCCGTTATTGAGTTAAAAATGGTTGAAGAGATTCTGAATGACCGGAATAACGATCGACGGCGATTGTTTGAAGAGGCAGCAGGTGTTACACGCTATAAAGATCAGCGTAAGAAAACATTCAGAAAGCTGGATGAAACGCTTAAAGACCTTCAGCGGCTCGAAGATATCCTTGTAGAAGTTCGCAAAAAGACCCGCTCTCTCGAAATTCAGGCCGATAAAGCAGCCAAAGCGAAAGCCTATCAAAAAGAGCTTCGCAAACTGGATTTGGGATATACGCTTCATCAGTTCAATTCGGTAAAAAACGAGCTGGAACCGCTGAAGGAGAGAATAGACAACGCAGATAAAGAGAAAAAAGAGATCTCTCAAAAAGTTGAAGAGCTTGAGGGTAACGAGGAGAAAGCCCGGAATCATCTGCTGGAAAAAGAGCGTAATCAGGCTGAAGCCCAGCGGCGAGTGAGCCAGTTACACTCATCCATCCGGGAGATGGAAACCAATCTTCGAATTACAAAAGAGAAGATTGTAAATGAAGAAGGAGTAATCAAACAGCATAAGAATGATATTGAGCAAGCTTCAAAAGATCTGACAGAACTTGAGCAGCTCAAAAAGGAGAGCATCGATAAACTGGAGAATTTCGATGATGAAAAACAGAAGTCAGAAGATACGCTGAAAAACTCTAAAGAGCGGTTTAATGAGGTACAGCAGAAATTCACAAAAGTTCGCCATGAACTGTATGAGCTTGAAATTGAGATTAGCGATGTAAATAAAAAACTAACCGCGCTGCAGTCCAATCGAATTAAACTGGAGTCTAAACTTGAGAACAGCGAGGATGATCGCCTCAGAATAGATCGGGATATTGAAGATCTTGAAGATGAAATTATCAATGCGAAGGGCGAGCTGAACCTGGTAAAAGAGAAGCTCGGTGAGGCTAATCAACAACTGGAACAGCACGAAGAGAAGCTGGAAAACACCGTTGAAAAACGCCAGAACCTTGAAGAAAAACGGGAAGAACTCAGAGAGACCCTGCGATCACTGAAAAGTAAGAAAGATGCTGTTCAGTCAGAAATCTCACTGATGGAAAGCCTTGCTGAGTCGAACGAAGCACTGCCATCTTCTATTTCATATCTGACTGAAAACCACTCGTCTGAATTTGAAACGCTTACTCCCGTAGGAGAAGTTTTACATACATCTGAAGAGCTCGCTCCTGCTCTCGAAATGGCTCTGGGTGAAATGATCAACTACCTGATTGTTGACTCAATGAATGATGCCGTCCGTGCATCAAAACTGTTGAAAGAAAAAGGAAAAGGCCGGGCAACTTTCATCCCTTTACAGGAGTTAAAGGCAAGCTATAAAGTTTTTGACAGTTCTATCTACAAAGAGGTTCATCCTGAAGGAAAATTTGATGTTGTAGCACAGCTTCTTCTCGGTTCAACGATTCTGGTTGAATCTATAGAAGATGGATCAAATGCCCTGAAAAGCGGAGCTTCCGCAGCCGTTACGGTTAGTGGCGACCTGATTACCGCAGATCATTTCCTGAAGAGTGGCAGTAAAAATAAACAAGCGGGAGTTCGACTCGGCCTGAAGGATAAGCTCGAAAAACTGAAGAGCAAGTTTAAAGATGCTGACCAATCACTTGAGGCAAAACAGAAAGAGCTGGATCAGTTAAATGGTGAGCTGGAAAAACTCAATTCAGATTCAATTCGTCACCAGATCAAGGAAATTCAAAAATCTATTCGACAGTTTGAGCAGCAAGCCAGCCGCTGGCAGTCGAATATTCAGTTGTACGAAAAGAATGTCAATGATTTAAAAATCCGAAAGTCTAACCTGCAGTCGAACTTGGACAGTGCTCAGGAGGAGCTCGATGAGCTGCATCCCCAACAGAAAGAGTTACAACAAAAAATTACCGAACTGAGCAAGCAGCAAAATCAAAAGAAAGATGTTCTGCAGAAACTGGAGGATGAGCGGGCAATTGCACAGAATCGCTATAATGATGCACAGCTCAAGCATCAGGACGTGAAGAATAAAGCTCAAAACCTGGAACGGGATATCGACCGAGCTGAAACCGGAATCAAAAATATTGGCACCCGGCTCAGCTCACGGAAAGAGCTAATGAGTGAGAGTCGTGAGAAGATCGAGAAATATAAGTACGCTTTAGAGCAGACAGAAAAGCAGCTTGGCATCAAGAAAGAGAGTAAAGAGGAGGCTGATGAAAAGCTGGACAAAGCTGAAGAAGCGAGCAGCAGGCAGCGCGGTATCATCAACGAAATTGAGAAAGAGCTGAAAGAGCTCCGCAGACGTAAAGAGGTCAATCTTGAGCTTGTCCACCATCTTTCCATGGCGCACGAAAAGCTGGAGATGAAATCTCAGGCGCTTTCCGATCACGTTTGGGAAACCTATGGAATTTTAATGGACCAGGTGGAAGAATCCCTCCCTGAAGATATGCCGGCCGAGGATGCCAAGGAGCGCATAGCCTGGTTAAAACAGAAGCTGAATCGAATCGGGGATGTTAACCCGCTGGCCATTGAGGAGTTCAAGGAGGAGAAGGAGCGACTCGATTTTTACGAAGAGCAGATCGAGGATTTACAGAAAGCTGAAGTTGAAATGCGGGAAACCATCGATGAGATCAACCAAACGGCTACAGAGCGATTTAATGAGACGTTTGAAAAGATCCGTGCTAATTTTAAAAATGTATTCAATACGCTTTTTCACGAAGATGATTACTGTGACCTGTTGATTGAAGACGAAGCCGAAGATCCGCTGGAAGCTAAGATCGATATCAAGGCAAATCCAAAAGGAAAGCGCCCGTCGAGTATCAACCAGCTATCGGGCGGTGAAAAAACGTTGACCGCTATTGCCCTGCTCTTTGCTATCTACCTGGTGAAGCCTTCACCATTCTGTGTCCTGGATGAGGTTGACGCCCCGCTGGATGATGCCAATATTGAACGTTTTTCTGCTATGATCAAAAAGTTCAGCGACGACACACAGTTCATCATCATTACACACAACAAGAAAACCATGTCGAAAGCAGAGATGATGTATGGTGTAACCATGCCTGAAACCGGTGTAAGCCGATTGGTTGGAGTTAAGCTGGATGAAGTGGCAACCGCGTAAGTGATGGATACCGGAGATCAAAAGCCGAAAATTTCGGAAACCAAAGATGGTTCAACAACACTCTACTCCCCTCTTTTTGATCAGCACTATCACAATCCAAACGGCGCCGTAGCAGAAAGTAAAATTGTCTTTTTTGAAACGCCGGGACTTCTCAAAGAACTACAGAGTAGAAACCATCTCGCTATCTTTGAGATGGGATTCGGTACCGGGCTGAATTTCATTCTCTTAAAGCACTATTTAGAAGAGCTGCAAAATCCCCCGACTGTTGATTTCTATTCAGTGGAAGCTTATCCGGTTGATCCGGACACGGCAGCTCAGTTTGATTTCGGAGAAGAGCTGAACCGGCATAAACCGGGTGAAATTCTGAAATCGATTTTTACTGAAGTAAATCCCGGAGCCAACAGTTTTTCAATTTCGGAATCACTGACACTTAATCTCTTTATCGGCACGTTTGAGGAGTATCCAAAACCCGATCAGCCAATTCATTTCTTTTTCCAGGATCCTTTTTCTCCCGATGTTAATGCAGAGCTGTGGACACCGGAAGTTTTCCAGAGTTTGAAAAGCTATGCTGACTCTTCAGCTACCCTGTCCACCTACTGCGCAGCTTCATCGGCGCGAGCTGCGATGGCTGTTGCCGGATGGAAAATTGCAAGAGCCCCCGGTGCTCTTGGAAAACGGGAGATGACATTAGCATCACTCAATGAAAAGAACCTTGGCAGTTATAAAAGAGTTAATGAACACAGGCTGATCGAACGGTATCAGAAAGGTGACTTCGATTAGTCCCGTTATTTATGAATCCTTCAAAATTTGATGATGCAAGAATTTGATAAGCTGGCACAATCTCTTCAGCCACACTATTCCCATTTTAATGTAGCCAATCGACTGCTTTTTACGGGGCACTCTCATCAGGCGTGGCCCGATGTGGCATTTGACGGAGTAAGAGAGTACATGCAGATTGTCGCTGATCAGGTAGACACCAAGTGGTCGGCGGCGTTCGAAAAAACGGAAGTGCTTCGCACCTACCTCCGGAACTATTACGACGATCCCACCGGCAAATATTGCCGTGAACAGAATACACACGTTCTGATGATTTCCTGGCTTTCAGCACTGGATCTGAAAAACCGGCCAAAAATCATAACCACAAACGGGGAATTCCACTCTATGTATCGCCAGCTGCGCCGATACCAGGAAGAAGGATATGATATTGTTTTTCTACCGCACGAAGATGACGACCAACTGCTAAGCTCGATCAAAGAAGAGATGGATGACCGAACGGCCGCTGTGATGTTGTCCAGGGTCTATTTCGAAACTTCAGAAATCAACACAAAGCTTTCCGAAATAGCTGCTGCAACTAAGAAAGCAGGAGTTCCTCTCCTAATCGACGACTACCATGGAACCAACGTAGTACCACTCTCCATCACCGAAGAAGGCTTAGAGCACTGCTACATGCTTATTGGAGGCTATAAGTACCTTCAGTGGGGAGAAGCCAACTGCTTTTTACGATATCCCGCAGATTGCGCACTCCGGCCGGCAGTCACCGGATGGTTTGCCTCTTTCGAAACATTAGATGAACCGAGAAATGATAAGCCGGTATCTTTTGATAAAGGTGATCAAAAATTTGCATCAGGCACCTACGATCCTATCTCACAGTTTCGGGCTGCAGCTGTGGCAGATTTCTTCCAAAAAATGGGCCTGTCGCCCGAAGTACTCCGGCAGCAATATTCTGACCAGTTAGCATACCTGCGTGAAATTTTTGATGAGCAATCTTTTTCACCCGATCTGATTCAGCATGCCAACAAGAGACCTATCGTGGAGTCAGGCGGATTCATGGCACTCAAGTCTACACATGCCAGAGAGATAAGAGCACAATTACTTGAAAAGGGTGTCTTCACAGATGCAAGAGGTGATATCATTCGGTTTGGCCCTGCCCCCTATACAACTGCAGTACAATGTGAACAGGCCATTCAAAAGCTCGGTGAAGTGATTAGCCGACTTTAGACCTGTCTCTGTGTACTTGATCGCGATTGTAAAAGTCCCTTACAGAAGGGGACCATTCATAAGCAACCTAAAACAAGTCAGTCACCCCTCTCCTTTTTAGGGTAGAACACTTTTTGGAAGCTGATTTGGTTTATCCATAAAACTGAAGTTCCATTAAAGCGCACCGGACATCTCACTAATCCGCTGTATGGCAAAAATCATGTAGCCAATAATTGACGCTGCAAAACCGGTCAACACAGCATAAAGTACATACCCTACTATGTAAGTTGATATAATCCGGATCCACGCCATAAAGGAAGAGTCCATAATATAGGCCTTATAAATCCATAGTGTGGGGATGGCAATGGCTACGGCGGGAAGTGTTGCATTGGCAACCGGATCGAGCATACTCACACCTGAAAACATCCAAAATGGGATTAGAAGCATTTGAAACAACATCGTTGCCCCAATTGCATAACTATTCATTACCAGCAGACTATAAAAACCTGTAATGTAATCTCTGAAAAAGAACAGCCCCGCAATGGATAGCATTGGAACCAGTATCAATGCAGATGAGATGGGTAAAAAATGGGTTGTTGATCGAACTGTACTTGCCTGAATCCACTCAGCAATCTCACGCATCTGCTCACTGTCTGCATCAAATTCACCAAGCACCGGATCAAAAGAGAAATCTACCAGCAAAGTATTCACTGCCGTTACCACGATGGCACCTATCAGTAAAAAAAGAAAGGGATGACTAAAATCTCTTTCCTCACTCTCAAGAAACTGATCAATTACATTTCTGGGGTGATTATAAATCTCTTTGAAGGTTGATATAAATTTTGGAAACATTACGCTAACTATCTTCAGTTTTTTCAAATGTGCTTACTATAGCTACAGGACCTGTAATCAGGTGCTTAATATAAGATCTTTGGGGTGAATGTTTTTTTGTTGATGGAACTGTTTTTTAATAAAAAGCTTTTTATATTTAGAGTCTGTAAAAAATTCAACAAATACTATTTACACACATGATCGGAGTAAAAGTTAAAGATAACGAAAGCATCGACCGCGCAATCAACCGCTTTAAGAAGATGGTAACTCGCTCAAGAGTATTGAACGAATACAAAGAGCGCCAGCAGTACACCAAGCCATCTGAAGAGCGACGCGAAGCTCTTAAAAAGAGCATCCGGGAAGAGAGAAGACGTCAAAGAGACAACTACTAAACGGTTGTCTCCTCGGGCTGCTACTTGAGAGCCTTCATCAAATGATCCGCGGGGTTCAAATTCATTTTAAATGTACCCGCGGTGTCGCTGACTGGCAGAACAGCATTTTTAAAACCCATCTTTTCTGCCTCATTTAATCGCTGTTTGAGAAACGGTACTCTTCTCACTTCGCCGCCAAGTCCTACTTCACCCACATAGAGTGATTTTTCGGGGACCGGTTTATCTTTTAAACTGGAAGCGAGAGCCGCAATTACAGCCAGATCTGCAGCAGTGTCATTGATCTTCAACCCTCCTGCAACATTCAGGTATACATCCTGGCCGGCAAAGCTCATGACTGCCCTCTTCTCCAGAACCGCAATCAACAGAGACAACCTGCGCTGATCAAAACCGCTCGCTGTGCGCTGAGGCGTGCTATAACTACTGGGCGTTACCAATGCCTGAATTTCAATCAAAATCGGTCGGGAACCCTCCATCACGCAGGTAACACAATTTCCGCTGACGGAACTGTTCATTTCAGCTAAAAACAGATCTGATGGATTATTAATCTCATGCAAACCTGTGTCCCGCATTTCAAAAACCCCCACTTCGTTTGCAGGGCCGAATCGATTCTTAACACCCCTTAGTAACCGATGCAGCTGACTTTGATCCCCCTCAAAATGGAGAACCGTGTCTACCATATGCTCCAACATTTTAGGCCCGGCAATATCTCCCTCTTTGGTCACATGACCAATCATCACCGTAGTAATTCCCTCTTTCTTTGCAAGCTGCTGGAACATAGCGGAGCACTCACGTATTTGCTGAATACTCCCCGGCAGGCTGCTCAACTCTGAACTGAATACAGTTTGTATGGAATCGACAATCAACAGGTCAGGTTTAATTTTACGCGCTTGAGAAATCACGTTTAATACGTCCGTGTTGTTATAGATAAGCAAATTCTCTCCGCTCATCCCAATTCTGTCTGCTCTCTGCTTTATCTGGGACGCCGACTCCTCGCCGGCAATGTAAAGTATTTTCAGATTTGGACATTTCTGCGCTACCTGCAGCATCAGTGTACTTTTGCCAATACCGGGGTCTCCACCTAAAAGGAGGAAAGATCCATCTACTAGACCACCGCCAAGAACACGATCAAATTCAGACAGGTTCGTACTGATCCTCTCCTCTTTCGATTGCTGTACATCTTTTAGCGCAACGGCTTCAGTCTCTCCGTTTTCCGAAATATCTACTTTATGCTTTTTAGAGCTTTTCTTCTTCTCACTTATTTTCTCTTCAAAGGTATGCCACTCTCCACATGCCGGACACAAACCCAGCCATTTTGGAGATAGATGACCACAAGCTGAACATTCGTATTGAACTTTAGTTTTGGCCATGATCAACTGCGCTTTCTTTTGGTTTGTTTATTTCATCGAGCTTAGATGATACCGATGTGTTTACATACCATAGCATGGCGATGATACCAATACCGATACTGATGTAATAGGTGATTATTCTCCAAACAAATACAGCCAGTCCAATAAATCCGGACCGATCAATCAATGGGCCCAGGAAAACAGCAAAAAGCCCCTCTACCCCGCCGGAACCACCCGGTGTTGGGATAATCAGGAAGGCGAGGTTCATGGCCAGACTTCTAAGAATGAGCAGAATTTCGTGTGCCGGCAGCAGACTTAAAACTACAATGACCGGCAGTGCCACCCGGCAAAGCCAGCTAAGCGTTGATAGCAAAAATGCCTTTACAACAAAGCTCATCGGTTTCTGCCTGAGCTCTCTCGAATAGTCGACCAGGTTATCGGCTTCTGCATTTACCTTATCCGCAAACTTTCTCAGTACAGGAAGCCTGAAAACCAGTTCAATTATACGTTTCATGGCTTTTGGATTGACCAGCAATCCATAGGCGAGCAGAGCCCCATAGATTAAAAGACCGGCATAGATCAAAAACATCGTTATGTTTCCAACCATCCCGATCTCGTCAGGAATTACATTGTAGTAGATGCTGGCAATGAGTAGAATCGGAACTGCCAGCGCATACCAAAACTGATCCAGCAAAACTCCATACAAAACAATTGCAGAAGATTTACCAAGCTTGATTCCTTCGCGCGTCATCGCATATGTAGCAACCGGTGCCCCGCCTATGGTTGATGGTGTAACAGCAGAAGCAAAATCCCAGGTCAGTGCAATCCGGATAGATGCCATCCAGTTAATGGTCTTGTCGGCTAAAAATCTGATTTTTGCAGCAAAAAAATAGACCTTCAAAAAGGTTACGCCTATAGCTATAAAAATTCCGGGAAGCCTTTTAGGAGCCAGATGCTCCAGAATACCCGGTGAATAGGTAAGGTAAATCACAATTCCCATACTAATGAGGCTCAATGCTATGGAAAGAGCCATGTACCTGAAGGATATTAATGAACCGCTTTTTTCAGTATGTACTTCAGAATCTGACAATATAGATGTGTTTCTTAACGGGGGTTAATCAACGCCCATTATATTAACTAACTCTCAAAATAAATAGTAAAGCCATACAGAATTAACTGTATGGCTTTTTTTATAAAAATAGGAAATTATGCGATAGTAATCTCTTCATTCAGATAAACATCCTGAATAAAGTTCAGTAATTTCACACCCTCTTCCATTGGACGCTGGAATGCTTTACGGCCGCTAATAAGTCCCATACCGCCGGCACGCTTATTAATGACCGCTGTTTTCACTGCGTCTGCGAAATCATCACTACCGGAAGCTCCGCCTGAGTTAATCAAGCCTGCCCGGCCCATGTAACCGTTAGCCACCTGGTATCGCGTAAGATCAATTGGGTGATCCGTTGACAGTTCAGAGTAAATGCGCTCATCTAGTTTTCCATAGGAAGAATCGCCGGCATTAAGCGCCTTGTAACCACCATTGTTTGTTGGCAGCTTCTGCTTTACGATATCCGCACCAATGGTTACACCCAAGTGATTTGCCTGACCTGTTAAGTCTGCAGAGGCGTGGTAATCTTTACCGTCCACTTTAAATGCTGAGTTTCGGGTGTAACACCAAAGCACAGTAGCCATTCCCAATTCGTGAGCATACTCAAACGCTTCCGCCACTTCAATAATTTGTCGTGAAGACTCCTCGGAACCGAAATAGATGGTTGCACCTACAGCCGCAGCACCCATGTCGTAAGCTTTTTGAACTGAACCAAACATGATTTGATCGTATGTGTTTGGAAACGTTAGCAGCTCATTATGATTGATTTTTACCAAAAACGGAATCTTATGTGCATACTTTCTGGATACAGATGCTAATACTCCAAATGTAGAAGCTACTGCGTTACAACCGCCTTCGATGGCTAGTTTTACGATATTTTCCGGATCAAAATAAGCCGGATTTTTTGCAAAGGATGCGCCGCCGCTATGCTCCACACCCTGATCTACCGGCAGGATAGACAGATAACCGGTACCGCCTAATCGGCCGTGATTTAACATCCATTCTAAATTTCCTAAAACTCTGTTGTTTCGGTCTGAATGATACCATACGTCATCAACGTATGACCCTGATGGCAGGTGTAGTTTTTCTTTTGGAATAGTTGTACATGTATGATTGAGCAGCTTATCGGCGTCATCGCCTAATAGCTCTTCAATTCCTGAAATTGCGAGTGCCATTGTTATTACTCCCGTTAATTTGTTGAAATTATTTTTTAAACACTCATTAATATACACGTTCATTTATCAAATGGCTATTGATCTGAGTGGAAACAGAACCATGAAAGCGCTTTGTTTTTCATAAATTTGCGCCACAGTGTGAGATAGATTTAAAAAACCTGTATTTTAGACATCTCATTAATTAACCCCTGTTATGAAGATTGATCAAATAGATTTAGGAAACAGACCTCTATTTTTGGCTCCGATGGAAGATGTGACGGACTCTCCTTTTCGGCAGATTTGCCGTAAAAAAGGTGCTGATATTGTCTACACAGAATTTATCAGTTCCGAAGCCATTATTCGTGACTCAGACATTGCCCAGCACAAAATGGATTTCGCTGAAATGGAGCGCCCTTTCGGTATCCAGATTTTTGGAGGCCGGGAAGAAGCCATGGAAGGTGCCACTAAAGTAGCTGTTGCCAACAATCCCGATGTGATTGACATCAACTTTGGCTGCCCCGTTTATAAAATTGTTAAAAAAGGCGCCGGGGCGGGATGCCTTAAAGATCTTGATATGATGGAGAGAATGGCAGGAACCGTGGTAGATGCTGCCGGCGACTATCCGGTTACTGTAAAAACCCGCTTGGGTTGGGATGATCAATCAATACGAATACAGGAGGTAGCCCTGATGCTGCAGAGCGTAGGCGTGAAAGCGCTCACGGTTCATGCACGCACGAGAGCCCAAAAATATAAAGGAGATGCCCGCTGGGACTATCTGAAGAAGTTAGCGAATACGCCTGGCCTCCAAATTCCAATTATCGGAAACGGGGATGTCGACTCTCCCGAAAAGACCAAGCAATTGTTCGACGAAACCGGTGTGGATGGCGTAATGATCGGTCGAGGCGCGATCGGGAATCCATGGATTTTTGAACAGAGCCGCCACTACCTCGAAACCGGAGAGCTGCTGCCCGATCCTACCATTCAAGAACGATTAGAGCTCTGTGCCGAACAGTTACGACTTTCGGTTGATCACCATGGAGAACGTTACGGCGTTATCATCATGAAAAAACATTACGGCAAGTATTTAAAGGGCATCCGAAACGGAAAGAAACTTCGCGCTGATATCATGGATGAGAAAGAGATGCAGCCGATTCTTGAGAAGTTACTCAACTTTAAGGAAGAAAAGCTCTACGCGGTTGCATAAAGGCAAGCTCACATCATTTACAATAAGATGTAGACAATCAGCAATCCCGGAAGACTTCCTGCAAACCCAATAGCCAGGTTTTGAATAAACCTATCACGGCTTGCAGGCTTCCAACCTTCGTCTGCATGCCGGTATAGTGAGGCATAAAGTATACCCGGCCACCAAAATCCGAACCCGGCGTTAAGATCAAAAATACGTTCAATCAAAAACCCGGCAGGGAGATTGTGGTATGCCCTGTACCAGAAAACAGCAGTACAAATCAAAGCGGTTAGAAAAATGATGAGCCCGTCAAAAAGCGTAGACTTCTTTTTAACTGATTTTGAAGACTTTACCGCTCTAACAACCGAAAAAAGAAGGGCTATTACAACTCCTGCAATAGCCCATTCGTGAAAATACCTTGCCTCCGGGAGAGCGACCAGACCTATAAAAATAAAAGAGATCAAAACGTTGGTTCGATATGTCCAGAACTCCTTTATCATTGCAAATATTTTGTCCGGCGAAAATCAGTACCGGAGCCGGTTTACATTGTATTACTCATCAGAAGCTTCATCTTCTTTCTTATCCCGATCCCATGGCTCCCAATCCAAACCTAAGGTATACTTTTGCACCCAGCGAATCTCCTCTATATCCCGAGTTCTTTGGTTTCGTGGCTCGCGTATTCCGTGCCCTTCTCTTTGAAACTCAATATAGCGCGTATCCACTTTTCCAATATCTTTCAGGAAGGTGAAGAAGATCAGGCTTTGCTGCGGTGTATCAACACGGTCTCGATTTCCGTGGAGAAATAACGCCGGTGTAGTAACCTTATCGGCATGCATCGCTGCCGACCGTTCCCTGTAACCTTCAGGGTTTGTCCACGGCTCTCCACCAATGTACCACAGTCTTACGTCGTGATTGAAGCCCATGGCATACTCAGATGTCCAGTCAAATACACCCGCGCCAAGCGATGCAGCCTTAAACCGATCTGTTTTGGTGATCGTGGTTCCGCCCAGAATTCCGCCATAACTCCATCCGCGAACGGCCATTTTATCTTCATCAATCCAGTTTTCCTCGACCAGCATATCCACACCGCTCATCAAATCTTCATAGTCGCCATCTCCGATATCGTACATGTTTCCTCTCAGAAATTCATCGCCATAGGCTGTACTTCCGCGAACATTCGGTGCGAGCTGCACATACCCAAGGCCTGCCCAAACGTGATACTGGGGACTAAAGGAGTTGCGAAAAACTCCCGCCGGACCTCCATGTATATGTAGCAGAAATGGCGCTGATCCATCCTGAGCCAGCTCCTGTGGCACATACTTTAAACCTTCAATTTCCAGGCCATCATAGCTTTCCCACTGTACAACCTCATGATATGCAAGAATCAGACTATCACGAACAAATGGGTTCAGATCTGTCAACCTTGTTTTATCCGACAGATTTCTCACAGAAGCTGTGTAGAGATCCTGTGGCGTCTGTACATCATCATAGGTGAGAAGAACCCGGTCTCTGTTTTTGTTCATATCCACGATATTCACCGTCCCCTGCCGGTTAGTCAATCTCCGAACAGATCCATTCTCCAAATTAAGCGAATAGATATTCGTGTCAGTTTTTACCGTACCTGAAAAGTAGACCTGCCCCCCATCAGGTGTAATGTAATACGATCTCATATTTCCGGGAAAATTTCCGGAAATCATCTCGTGCTCTTTGGTATCCACATTCATTCTCCAGAGCTTACTTTGCCGTAACTCCCACTCTTCATCATGTGCTGCGGTATAAAGAATGTGTTGATTATCGGGGAGCCAGTTCAGCCCTCCTTCAGGAACTTCATTATCTGTCAACTGAACGGCTGTGGAATCACCCACTTCAAGCAGGTAAATTTCAGATTTATATTGCTGATTTCTTCGATTTTCGAACCTTGCTGTATAAACTACTCGATTCTGATCAGGCGATACAGAAAAGCTTCCGATTATTAAGTCACCGGCAGTTATCCGAGTCTCTTCCTTACCGTTCACATCAAACTTCCAGAGATGACTCCAGCTACCCTCAGTTTGCCCGTGAGGGGGCTCATCTACAAAAAGGTGGTCATACCCCGCCTTATACTCCTTCTCCTCTTCAGAGGTCTTTGGTACATTCGACACAAAATAGATCGTATTACTGTCAGATCCCCATTCGTAAGACCCCACACTGTTTTTATGTTCTGTGAGCTGAGTTGCTTCACCTCCTGTAGTTGGCAGTAAAAACAGCTGCTGCTTTCCATCTACTGATCGCTTTAGTGAGATGTATTTACCATCCGGAGAGTACTTCATATCACTGGCACCGGCTTCACCGATATATTGATAAACGGCACCGCTGTCGGCCGGGATGTAGTAGTATTTGGTATCCCGTTTGTTTTCGTCCCAATCAAGAGTAGACTTACCAAAAATTACGGAGTTACCATCAGGTGAGATCATCGATGAACCGAGACGGTCCATGTTGATAATATCGTCGGTTGTCATTGCCCGCTTTTGAGCAAAAGCAGTTGTGACGAAAAGCGAAATAATGAGAAAAAGAGCAGTTCGTTTCATAGTGAGCCAATTAGATTAGTTTATTGGCACATAATATAAGGGAAGCTTCAAGAAATGAAACAACCGGTTTGAAAAAGTTGGTTAATTGGATCTATTGAACAGGGAGAGGTTACAAGTGAAAAAAACGGGGCAGTTTTCTAATCCCGGGTTCCGCTTTACTCCACTTGGATCTATAAACAGAGTGATCCTCCGGAACTTTTTACCTATTAGGAGAAGAGAGAGCTTCTCAAAAAATATTACCGTTGACTTCAGTCAACGGAATAGGACGCAGCCTAAAACTCCCGGGCTTTAGCCCTTTTTACTCCGGCTCTATATTTTTTCAGCTTTAAATAACCTCAGCACCCATAAACGGCTGAAGTACTTCCGGTACTTTCACATCTCCGGTTTCGGTTTGATACGTTTCGACGATAGCCGCAACCACTCTTGGAAGTGCCAACCCGGATCCGTTCAGCGTATGAAGCATTTCGGTTCTACCCTTCTCGTTCTTGTAACGAAGCTGCATTCTTCTGGCCTGAAATGAACCAAAGTTTGAGCAGGAGCTCACCTCCAGCCATCGTTTCTGGCCCGGACTCCAAACCTCCAGATCATACTTTTTAGTCTGTGTAAAGCCCATATCGCCGGTACACATCAGAAGGGTGCGGTACGGCAGCTTTAGCTTCTTCAACAAAGATTCTGCGTACTCCCGCAGAGATTCCAGTTCATCATCGGAAGTATCCGGATGAACAATCTTTACCAGCTCTACTTTATCAAACTGATGGAGGCGGTTCAGGCCACGAACATCTTTCCCGTAGCTTCCCGCTTCACGTCTCCAGCAGGGAGTATATGCCGCATATCGAACAGGCAATTCATCTTTTGAAAGGATCTCATCCCGGTGAAAATTGGTTACCGGAACTTCAGCAGTCGGTATCGCAAAAAAACCATCGCGAGGAATCGTGTACATCATATCTTCCTTATCCGGAATCTGTCCGGTTCCGCGGGCTGAATCCTCGTTCACAAAATAGGGGGCCTGCAGTTCTGTATATCCCTGCTCTACCGCTTCGTTTAAGAAGAAGTTGATCAGAGCCCGTTGAAGGCGCGCCATTTTACCCACATAAAATGGAAATCCGGCGCCGGTTACTTTTGACCCGCGGTCAAAATCAATCCACTTTTTATCTTCGGCAATATCCCAATGGGGTTGTAACCACTCATTCTCAGCTCGCTCCCCCCAGGTTTTAAAGGTTTCATTATCCTGTTCTGTATGACCAACCGGAACGGATTCGTCCGGCACATTTGGGATGCTGTAGAGAAGTTCATCCCGTTCTTTTGCAACTACAGCTACTTTATCTTCCAGCTCTTTGAGTTTCTCCTTGCCGTCGGAAGTTGCCTTTATAATTTCCTGGGCCTCCTCTTTTTTCCCCTGCCCCATCAGCTTGCCAATCTCTTTCGATTTGGCATTATTCTCAGCTCGTAACTGATCGATCTCGGTTACCAGTGACCGCCACTCTTCATCTTTTTGGATCACCTTTTCAACAGCCGAGGAATCTTTTTCTCCTTTGTTGATCATTCCGGTTTTTACCAGCTCCGGATTTTCTCTTATAAATGTAATATCGAGCATCGAAAAGAATTTAAAATATGTTCACTATTTCCGTTTAATCGGTAAAGATACGAGTCGTTTTACAGGCATTGAAATTTTTCTGTCACACCTTCCAGAAACAGAAAAAAACTTTTTCGATTATCTGAAAATAGACCATTGATATCCTAACTAATTAAGGATATTTTAAACACAGATTAGAAATTTTAGGTAAAAATTGCTGTTATGAGCCATCAACTGGATGAAACCGACATTAAAATTTTAAACCACCTGCAAAAGCATGGACGCGCTCAGCGCAATACTATAGCTGAAATTGTCCATCTATCTGTTCCCTCGGTATCTGAACGAATGCGTAAACTCGAAGAGAAAGGATTGATTGAGAGTTATAACGCCATTTTAGATTCTAAAAAATTCAATTTTGATATAACTGCCTTCATATTTGTGGAAGTAGACGGATCAGAACGATACCCCAGCTTTGTTGAACACGTTACGGAGCATCCCGAAGTTTTGGAGTGCCATTCAATTACCGGCGACGGATCTCACATTTTGAAAGTTCGCACCAAAAACACCGAATCTTTCGAAAAGTTTCTATCACTGGTTCAATCCTGGGATGGAGTCGGCCGAACCCGGTCAAACATTGTGCTTTCAAGTTTTAAAGAAACCCGAGACCTTCCGATTGAGCGAACCGTTGAAACCAAAAAATAGCCTCAGGCCATCTTGCTGCCACTGATTCTCGCCCTATTTCTATCCTGGCTGCCACTTTCACCGCAAAATGTGGACGGACAAAGTACCTCTGAGAGCAGTTTTGGGAATCGGATAGCCATTTCTTTCGATTCAGTTTCAGATCAATACGATAAGCAAGAGTTGCTGGCAAACGCCTCAGAAATGGGAATCGACATAATCCATTTCACAAATTCGGATCAACTTACCGGCATTCTCATCGATGATTTTTATCTGATTTACCAGCATCCGGCAAACTACACAGCTGCACACGAATTAAGACAGCAATCGGGTGAGATCATATCAGATATTCGCAATTCACTGAGATCACTGATGGATCAGTATCCCAATAAGATACTTTCCACCGGGCTGTTCCGCTACCCGAATGAAACTAACCCACAGTTTCCTGTTATTGCAAATCAAATTGCAGAAAATATCCGCGAATATTCAGGGCTGCCCCTCTACTATCAGTCGGCTGTTTCGGGCAGAACTGATTTAATCGAGAATTTTGATTTTGCAATTCAAACTTTCACCCCCGGAGATACAAATCCAACTGCAAGCGCTCTTTTTTTTGAACCGGGAAAAAATCTACCCGAATCAAAACAAGCACTAGAGAAGCTCTTCAAACAAACTCTTGAGCTCAACGAAAGTTTACTGATCATCCCGGCCGATTGGTTTCGGACTCAAATTGTTGATGATAATGATTACACAATCATTTTTTCTGAATATCTCGGAGGCAATTTACTGCCGTTTCCAATACCTCAATCTCCGGAAGCCACGCCTTCCATAAATTGGAATGTTGTGTTTCTTTTTCTCATTCTCGGATCTATCCTTATCCATATGAGATTCCAGCCGGTATACACTCAAGCTCTTCCCCGGTATTTTTTCAATCACTCATTTTTTTTAACCGATGTTATTGAACATCGAATTCGAAATATTTTTCCCGGGCTTATTATTCTGCTCCAGCACTCCGTCATTACCGGCATTATTTTGTATCTGACAGCTGACGCGCTGTTTAACGAAAGAGGGTTAAACGCTCTCGCTCACCATTTCCCTGCAGTTTTCTGGACATCCAGCCCCTTTCTTTCACTCTTTATGAGCGGATTTTTGGCCTCGCTTTTCATGCAAATGATTTCCGTTTTATGGCTCCATTTACCAAATAAAAAGCTCCAGTTCTTTAACCAGACCCTTAACCTCTATGCCTGGCCGCTTCATATCAACTTTTTAGTGGCAACCATATTAATTGTATTTCACAATCAATCCCCCAGCCAGACACTTATATTTCTCCTGCTCTCAACTTATCTGATCGTCTGGTTTATGAGCTTCAATCTGGCCGCCTTTGATGCAGCTAAATTTTTAGAACGATACAGCCTGCTATATATCCTGTTTACAATCGGCTTGCACACCCTGCTTTTTATCTTTTTGATCTGGTTTGCTGCCTATTCACCGGTCATCAGTGAGCCTTTACAAATGGCTCTCTCGTTCTCCTCTTAAAATCCAATATTTGTGGGTAAGAGCTATATGATTTGCTTTCTAAGCCTGGCCACCGGAAGCTGAAGCTGCTCCCTGTATTTACTAACGGTTCGTCGCGCAACTTTATACCCTTTTTCCTTAAGCATATTCGTCAGTGCCTGATCGCTGTAGGGTTTCTGTTTGTCTTCATTCTCAATAATCTCCTGAAGCTCATTTTTAACTTCTCGGCTTGATACATCCTCTCCGCTTTCTGTCTCCAGACCTTCGCTGAAAAAGTATTTCAGCTCATATACCCCAAAATTTGTTTGAACATACTTCCCATTCACAACACGCGATACGGTTGAGATATCCATTTTAATTCTTTCCGCAACATCTTTAAGAATCATCGGCTTTAGGCCGTCACCATGCTTAAAAAACGCCTCCTGCAGCGACACAATGGTTCGCATTGTTTTCATCAGGGTGTTCTGTCTCTGCAAAATCGAATCGATGAACCATTGAGCCGATTCAATTTTGTCTTTTATGAAATTTTGTGCCTGTTTCTCTTTTTTATCCTTTTTATCACCTTTTTTAAAATTATCCCACATCATTTTATACTCAGGGGAGATTCTCAAGGGAGGTGTATTTCTCTGGCTCAGCTTGATGACAAACTCACCATCCTCATCATCCTTTTCAGAAGGTTCATAGTAGACTTCAAAGTCAGGCTCTACATACTGACGGTTATCTTCATCCGGATTGGCTACTCCTCCAGGTTTTGGGTTCAACCCTTTGATCAGTTCAAAAATTTCCCGAAGCTGATCGTCATCAATATCCAGCTTGGACTTTAACTTACTGAAATGCTTTTTCTCAAAACTCTCCCAATAATTTTCCAACATCCCAACAGCCAGCGATTTAATCTTCCCCTCATTATTTGATGTTTTAAGCTGAATCAACAAACAGTCTCTCAAATCGCGTGAAGCAATACCCACAGGATCCAGTTTTTGAATCATCTTACGCACCCTCTCAACCTGAGCCCGGCTTACGAGCGTACCGTGGTTAAAAGCAATATTATCGATCACGGCCTCCGTTTCGCGCCGGAAATATCCATCTTTATCGAGAGAGCCTAAAATCTGATCTGCAATCAACATCTCTTCATCATCCAAATCCAGTAGAGACACCTGGTGCTCGAGTTCTTCCAAAAGGGTTTGATGGTATGGATTTGGAAGGTCGCGCCAATCCTCATCACCCGATGCCTGTGAAAACCCGGAATAACCGGTTCCATCATACTCCGTATTATGCAAAAAAGAGTCCCAGTCAATTTCGTCGTTCTTATCCACCGGGTCTACCTCCGTTACCTCCTCACCCTCTTTTTTTGCGTCATCCTCATTTTGCTTCTCCCAGTCCTGTTCACTCTCCTGCACGGTTTCTTCCATAACTGGGTCCGCTTCCTCCAAAACCGGGTTCATCTCAATCTCTTCCTTAATACGCTGTTCCAGGCCAATGGTAGGAAGCTGCAGCAATTTCACAAACTGAATCTGCTGAGGAGACAGTTTCTGCTGCTGACTCTGTTTCTGCGATATGTTTTGACCTGTTTTAAGCACTTACCTACTCCTTACTTCTTTACAAGCATCAATAAATTCTGTGTACCACTTTTCACCGTACCTGCGAATCAAAGCTGTTTTTAGAAAGTCTGAAAGGTAAATTCCTCTTTCTTCACCATTTCTGCAACCCGCCGAACATAAATCCGGAATATATTCGTAATTGGCGTAATCAAACCCTGCAATATGTTTTAAACGAACCGGGTAGAGATGACAGCTAATCGGTTTTTCCCAGTTAAACTCACCTTTATAATATGCGTTTTGAATAGCGCAGGTTGCAACACCATCCTCCGTTTTCTCAACAAAAATACATTCTCCGGAATCGATGCAGTTTATCTCAAATCCATTTTTTGCATTTCCAAGCACTACCCCTTCTTGCTCAGCTTTTTGAACCGCTTCTGGTGCCAGTACACCCTTTAATTTCTTAAACGCCTTTCTCAGCACGGGGATTTCATCTCTGCTGACAGGTGCTCCTGCATCTCCCACAACACAGCACGCTCCTTTACATTTACTGATATCGCAGGCAAACTGTGCCGTTGCGATATCTTCACTTAATATGACGTCCTGTACGCGAATCATGAGCAAATTATGTTTATATGAGAACGGACTTTATCAAACAGTTAACAAGCCTCGAAATACTTTCCGGCTTTTTGTACAACAGCCCCTTTTAATTCAAGGGTAAGCATTTTGGAAAGAAGCTTAAAGGTCGGTTGCCCCAGCTTTTCACTTATCTGGTCGATGTGAAGAGGCCGGTTATCCAGAAGTTCGCAAAGTGTAGCTTCATCGTCCGATAATTCCAGGGATTTCCATGTAGAAATCGTCTTTTCAGAAACTGCTTCTGAAGCTGCTTCAACTGAAATCTCTTCCAAAATATCTTCAATAGACTTGACCAGTTTACCCTGCCCGTTTTGAATCAGATAGTTACAGCCTTCACCCTTCATATACCCCAGCTGGTGGGGAACAACAAAAACTTCTCGGTTCTGGTCTAATGCATACCGGGCTGTTATCATGCTTCCGCCCTTCACTCCACTTTCAATCACCAGTACGCCATGACTCATGCCGCTGACGATTCGGTTTCGTCCCGGAAAATTTCCCGCATCAGGCTGGGTTCCCGGGGGGAATTCAGTCATGATTAAGCCGCAGGATTCTACTATTTTTTTTGCCAGCGGTTTATTTTTTGCGGGATATATGACATCAATACCCGACCCCAACACAGCAACTGTTTTACCGCCATTCTCTACTGCGGTTTGATGAGCTTTAGCGTCAATACCATAAGCGAGACCGCTATTTATACATATCCCTTTTTGAACCAGACTTTTTGACCACTCTGCTGCCTGAGAAAGTCCATAGCTTCCCGGATTTCTGGTTCCAACTACAGCTACACCGGGCTTCTCTAGTGCCTTCAAATCTCCTTTATACCATAATATCAGCGGAGGGTCATAAATGTGCTTTAGTAACTCCGGATACTGTTCGTCATCATAGGCCAGAAGTTTCGCGCCGGTCCTTTCTGTACGTTCTAAAATTTTATCTACTGAATCCCAATCCTCAAAATCAGACAGATTTTTTGAGATCTGCTTTCCAATTCCATCCACCTTCAAAAAGTCACGAATGTTAAGCTCAAAAAGCTGATCCGCGCTATCCACATTCGACAGCTGAAGCAACCTTCTTGCCCTCCCCAAGCCCATTTCGGGAACCAGGTTTAACGCAATTAATGCTCTATGATGTTTCTTCCGGTTCAATTTCTTTCAGCTTTTTCCAGATCAGTTCTTTCAGTTCTTCAATATTGTGGCCTGTGGCAGATGAAATTTCGATGATCTCTGCTTCATCTTCCAGTTCAACTGGCTCTTCCAGTTCATAACCCTCAATGAGATCCATTTTGGTAATTGCCAGAATTCTGGGCTTATCCAATAAATCAGGGCGGTACTCTTTCAATTCGTGAAGGAGTGCATTGTACTCCTGTTTAATATCCGTATCACAACCCACCATAAACAGCAGTACATTATTCCGTTCTATGTGACGAAGAAACTGCAGCCCGAGTCCCTTCCCTTCATGGGCATCTTCAATAATTCCGGGAATATCGGCCATTACAAAACTTCTATAATCCGAAAAAGTTACTACCCCAAGGTTGGGTTCGAGGGTTGTAAATGGATAAGCTCCAATTTTGGGCTTGGCTTCAGATAGCGCTGAAAGTAACGTGCTTTTTCCCGCATTAGGAAATCCGACCAGCCCTACATCCGCAATAAGCTTCAGCTCAAGTTCCACAGCTCGCTCTTCGCCGGACTCTCCCTGTTGCGCGTGCTGTGGCGTTTGATTGGTAGCACTTTTAAAGTGCCAGTTACCCAGTCCGCCTTTTCCGCCTTTGGCAATTACTATTTTTTCATCTTGCTCGGTAATCTCTCCAAGGCGTTCGCGTGTATCTGCATCGTAAACAACGGTGCCCAGCGGTACTTCAAGAATTTCATCCTCACCATCTTTTCCGGTTTTTCGGGAAGTGTGCCCACGTTCACCGTGATCGGCCTTTACATATTTTCTGTAACGAAGATCGAGAAGCGTATTCAGCTGACTGTTTCCTTTCAGAACTACATCTCCGCCACTGCCTCCGTCACCGCCGTCAGGGCCTCCTTTAGGAACATATTTTTCCCGCCTAAAGTGGGACATCCCCTCACCGCCGTTACCTGCTGTTACATATATTTTTGCATAATCTGCAAATCTCATAATTCAATCTCTTCTTCAAACTAAAAACTCTGCAATGGTTAAAAGCAGAGTTTCAGTATTCATTTAATTTTCTGTTTCTCTCGTCTGTATTTACACAACCGGTGTTACTATTTATTCAAAATCTTCAATAGCCTTGAAAGCTTTGATTTCAGTTTAGTACGCGGCACAATAAAGTCCAGGAAACCGTGCTCTACCAGGTACTCTGCAGTTTGAAATCCTTCAGGCAGGTCTTGTCCGATAGTTTGTCGGATCACCCTTGGGCCCGCAAAACCAATTAACGCTCCCGGCTCTGCAATATTAAAATCACCCAGCATCGCGTAGCTGGCAGTAACTCCGCCCGTAGTCGGGTTGGTCATCAATGAAATGTATGGCACTCCTTCTTTATCGAGCTGAGCAAGCTTGGAAGAGGTCTTAGCCATCTGCATCAGGCTTAAAACACTTTCCATCATTCGCGCTCCACCGGACTGAGAAATAATCAGAAGCGGATATTTTTTCTCCCGGGCATGATCAATTGCGCGGCTAAGTCTTTCACCTACAACCGACCCCATGCTGCCTCCAATAAAGGAAAAATCCATACATGCAATCACGATATCCTGTTTCTTCAGCTTTCCTACCCCAACCCTGCAGGCATCAGATAAACCGGATTTCTTCTGTGTCTGCTTGATGCGATCGGAGTACTTTTTCCGGTCCTCAAAGTTGAGCGGATCTGAAGGCAGAATATCGTCTGCAATCTCTTCAAACTCACCATCATCAAAAAGAATGGAGAAGTACTCCTTGCTTCCAATTCTAAAGTGGTAACCGCTGATTGGATCAACCCAGAGATTCTCTTCGAGTTCACGGCGATGAATCGTATCTCCCGTTTCCGGAACTTTAATCCATACGCCTTCGGGCATATCCTTCTTTTTATCAGTATGTATGTTTGAATCTTTTCTTTTAAACCAAGGCATAGCACAAAATTTAATTTAAGTAGCTTCCAAAAATAACGAATTCACACCGAAGCAAAAATCTTTATCCTTTTATCGGTGAATTATTTATCTGAGACATTGTCAGGTATTCCGGCTCAAAGAGTTCAACCTCTGCCTCTTCATAATGTACTTTCAACCCTTCATAATTCCATGACCATATAAGGTTTACCGCAGAAACTCCCTCCAAACCAATCCGCCGAACCGTTTCTTTATCGGGAAAATTTAGTCTGTTCCAGCCTGTCCCGATCACAATATCAGCGCCGGAAATTTTATTTTCGATCTGCTCCAGTTCTAAAACTGCAGGGTCAGAAATAACTAAATTTTCTTCATTTTTTTTGATCTGCTGGTAATAAAGATGATTTCTTCGCGCGTCAATTACAGCGTGAACCGTAATACTTGCATCCCTCTGAAGCTGTTGCCCCGCGAATGAGATCAAAGTCGGATAGGTATAAAGGGGAACACTTTTCCCAAAAAGCAGACCTTTAATAACAGAAGCCCCGATTCGTAAACCTGTATACGAGCCCGGTCCATTACTGAACAGTACCGCATCAAGGTCATCAACCTGCAGTCCTGCCCGATCCAGCAGCTCTTCGATAAATAGGACCGTGTATTCGGAGTGTACGCCGCGTCCTTCAATTCGCTTCTCCTTTACGCGTCCGTCTCCGGTTTGAAGGGCAATTGAACAAACGGCCGTTGAAGTTTCTATTGCTAATAAATTTTCCATCTGCACCAAAGATAACGGTTATCAATCAGTTTCTATAAACCACACGTCATTACTCAACTCCACCCAGCGTTCGTAAATTCTTCGAAGTTGAGAGTAGTCATCCGAAGAGAATTGTTTTCTTTCAATATTTACCCCAAATGAGTAGATCAACGCTGCATCTCCAACATTGTACTCTTCAGTCAGCTCAGCGCCCTCAAGTTCTGTAATTTGCCTGCCGCGTAAACTCTCCATCGACGCATTATCGGGCAAGCTAATATTGTAGTTTACAAAAAGTTGTTCGGGTGCATCCAGCGTGATAGGCACGCGCCGGTTGGTCGCCTCAAACGGGTTTTGATAGAGATAACCTACAGCTACCGGCCGATACTCCAAGCCTTCGGCAAAAGAGACCGCATAGTTCGAAATCTCAAAATCAGCACGAATTGAGATCACATCGGGATTCATTTCGTTAACAGTAATTTCTGAGTTACTAAGCTCGATTTCCGGATAGATATCCAGAAAATTATTTTTGATGATTTCATTCTCAGGCTCGGCACCTGCCAAACTTCGCCTGATCTCCCTCGAAGGATAACCTCCGGTTTGGGCCTGCAATGTCCCTCTCAGTGAACCATCCCGACTCAAATCTCCTTCAATGTCTATTTTTAGATCAAACACACTTTTTTCGGGTCTGATGTCAGTCCAGCCAAAATCATCTTCCCGAAGCAGTAAACCCTGGATATTAAACGAGTTCACAGAAATTAAATTTGGCAGACTATGCGCAAATGATGCATCCATTACATAATCCATACCATTTATCTCTGAGTAGACCAGCATTTGATTAAACTGGAATAATGAAGGAAATGAGCGATTAATGCGCCCAAATTCACGGCCTGAGATATATAACGGATACGCTTTAATTCCCGCCTCTCTGAGCATTCCCAGCAGTAACGTGTTGATTTCGGCCTGATTGGATGGCTCACCCTCAGCCACTCCATTCAGTGCACCCTCCGCATATATGGCATTTAAACCATTGAACTGCATGGTTCTATTGATAAAATGAAAGATGGAGTCCTGCCTGTCTTCCGGGTTATGAGTGTCTTCCAATTGCTCCAAAAGATTATCAATCAGTTCGCCATTCTCCGCTATGCGATCGTACGGATTTGAATTTCTGCGCATCTGTGCGGCGATCAACTCCCAGCTATTATCAAGTGGCTGACGTGGCAATCCAAATTCACTGATCTGAAACTTCAGTTTCGCCCGAACATCATCAATGGATGAGATAAAACTTGTGGCATCAATTGCCGGAACTTCTTCTGCCCTCCATACTTCAACATTCACCGGATCAGGCCTCTCATATGTAAAAACGTAAGGAATACTGCTTGTGTCCACCTCAAACTCCTGGTAGTTCAGCTCAAAATCCACATTCTGGTCAATAACATCATACCTTAAAAAGTCAGCATTTTTCAAAAACAGTACAGCTTCACGAACCGGTACTCGATCTGAAATGTAAAAGTCAGGCAATTCTTCGATGTACCTTCTTTCGAGCGTGTATTTATACTCCAAAACGGCTCCGGCATCCACCTCAGGCATCTCAAACTCAATCAGTCGGTAGCGGCTATTGAGTTCTACATTGCGTGTATTATCGGTATTCATCCGGAAAAACTGACCACTCTGCTTCCAGGTAATACCCTCCAGATTTGTAACTCTTTCGACATTCTCTGCAGCGTAGTACGGAATTCCCACCAATGCAGCCTCGGTCTGTTCGATTGGATCGTCTGTGTAGACCTTAATCCGATTCAAATAGTGTATGTAAACAACTATTCCTCGTTCCGTTTCATCAAACTCTATGGATGCTTCCCGGGAAAGGTATTCATAGGGGGCGTTATGATCCGGTCTCGGTTCATTCAACTCTGATGGCAGCGAACCAAATTTTTCAAAAATATTTCTCTGCTGAAGTACTTCGTCATCCTGGTACTGGCCAAAAACCGCAACAGGAATAAGCAGAAATACAATTAATAGCAGCGGATATGAGGTTCTATTGACCATTCTTTTATTATAGATGATTTATCCATCTGTAAAATCTATTAATTCCTGTGTACGTTCCGCGCTTCAGAGTTTCATTTACTGTGCCCGCAGCCGGTTTTCAACAAATCGTCCGCGATTGTAAATAGCTGTTGCACGACCGGTTAGGGAATCGCCAAGATATGGAGAGTTCTTTGATTTTGAACGAGCCTCACGCTCACTGTACGTCCACGTTTCATCCGTATTGAAAATTGTCAGATTGGCTTTTTCGCCCACTTTCAATTCCGGCACATTCAGATTTAAAATTTTCCGGGGGTTCACGACAAGCTTTTCCAAAACCTCATCCAAAGAAAGTTTTCCGGGTTTCAAAAGGCGCATATTGGTAATACTCCATGCCGTATCCAGGCCGGTAATTCCATTCGGAGCGTAGATAAACTCAACCTCTTTCTCATCGATAGAGTGAGGTGCATGGTCGGTACAAATCACATCAATGGTTCCATCTGCAAGCCCTTCGATCATGGCATCCACATCGTCCTGAGTTCGTAGCGGCGGGTGCATTTTTACATTGGTATCAAAATGGCGCTTATCGATCTCCTCGTCGGTCAGGTCAAAATGGTGGGTACAAACCTCGGTGGTTACGTTCACTCCTTCGGCCTTGGCTTTTCTCACCAAATCCACAGCTTTTCTCGTACTGATGTGGGCCACGTGAATGTGTCCACCGGTGAATCCGGCCAGTAAAATATCGCGAGCAATCATGGTCTCTTCGGCAATGCCCGGTGTACCCTCAAGACCCAGTTTAGTAGAAACAACACCTTCATTCATGTGTCCCGGCCTGGAGAGTTCAAGATCCTCTTCGTGATTGATTATCGGCACTCCCAGCATCGAGGAGTATTCCAGAGCCACACGCATCACCTGTGAACTATAAACAGGGTCGCCGTCATCGCTAAAAGCAACAGCACCGCCGGCTTTCATATCCGACATTTCCGCGATCGATTTTCCTGCACGCTCTTTGGTAACGCAGCCGATCGGATGAACATCCACCGCCTCTTTTTCTGCCTTTTTCTTGATAAACTCTACCACATCCCGAGTATGCGTTGCAGGCTTGGTATTTGGCATACAGGCCACCTCGGTAAAACCGCCGAATGCAGCAGAACGGCATCCCGTTTCTACAGTCTCTTTATGTTCAAATCCCGGTTCACGGAAATGGACATGCATATCCATCCATCCCCCGCTTATATACGCCCCTTTAGCATCAAATAGCTCTTCACCGTCCGATTCAGTAATTTCATCTGCTATTTCTGAAATCTCTCCATTTTTAATCCGTATATCTTTTTTCGAGGTTCCATCAAAATTTTCTCCGGCAGGTATACAGTTTTTAATCAGCAAGTTCGGTGTGGATTCCATATCAAATAGGGTTTAATTTATTGTGCAAATATAGCCCGATTTCTGCATAATTACGATCTGATATACTAACAAACTTTTATAAACAACCTAACTATCTCTAAAACCGGAATTTGAAATACCATTCGAATGATTAAAAAGAAAACTGTTCACGGTTCTTTAATAAAACCCTGGTTAGATCAAATCGGAGAGCTCCGAATAAACGTATTCAGGGAGTTTCCTTATCTTTATGACGGTTCGGAAGAGTATGAGCAAGCTTACCTCAAAAAATATGTGGATACAGAAGAAAGCATAGCTGCATTAATTTTCGACGACGATAAATTAGTTGGAGTATCAACCGGAATTCCGCTGGAAAAGGAATCTAATGACTTTAAGCGCCCGTTTATTCAAACCGATTTTGACCTGCAGAAGATTTACTATTGTGGCGAGTCTATTTTACTGCCCGAGTACAGAGGCCTGGGAATATACAAGCACTTCTTTAGCGAGCGCGAAAATCACGCTATTGCGCTGGACAGGTTTGAATGGATTACATTTTGTGCGGTTGTTAGAGAGAAAGACCATCCATTGCGACCAGAAAACTATATACCTTTAGACCGGGTCTGGGAAAAATATGGGTACCAGAAGCAGGCTCATCTAAAAGCACAATTTCCATGGAAGGATATCAATATGGATTCAGAAACTAATAAAGAGATGATATTCTGGACAAAAAGGCTTTCATAAAAATCCCGATTCCGTTACCATTCCGCTGTAAAATTTTGGTATAATGCAGACCATTGAAAAGATCAATCCAGCACGTTTATAGATTATACGTTATTTGAATTTCACTCCATGAAGAACCAGATTCCATTCTCATTTGATGTGCCCACAGTTGCAGAGATCACCGAAAAGATAAAAGGGCTGCTGGAGCAAAATTTCAGGGATATTTTAGTTGAAGGAGAAATCAGTAATGTAAATCAAAGCCGGAACGGGCACTACTATTTTACGGTAAAAGACGATCAGGCACAGTTGCCCTGTGTAATCTGGAGAAGTACAGCTCAACGAATGGATGTTGAAATCCGGGATGGCCAGCAGGTGGTGCTGGGTGGAGACCTGCAGGTTTACGCACCGCACGGCCGCTATCAGATGATTGTATCCCTGGTGCAGCAGGCCGGAATCGGAAAACTTCAGCAGAAGTTTGAAGAGCTTAAAAAAAAGCTCGAACGGGAAGGCCTGTTCAGCGATGCACACAAAAAACCAATTCCGCCCTTTCCCATCAAAATTGGTGTCATCACCTCCTCTACAGGTGCTGCATTCCATGATATTAAATCGACCTTTGAGCAGCGCTGGCCGGTAGCCACTCTCTATCTCCATCATGCAAGTGTGCAGGGCCTCAATGCTGCTCCCGAGCTCGTACATGCTATCGAGTGGTTTGGGGCACAAGCAGAACCTGTAGATCTTCTTATTATTGGACGCGGTGGCGGCTCACTTGAAGATCTCTGGCCTTTTAATGAAGAATCGGTTGCCAGAGCTGTCTTCACCTGTCCGATACCAACAATAAGTGCAGTAGGCCACGAAGTAGATTTTAGTATTACCGATTTTGTTGCTGATGCGCGCGCCGCTAC
>LFIK01000303.1_pt1 | contig 36300 bp, 29 predicted proteins | sample 643401 | NCBI WGS metagenome assembly LFIK01 (sample SAMN03777447, study PRJNA286221) | soda lake metagenome | biome: soda lake; feature: Kulunda steppe; material: water; isolation source: sample T5-Br brine of Lake Tanatar-5 | place: Russia: Kulunda steppe | collected 2010-07
GCACGGGTGAAGGTGACCAGCAGCAGCTCCGGCAGCTCCAGGTCGGTCTCGAGCACCACCCGTACGGTGAGCGCCGTCAGCGTCCAGGTCTTGCCCGTGCCGGCGCTGGCCTCCAGGGCCAGGGAGCTGCCCGGCAGCGGGTCGGTGACCGCGTCGAAGGTCCCCACAGCGCTCACGACCCACCCTCCGCGGCCAGGATCGGCTCCCAGATCCGGGCCATCTCCGCCTCGAGACCGGGATGGTCGGCGAGCACCGCCTCCAGCTCCACCTCCGTACCGAGCGCCTGCACGACGTAGGCGTCATCGCGCTCGCCCGGGATCCCGGAACGACCCCGGCGCCCGGGGACACCGTCCCAGGCGGAGCGCACCGTGTGGTGCTCGACAGGGCGCTCCTCACCCTTCGCTGCGGCCGCCACCAGCGCGTGCGCGGTCTCCGGCAGCAGCGGAAGCGCGGTGGTCAACGCCCGCAGATGCACGCCCACGAGGCCGGCGAGGTGGTCGCGGGCCGTGGCGGCCAGGGACCCCTCCTCGGGGACCAGGAGGGAGGGCACGAGTCGGTGGACGGTCGCCTCGTCGGCGTCGCCGGCCGGTGGCCCGATCAGCACCGCCTCCACCTCGAGGTCCGGGCGTGCGGCCGCGGCGGCCAGGACCTGCACCCAGGCGGCCAGACGGTGCTTGGCGCGGATGGTGGACATCTGGGCGAGCACCAGCCGTCCTGCGGTGAGGGTGACGCTGCCCGTCAGCCGTAGCTGCTGTGTGCCGGCGGGTGCGCCCGCGCCGTGGTCGTGCTGCGTGGTGGTCAGCGGATCGAGGAGCAGGTCGATACCGACCTCCTCCTCGGGACCGTCCGCGGCTGCCAGGGCGTCCTCGACGGCGGCGACCCGCTCCTCCACACCCTGCAGCGCCACCACGCCCGGACCGCCCACGGGCACCGTGCCCGCGGCGAGCAACCGGTCCTGCCAGCCATCGTCGGGCGCGATCGACCGACGCCGTTCGAGCAGTTGCTGGCTGATCTGCCAACGCTGGAGCCCGCCGAGCTCCGTGGGGTCGCGGTCCTCGATGCGGCGGTCGTCCTCCCCCAGCCGGAGCCCGAGCCGGTGCTGGAGCAGCGCGCGCAGCGGGTGCTGCAGGGTGGAGACCACCGCGGACAGCTCGACCCCGGCGGGGTCCAGCACCGTGTCGTCGAGGTCGGGCAGGGGCCGCTGGACGAAGCCGGGCAGCCCGGGGCGTGTCCCGCGGGCCGCGCGGGCCGCGGCGAGGTGTCCGGGATCGAAGGCCTGCGGCGGGTCACCGGGTCCACCCGGCTGGAAGTAGCTGGCGCTGTAGGGCTGGAGGGGGTGGTGGACCACCAGCAGTTCGGCCACGCCGCGTCCGGACCCGCCGGCGTGTGCCGTGCGCTCGAGGACGTCGAGCAGCTCCGCCACCGGCACGGCGGGCTGCGCGGGCTCGTTGGTGCGGGGATCATGGCCGGTGTAGGTCAGCACGAGGTGGTCGCGTGCCGCCAGCAGCGCGTCGAGGAACAGCTGGCGCTGCTCGAGCCGTGGGTCGGGGTCCCCGGGACGCGGGTCCGTGACCAGCAGGTCGAACCCGTGCTCCTGCGCAGGGCCGGGCAGCACGCCGTCGTCGAGCCCGACCAGGCACACCACGCGGTGCGGGAGGTTACGCAGGGGCACCAGGCCGCTGACGGTCACCGCGCCGGTGCCGTAGGGGGTACTGGCGCCGCGCGTGCCCAGCCCTGCGGCCAGCAGCCAGCGGACCTCCTCCAGGGTCAGCTCAGGCCCCTCCTGCTCACCCCCACCCGGCGCGTCGGCAGCCAGGAGGTGGGCGAGGTCGTCGCGGACGGCAGCCAGGTCCTCGCGCAGGGCGGGGTCCCCACCGCGCTCGTCGCCGGGGTCACACAGGGCGTCCAGCGCCGCGCCGAGCGCCTGTCGCCAGGCCGCGCGTGACCGCGGCGCCTCCAGGGTCCGCAGGGTGGCGAAGAGGGTGTCGGTGGCGGTCAGGAGCCGCCCGAGCTGCGCCACGCCGCCGCCCTCGACGTCGTCGTAGGGCACGACCCCGCCCAGGGTGCCCACCCCGTCATCGATCGTCGCCGCGCCCAGGGCCAGCCGATCGAGGCCCGCATCCCAGGTGTGGGCACCGTCGTCCAGCCCGACCAGCGCACGGCGGTGGTCACGGTCGATCCCCCACCGCACCCCGGTACCGAGGACCCACTCGGCGAGGGTGTCGAGGTCCTCGGCACCGAGCCCGAAGCGTGCCAGCACCGCCGGGCTCGCCAACAGGTCGAGCACCTCCGACGCGCCGACGCGTGCGGTCACCAGGGCGAGGACGCGGTCGAGGGTCTCGGCGACCTGGTTGCCCGGACGCACCGTGCGGTCCGCCACCCGCACCGGCAGCGCCGGCGGCTCCTCGCCGGGGGCATCGGCTCGCCCCGTCGGGAAGGCCGCAGCGACCAGCGGCGCGTAGGTGGCGATGTCGGGGGTCAGGACCACGATGTCGCGGGGTTCGAGGCTGGGGTCCTCCTCGAGCAGTCCCAGGAGGACCTCCCGCAGCACCTCCAGCTGCCGGACCGGCCCGTGACAGGCGTGGACCTGCAGGGAGGTGTCGGACGGGTCGAGGTGGACCGGCGGTGGCGCGCCGTCACCCCCGCGGGGCCGGTCGGCGCGCAGATCCGCCTGCAGGGTGGCCAGGAGCCGACCTGGCCGGTCCTGTGGGCCGACGCCATCGCGGGGCCGGTCAGCATCGAGGTCGGTGACGCTGGCCGCCCGGGGCACGGCGACCTCGGCGAGCGCGGCGCTGGCCTGCCAGGCGTTCATCCCGCTGGTGGCCAGCAGCGGGTGGGCAGGCCGAGCCACCGTGGCTCGGGTGTGGGCACCGGACCACCAGGCGGGTACCGGGGCCAGCAGGTAGAGCTCCACACGGGTGTGCCCGGCAAGGGCAGCCAGCAGCTCGAGGTGGCCGCTCGACATCCCCATCACCCCGAACACCGTGACCGGGCCGGGCAGCTCCTCCGGCCGTGCGACCCCCTGCCCCGCCCCGTCCCTGCCGCCCGTGCCACGCAGCGCCGCCACCGCCGCCACCAGCCGCCGGTCCGGGCTCGGGATCGACAGCTGCTCGGACAGCGATCGCCACAGCGCCGGTTGCCAGTGCAGGTCGGCGGCGAGCGGCTGGTCGGCGGCGTCCACCAGCCGGCCCTCGTGCCACGCGGCCAGCAACCCCGGTCGGTGCAGGGCGTAGCGGTCGAACAGCTCCGCGATCCGGCGTGCCAGCGGCAGACGCCGCCGGTCGATGCGGGCGCCGCCCTCGGTCAGGTGGGCGTGCAGCGGGGCGTAGACCGCCTCGCCGGGCAGGGTGTCCAGCAGCGCCAGCACCGCCCACTGCAGCTGCTCGGGCGGCCACGGATCACGCCGCTCGTGACGGTCGAGGGTGGCGGCCAGCGTGCGCCCCACGATCTGGCCGAGGAAGGGCAGCTCGATCCCGGCGGCCACCCCGGCCTCCCCGGCCTCCCCGGCAACGGCTCCGAGGTGGTGGCTGAGTCGCTGGGAGAGCCAGCGGGCCATCCCCACCGAGGGGACCGCCACCTCGATCGCGGCGAAGGGGTCGGCCGGCGGAGTGGACGCGAGCCGTGCGCCGAGGGCCGCGGCGAGCTCCTCCACGTCGACGCCACGCACGAGGTGGAGGCCGACGGCGTCCGGTGCTGTTCCGCTCACCCGGCTTCCTCCCCCACGACGGACCGACGAACGCGCCCACCGCGGGCGCGACCCGACACCTGCGCTGCATGGTCAGCGCGGCGACGCCGACCCTAACGGGACCCTGCGACAGCAGCACGCGGTCAGCCGTCGAGCACACCGCGGTCGGCGGCCCACCGCGCCAGCGCCTCGGCGCAGTGGGCCAGCGCGTCGGGCCAGGTGGTGGCGAAGGCCTCGTCAGCGCCGTCGCTGACCGCCTTGGTCAACCACACCCGCCGACCCAGCGCCCGGGCGGTGGCTGCCACGGCGTAGCCCTCCATGTCGACCACGTCGGCGGCCGCTGCCAGGCGCGCACGCTCCGACGCGGCGCTGATCAGCCGGTCGCCGGTGGCCAGCCGGCCCGTGGCCCCGGCCGGCCCGTCCAGCGCGAGGGGCCCGCCGGGCAGCGGGCGGCCGACGAAGCTGCTGACCGCCTCGTGCGCGAAGTCGTGCTGGTGGACGTGCGCGATCTCGACCACCTCGCCCAGGGCCTGGCCCTGTAACCCGCCGGCGGTGCCGACGTTGACCACCAGCTCGGCCTCGGAGGTGGCCAGCAGCCGGGCCAGGGCGGCGGCGGCCTGGACCTTGCCGACGCCGAGGTGGTGGACGGGCACGTGGCGGCGCAGGGCGACGCTCTCCTCCTCCAGGGCGGCGACGAACAGGACGGACACACCGACTCCGTTGCGTGGGAGGCCCCACGCTAACCGACAGCCGCCAGCACATCGTTGCGTGCCAACCGTCAGGACATCGTTGGCGGTATCCCACAGTTGGAACGTCACAGGAGGGATCCTCCGGGTCCAGTCGATCCGGAGGCAGCAAGGTGCACGGAGACGAGCAGCAGTCACGACGTGAAGCGGTCCGGCGGGTCCTGGCGGGCGAACCCGTCGCCGCGGTCGCCGCCGACCTGGGCGCAGGTCGGCGCGTCAGCGATCGCATGGGAGCTGACCAAGCTCGGTATCGACGACCCCCACCACCACGCACCATCGAACGGATCCTGGCCCGCCACGACGAGCCGCGCGGGGCACGCCGTGGCCGCTACACCCCCAAGGGCACCGACTACCCGGCACCACCGATGCTCGAGCCCAACGCCTGCCAGCAGGGCGACACCGTCGGACCGCGCCACCTCGAGAGCGGCGAGCTGTTCTACGCGTTCAACGTGGTCGACGTAGGCCGGCGCTGGCCGGCGTCCCGGCCTGGTAGCCCGGGTCTGCCTGGCCAACGGAGTGACCACGACCTACATCCCGTTCGCTTCAGCCGTGGCGCAACGGGGTCGTGGAGCACTGCAACGACACCTTCGACAAGAAGTTCCTCCGCACCGAACGGTTCGCCTCGCCCACCGAGCTCATCGACCGCTACGACGCCTTCCAGACCTTCCACAACGCCAACCACCGCTACGCTGCGCTCAAGGGCGCAACGCCCAACCAGGTCGAGTGGATCCGGCTCGTCCGCTCCGACGAGCAGCTGCGCGTGCTCGACCACCGCTTCACCATGCCCGACGCGCTCACCTACGAGTACGTCACCGCCACCCTCATCGTCGAGGACCAGGAACTCGTCGTCCCCCACCAGGACCGCGAGATCTCACGCCACCCCTACCCGCTGAGGTAACGATGTCCTGGCGGAAACCCACCAGTCCCAGGCAACGATGTCCTGTCGGTACCCACCAGCCCCCGCACGGGAACGATGTGCTGGCGGGTGTGAGGAGCCTCGCGGTCGACCCCGTCCCAGCGACACGAGCAGCAGGGTGACCACACGACCACCGTCGACCTCGGAGCGCTGCTCCGATGACGACCTGCTCGTCGCGAGCCGCACCGACCCGGCCGCGTTCGCCGAGTTCTACCGCCGCAACCTCGACACCGTGGTCGGCTACTTCTACCGCCGGACCGGCTGCGCCCACACCAGCGCCGACCTGGCGGCGGAGACCTTCGCCCAGGCGCTGGCCTCCGCCGCCCGCTTCCGCCCGGAACGCGCGCCAGCCACGGCCTGGCTCATCGGGATCGCCCGCAACCTGCTGCGCCACTACCTGCGACGCCACCGCATCGCCCGCTCGACCCGAGCGCGGCTGCGGATGCCGGTGGAGGTCGAGCTGCTCGACACCGAGCAGCAGGCCATCGAGGACCGGTTCGACGCCGAGCTGCAACGCGACACCCTGGCGAGCGCGTGGGAGGCCCTGAGCCCGTCACTGTCCGAGGCCGTACGGCTGCGGGTGGTCGAGGGCTTGCCCTACCGCGAGGTTGCGACGATGCTGGGTTGCAGCGAGGGGGCCGCGCGCGTCCGGGTCACCCGAGGGCTGTCCCGGCTCGCCGACGCGATGGGTGACCCATGACCGACCACCACGACGGGCAGGACACCGGGCCGCCGGCGGCCCTCGAGGAGCTGCCGTTCGCCCGGCGGCTCGAGGCCGATCTCGTGCGGGCCGCGAGGGCGCCGCAGACCCTCACACCACGCCGCCGCCCCAGCGTGGCCCTGCGCCGGGTGGCCGTGCTGGCTGCGGCACTGGTGCTGGTCGTGACCATCCCCGTGATCACCTCGGTCGTCCTCAGCCTCCTCGACGACGACGGCCTTCCACGGGCCACCGCGGACCTGCCGGTCACCGGCGGCGACGTCGAGGTGGTGCCGATGGGCCATGCCAACACCTACTTCGACGTGGAGCTGGCCACGGCCCCGGCGATCGCCCAGTCGGTGCGGATCGCGGAGCCGACCCGCCTGGTCGCCGTGGAGGTCAGCCTCACCCCACCGACCGAGCTGGAGCCGGACGGCACGGAGCGCTTCGCCCCCGATGGCCCAGGGCTCGATGGCGCGATCAGCGTGAGCTTGTGGCAAGCCGGCAGCCACGTCGACCTGGACGACGAGGTGGAGCTGCGCGCCGACTTCGTGCGGGTCGCCCACGGGACACGCGAGGAGACCATCCCCCGGGCCGGGGAGATCCGCATCGGGCTCGACGCCCCGACGGTGCTCAGCGCCGGGCAGTACCTCGTCGTTCTGGGCTTCGAGCTCGCGCCGGAGGAGCGGGTCCTGCGCATGGGGGTCGGTGGGGCGCTGGCAGACGTCGATGACCTCGGCGACCGGTACCCCGACGGACAGGCCTTCCGTGCCGTCGACCGCGGGGACGACCGGCTCTGGTTCCAGCCCCACTCGGCGCCGCGCGAGGAGGATGGCCTGCCCTCCCCCGGTGATCTGCAGCTCTGGCTGCGGGTGCGATGAGCTGGCACCGCACGGCCCGGCCCGTGAACCGGACTGCCCATCCGCCATCGGCACGACCCGCACGGTGAGTCGTCCAGGCAGCACGGCTACGACCTCGAGTGCCACCTCGGTTCCGCAGGGTGATGGTGGTAGTGACTCGGGAAGGCGCGACCGTGGACCGGTGCAGCCAACCGGCCAGATCCCGCGCGATGGCTCCACCGATCGCCAGCTTCGTCCAGCATCGGCGTCACCGATGAGCGCCTCCGCCGTCGTCGCCGATGTGAACGTTGGCCGACGCCTCTCCCTGGATCGAGGCCGGGACGGGCGCAGCTTCCGCAGCCGGGGGGAGCAGACCCGAGGATGCCGGACCGGGATGTAACGCTCCGGGGTCACGCAACAACAGATGGTGACTGCACGCTCGCCACCTCCCCGGACCATCGGTTGGAGAAGCGGACGCCCACAACGGCGACCGCAGGCAGCCCGATCAGGAGCCTCGATCACGATGCCAACCGCCATGCAACCGCGAAGCCCCGTCCTGCAACGGGCGGTGTCGGTCGCTCTGGCCAGCCTCGCACTCGCGCTGCTGTCGGCCTGCGGGACGCAAGCAGACGACCAGACTGCCGCCGAGCCAGGCGACCCCAGCACCGCCGCCGGAAGCGAACCGGTCCCGCACGCCAGTGACGACCCCACCGAAAGCACCGAGCACGCGGAGGCAGCGTCGGTCGACGACCATGCCGGGACGCGTCCATCGGATGACGAGCCCGCAGGCTCCACCGACACAGCCGCCGACACCGACGCCGACGCGCCTGTCGACGCCCCCGCTCCGATCACGATCCGCCACCGCACGATGCCCGACTGGTCGCTGAACACACAGTTCGGGTGGGGTGCCTACGGCTACCCCGAGGTTGGCCAGCTGCTGCGGATCGACGAACCGTTCGAGCTGACCCACGTCGAGTTCGCCGTCCACGCTCCGACCCTGCTCCTGGATGGCTTCTTCGCGGCAGACCTCGACTGGAACGCACGGGGCGAGTTCGTGACCAACCCGGACCGGATGCGCGACCTCCCGGCGACCGCCCGGTTCACCGCCTTCCGCGGTACCACCGACATCGGCGGGGAGCGGATCGGCCTCGAGGAGCTCAGCCTCGTCTCCCAGCAGACCCTCCCGGGTCCGATGCATGGCGACGGCGAGCGCCAGCGCTACGAGCTGCCTGAGCCCATCGCCCTGACCGCTGGACAGTGGCTGCTCGCCTTCCAGCTGATCGCCGAGGACCCGGCGATCCTCGAGCTGCCCTTCACCGGACGAGAGAGCGGCGACCGAAGCGAGCAGAACCCGGACACCGCCGGCGACTGCGACTACACCCGCTCCGAGGACCTCTACCCCGAGGGATCGGTCTACGCGCGCGGCTGGGCCGACCATGCCGGCTTCCCGACCCCCTGGCGCGACCCGGCCGTCTTCGAGCTGCCGCTTGACAACGTCTTCGTCCTGCACGAGGCCAAGGTCTCCGAGTGCATCGCGATCGGGACCTTCGGCGACAACCTGCCGATGAACCCCGGTGACATCGACCTCGTGCTCCACGGTCGGGACCTGCCATGAACATCCGCACCCCGCAGCCCGCCGTGCGCCCACCTGCACCGGCCGCGACCGCCCCACCGGCCACACGATCGCTGGCCCATCGCAACGGTCGCATCCGTCCGCGCTGGTGTCGAGGCGCCCCCACGCGGGCCGCCGTACCGCTGGCCACGACCACCCTTGCCTTCCTGGTGCTGCTGACTGGCACCGGCATGACGGTCGCCGCCAGCGAGCAGCCGCGGCGCAGCGACCTGCTGCCCGGTCTCTCAGGCCACGAGGAGCTGATCGACCAGGGTGCCGCCTGGGCATCCGATGCGCTGCAGACCCTGACCCGGACCCGGGAGTCCGTCGTCGTCGTCGCCAACGCCGAGCACCCGGGATGGCCCCCACTAACCGGCTTCGTGGTCGGACCGAACCACGTCGTCACCGCGCATCCAGCACCGCAACCACCACCCGGCGAGCCGGGCCACGCATACCTGGTACGCACGATCGACGGCGAACCACAGCCGGCCGAGCAGGTCGCCGGATGGCCTGACTGGGACGTCGCGCTGCTCGAGGTGGCGGCCCCTCTGCCTGTGGAACCCCTTCCCATCGGTGACGAGGGGACGCTGGCCACGGGCGATCCGGTCCTGCTGATCGGCCATCCGTCGATCCAGGCACGGTCCGGTGCGTGGGTGACAACGGTCGGGACCTTCGATCGCGCCGTGCAGGGGATGCTCCACGGCCGGCTGAGCACCAGCGCCGGCGGGAGCGGCTCACCGATCCTGGACCTGGAGGGCAACGTCGTCGGGATGAGCTCCATGGGTTTCGACCTGGGGCCGACAGGCAACGCCCTCGACGCTCTGGAGGTCTCCGAGCTGCGTCTCCGCGCGGCCATCCCGGTTCACCTCGAAGGTACCGCCGGCGGGGTCGGTGGCGCCCGGCTCGCCGCCCTGCTTGCGGAGGTGCTGCCATGAACCTCTCTGCGACCCGCACCACCCCGGCCCGAGCCCTCGTCGTGATCGGCACCGGCCTGCTGCTGGCGGCCTGTGGCACCGCTGCCGATCCAACGGCTGGCGACGACGCCGAGGTCGCGGCCACGGACCCGACCGACGAGCCCGCTCCGGATCCGGAGCCGGACCCCGCCACCGACACGGCTGCAGCACCCGAACCTGCACCCGAGCCCGAGCCTGAACCCGAACCGCCCTACCCCCCGGACTGGCACGAGCGGGCACTGGACGTCGCCGCGGCCACCCGCCCCGCCGTGGTCGCGATCGGCTGGGTGCCGCCCGACCTGGCCATGGGCCGCGTCGAGACCGGGTTCCTCGTCGCCGAGGACCTCGTCGTGACCAGCGGCGAGGTCGGCCTGGCCGGTGAGGAGCACACGCTACGCGTGCGTACCTTCGACGGTGAGCGCCGTCAGGCCTCGGTCGTCTACCGGGGACCGGAGTACCTCGGCGTCTCCGTGCTCCAACTCGATGCCCCGGTCGACGGCCCGACGCTGCGGTTCGGTAACGAGACCGAGCTGGTCGCCGGAGCCCCGCTGCTGGCGATCGGCCACCCGGCGAGCGCCTCGGCCGAGGGCGGCTGGCTCGTCACCGCGGGACCGTTCGTGCGGATCGAGGACCGGGCCCTGTGGGCCGACCTGGTCGCCCCGACCGGTGGCGGCGGTTTCTTCGAGGGCGGCATGTCGGGCGCTCCGGTACTCGACCTTGCGGGCGCGGTCGTCGCCGTCGCGTGCTGCCAGCAGCCCTGGGGTCCGCAGCTGTCCATCGCCAACGCCGAGCCGGCCGAGGTCCTGCTGCGCCGCCACGTGGTAGTGGACGAGCGATCCTGGCACGGCGGCGCAACCGCCACCGCCACTCGCGCGGCCATCGCCGACCTGCTGCCCGAGGACCCCTGAACCTCGATCGATGTGCGGGGCACGCACGCGGGGCGTCGGTACCTGGCCACCGACGCCCCGCACCCGCCACCGGCACCACCCACGACCGCCTGCGCAGGACCGGAACCACGACCACCCAACGGACGGAGCACCGATGCGCGCCCTCACCCTGGCAGCGGCTGGACTGCTGCTTGGCCTGACCGCCTGTACCAGCGCCGAGCCCGCACCGCAGGACGCTGCACCCCCGGAGACCACCGCCGCCCCGAGGGCCGGGTCCGAGGAGGATCCCAGCCCGGAGCCCGCAACCGAGGCGGCCACCGACCTGGCAGGCACTGCCACCTCGCGGGTCGACGACCAGGACCTCGACGACCAGGACCTCGACGACCGGGAGGTCACCGACGCGGCGCCCGCTCCCGTGCGGGTGAGCCACCGGACCCTGCCGGCCGACAACCGTTGGCGGATGCCCGGAGCCGCGGCCTTCTGGTGGGGCCCGACCGGCTACACCGAGGTCGCGCAGTCGGTCCGGCTCACGGAGGGCATGTCGCTCGAGTCCCTCGGGATCGGCATCCAGCGGGCGAGCGTGCTCCCCGGTTGGCGGACCGCCGCCGAGGAGGACATCTCCTGGAACCACGAGGCGCGGTGGTCGGGCAGCACGGGCGACGCGCGGATCCGCATCAGCATCTGGCAGGGCGACGCGGCGGGGTTCGGTGAGCTCGTCGACATCACCGATCTGCCGTTGCTCACCGAGCAGTGGGTCACCATGCCGTTGACCATCCATGACGATCGAGAGGGGGCCAACTGGCTCGAGCTCGATGAGCCGGTCGAGCTTCCCGCCGGGGACCACCTGATCAGCCTCGGGGTGCAGAGCTTCGGGGACCCCGACGTGTTCAACACCTACATCTGGGGGCGCGAGAGCGGGGACCGCACAGCAGGCGGGTTCCATGCCGACGTCCCGCTGCCTGAGGCCTGCGGCAACTACCCCCGAGGCGAGGACCTCTACCCCGACGGACGCATCTACTACCGGGTCATGGACCCACCCTTCGGGAGCCGAGAGGTCGACATCGCGCAGCACTCGACCAACGAGTTCCGGCCCCACTACGCCAAGATCCTCGGGCCCCTGCCCGAGGGCTGCTCCGAGGACGACTGGATCAGCGACATCCTCAACCCCGGGGACCTCGAGCTGCACCTGCATGGCACGGCGCTCGACTGAGGCCCTGACCCTGCCTGCCCGACCGCCGCGACGTCGAGCACGGCGGCGCCGAGCAGGCTGGCGCTGCCCCGCAGGACCACGACCGCCCAGGGCAGCTGCGGGAAGCGGCGGCGCAACGTCACGACCAGCTCGCGTGCCGCGGCCGTCTGCGGCGCCACCCGCGAGAGGGGTGCGCGCCGCCTCGCCACCTACGCTGCACCGCACACCCTTCGCCGCCGACCCGGAGCCCAGCCGTGGACGTGATCTGCACCGAGGAGGACGGCATCCTGACCGTCGCGATGGACGACGGTGACAAGAACACCCTGGATCCGGCGGCCTTCGCGGCCTTGATCGCCGCCCTGGACGACCACCCCGACCCGGCGGCGGTGGTGCTGACGGGCCGGGAGGGGATCCTCAGCGCGGGTCTGGACCTGAAGTGGATGCGGTCCCACGGACGGGCGGGTGTCCAGGAGCTGCTGGTCGGCTTCGGGACGTGCCTGATGCGCTGGTGGACCGAGCCGCGGCCGACGGTGTGCGCCGCCGGAGGCCACGCCATCGCCGCCGGCACGATGCTGGCCATGGCGTGCGACCACGCCGTGGCCACCGAGGGAGGCCTGTGGGGGTTGACCGAGACCCAGGTGGGCCTCGAGATGCCGGCCTTCGGCATCGCGCTCGCCCGCGCCAACCTGCGTGCCGACCGTTTCGAGGACCTGCTGCTGCCCGGTGAGAAGGTGACGGCGGCGACCGCGGTGGAGGTGGGCTACGCCGACGTCCTGGCACCCGACCAGGCGTCGACGATGCAGCAGGCGCGCGAGCGGGCACAGGTCCTGGCGGCGCTGCCGGCAGCGGCCTACGCGGGCACCAAGCAACGGTTGCGGGGAGAGGCGGCCGACGTGGTCCTGGCCGGCCTGCGAGCCGACATCGCCGTGCTCACCGAGCACCTGGGGGCGTGAGGCCCACGACCCGGTCGTGGATGAAGGCGAGCTTGGTCATCACCACCGGTGAGAGCACGAAGGGGTAGAGGTCGTCCTCGCCCATGGAGCGGTTCACGGCGTTGAGGGCGTAGCTGAGCGGCAGCCACCCGGCCAGCAGCGTCCGCGCGTCGACCTGCTCCAGGGTGGTGGGGTCCACGGCGAGACCCTCGTCGCCACCCCCGAGCTGCGGTCCGCGCACCACCAGCCCCCAGGAGGCGGCGGTGTGCACCACCCCGCGGATGTGGAGGTAGTGGGCGAAGGTCTCCGCCCAGTCCTCGGCCGGGTGCATCGTGGCGTACTCGCTGACGTGTCCCTCGGTCCAGTCGGGCGGCGCACCGTGGGCGTAGTGCCGGTCGAGCGCGGCCTGGTAGTCGCTGCGCTCGTCGCCGAACAGCGCGCGGGCAGCCTCACGGTCGGCCGCACCGGCCAGCAGGACATCGTAGAAGTAGTGCCCGATCTCGTGGCGGAAGTGGCCGAGCACCGTCCGGTACGGCTCGCTGAGCAGGCTGCGGACCTTCTCACGGTGCACGGCGTCCGACTCGGCCAGATCGAGGGTGATCACCCCGCCCGCGTGACCGGTGGTCACGGGCTGACCGGCGCTGGAGAGCAGGTCGAAGGCGACGCCGGTGCCGCGCGCCTCGTCACGGGGTGCGACCGGGAGGCCCAACACACGCAGCTGGAACAGCAGCCGCCGCTTCGCGGCCTCCGCCACGCGCAACTGCGCCAGCGCCGAGGTGTCGTCATCCGCGGGCCGGGTGCGGGTCAGCGCGCAGCTCCCACACAACCCGGCGGGGGTGTCGGCCCGCCAGTTGCACCCTGCCACCTCGGCGTTGGCGCAGCGGGCATGGTCGGCGTCGGCGGCGACCATGCCCAGCCGGTCGAGGTCGAAGACGAAGGCGGTGCCGCAGGCCAGGCAGGCGGTGTTGGCGAAGTAGACCAGCCCCCCGCACCCCGGACAGGTGAACGCCTTCACACGCCGCTCCGATGACCGGGCCGGCGCGGTCCGCTCAGCCGAGACCCAGCATCCGCGAGCACGCGGGCCACTGGTTGGAGAAGGTAGCCCACGGCTGCTCCAGCAGGCGCTCCGCCCGGTAGATCTGCTCCTCGCGGGAGGCCTCGTTGGGCATGCCGGTGCCACCGACGCTCCGCCAGGTCTGCGGGTGGAACTGCAGACCGCCGTAGTACAGCCCGTTGGCCGACACCGCGGACCAGTTGTTGTTGGACTCGCAGCCCGCGAGGCGTTCCCACATCGCGATGCGCTCGTCGGACAGCTCGGAGATCCCCCACGGGTCGGCTGCGGCGCGCTCAGCCTCGAGCCGTTCCTGCTCGGCCTGGCGCTCCGCTTCCCGCTCCGCCTGACGCTGCGCCTCACGCTCAGCGTCGATCCGCTCCTGCTCCGCGCGGCGCTCCTCGAGGGGGGCGAGCTCCACGGGGTCGACCAGTCCGAGGGTGCGTGCCAGGAAGGTGGCGGCCTGCCACCGCACGACCTCATCACCGGAGCAGAAGTGGTTGAGGGGCTCACTGCAACCGGCAGCGATCCCCGCGGAAGCGAGGCGGTTCACACTGTCACCGTGCGTGGAGGAGAGATCGTCGAAGTGGACGGTGTCGGTCTGCGGGACCCCGAAGGCGCGCACCAGCAGGCTGGACACCTGCTCCCGGGTCACGGGGTCCTGGGGGCAGAAGGCGGCGTCCTCGCAGCCGTTGGCGATGCCTTCGGCGGCGAGGGTGTTGATGGCTGGAGCGTGGGTGTTGCCGTCGACGTCGGAGAAGGGCCCCTCAGCCATGGGAACGAGCTCGAGGGCGTTGGCCAGCATCGTCGCCCACTGGCCCCTGGTCAGGACCGAGTCGGGGCAGAACCGCTCCTGCTCACACCCTTGGATGATGCCCGCCTCAGCGAGCGCGAGCACGGCAGCGTCGTGTCCACGCCCCTCGGTATCGGCGAAGAACGGCTCGACGTCGGGCTCCTCGTCCACCTCGTCCTCCTCCTGCCCGGAGGACGGGTCGGGCTCGGACGCGGGCGTGTCGTCGGTGCCGTCAGCCTCGTCCGCCAGCGCCGGCGCGACACCGGCGAGCAGGACCAGGCCCACGAGGACCGCAAGCACGGGAGCCAGAACCCTACGGGGAACGGGTTGCAGGAAGGGGGTGGATGACATCGGCGTCTCCGGGATCGTCGCCGGTCGCACGGGAAGGCGGCGCCCACCTCTCCCCCGGGTGGTCGCCGCGCGGTGGGAAGGGTGACCGCTCCGGCAACCGGGTGCCGCGGCCAGCGCTGTACGAACGGCCAGGTGGTGACCGCGACCCACGGGGGACGCGGCACCGCCCGGGGTCTATTCGCACGGTTCCCACCGTGGGCGGTGGTCGGCGGGGCCGGCGTCCCGCATCCTGCGCCGCGCGGTCCGGGGACACCCCCACGTGCCCGCGAAGAGGACAGCCCAGGAGGTCGACCCAGGTGAGCGCACGCAGCGATGCGCCGGCGGAGCGTGAGCTCCCGCCGGCGCTGCAGCGGATGGTGGAGATCCGACGGGACATCGAGGCCGGCCGCTGCCCCGTGCCAGCCGAGCTGTGGGTGGCGACGGGGCAGCGGTAGCCGGGAGCAGGCCGCTCAGGCTTCCTGGAGATCGCGGCGTCGGAAAGCCAGGATGCCGGCTGCGGCGGCGACGACGCCGACGCCGACCATCACCAGCAGGGGGACCACCCCCATCGACTGGGCCGGGACCGCCGCCAGCTGACGGAAGGGGCTGAGCTCCAGGGCCCACTCGGGCAGCTCCAGCAACCCGCCGACGAAGTCCAGCAGGTAGGCGGCGAGCACCAGGCCGTAGGTGAGCGGCGCCGTCGCGCGGGGCAGGAACCCGAACACCGCGATCCCGACGCCGAGCGCGAGCCAGGCCACGGGCACGACGTTGACCGCTGCGGCGAGGGCGTCGACAAGCGCGATCGGCGTGCCCACCAGGGCGGCACCGGCGCTGACCAGCCCGCCGGCCACCAGCGCCAGCAGCACGACGGCGACGGCGGCGGTTGCCGTGCGGGTCAACAGCCAACGGACCCGGCCCAGGGGGCGGACCAGCAGGTGCTCGATCCGCCAGCTCGCCTCCTCCTCACGGATCGCCGCAGCCTGGCCCGCGGCGAACACCGCGAGCAGCAACGCGACGATGCCGAAGGTGAAGCCGACGATGCCCTCAGGGGTGTCGATGCCGTGCCAGCCGAGCTGGTTGCCCATCTCGACCATGGTCGGCAGGTCGGCGACCGCCTCGCTGAAGTCGCGGGACAGCAGCCCGAAGGACAGGGTCACGATGCCGATGATCGCGCCCCAGGTGCGCACACCGGCGCCGGTGAGCCGTGCCGCGAGGTGGGTGTGTCCGGTGACCGTCCGCGGCGCGCGGGAGGGTTCGTCGGTGGCGCCGCCGAGCCAGCCGGCGGTCAGGTCACGCTGGGACAGTGCGACAACGGCGAGGAAGAGGACGAGCACCAGGGCGGCGAAGGCCGCGAAGACCGTGGCCCAGGCCTCGTCGACGGGGTGCAGGAAGCCGACCCAGCCGAAGGGGGTCGTCCACCACACCCACTCCGGGGTGGCGCTGGCGGCGGCCAGCAGCCGCAGCCCGAGGAGCACGCCAAGGGCGCTGCCGACCAAGCCCACCGCCCGGCGGTAGGACGACACCAGCTGCGAGGCCAGGGCACCCCCCAGCGCGAAGGTGGTGGTGAGCAGCGCTGCGGCACCGCCGAGCGCCCAGGAGGTGCCGGTGTCCATCCCGGCCGCGGTGTGGCTGGCACCGACGGCGACGGCGAAGACCAGGTGGGTGGTCAGCAGCGCGGCGATCGCTGACAGGGTCAGCCCACGGGGGCTGACGACGCCGGCACGGAGCCACTCGAGGTGGCCACGCTCCTCCGCGCGGCGGAGCAGGCGTGCGCCGGCGAGCATGCCCCACACCGCGGCGAGGATGGAGAACATCCCCCAGCGCGACAGGGCGGCGCCCTCCACGGTGGTGAGCTGGACGAAGCGGCCGAGCATCGCCTCGAAGGCGGGGATGCCCTCCATGTCCGCGAAGAGGGCGAGCTCCTCGGGGGTGGCGTAGCGGTCCTCGAAGGTGGCGACGACGCCGACGCTGACCACGGTCAGCCCCGTGATCCAGGCGATCGCCGCCCCACGCAGCAGCCTCAGGTGGTGTCGGTAGAGCCGCAGCCACACCCGCAGGGAGGAACGGGGCGTGCGCTCGCTCGTGCCCGGGTCACCGGAAGTGGGGACGGGGGCGCGTTCGGTGTGTCGTGTGGTCATGGTGGTCATCGTGCTGCCTCCTCACGCGTGCCGGTGCGGCGCGCGGCTGGTCAGATACCGGCATCGGCGGTGAGCTCGGTGGACTCGTCGTAGTAGGCGTGGAACAGCTCCTCGAGGGTGGGCTCGCGCATCGAGAGCGTGTGCACCTCGGCGGTCGCCAGGGCCTTGAGCAGCGGGTCGGTCGAGCCCTGGACCTGCAGACGGATGGCACCGTCCGAGATCAGGACGTCCTCGACCCCAGGCACGCCGTCGAGCGCCGGAGGCTGACCGCTGTAGGTGGCCTCGACGGTGGTGGCGTGCAGGTGCCGCAGCTCGTCCAGGGTCCCGTGCTCGACGAGCACCCCCTGACGCAGCACGGCGACGCGGTCGCACACCGCCTCCACCTCGGAGAGGATGTGGCTGGACAGCAGGATCGTCTGGCCGCGGGCCTTGGCCTCGCGCAGGCAGTCCTGGAAGGTGGCCTCCATCAACGGGTCCAGCCCGGAGGTCGGCTCGTCCATGACCAGCAGCGGTGCGCGGGTCATCAGCGCCGCGATGATCGCGACCTTCTGACGGTTGCCCTTGGAGTAGCTGCGGCCCTTCTTGCGGGGATCGAAGTTGAAGCGCTCGATCAACTCCTCGCGGTAGGCCTCGTCCTCACCACCCGAGGTGGCGCCGAGCAGGTCCAGGATCTGGCCACCGGTCAGCTCCGGCCACACGGTCACGTCGCCGGGGATGTAGGCGAGGTGGCGGTGGGCGTCGACGGGCTGGCGCCAGGCGTCGACGCCCCGGATGTGGGCGCTGCCGCTCGTGGGCTGCATCAGCCCGAGCAGGGTGCGCAGGGTGGTGGTCTTGCCGGCGCCGTTGGGGCCGAGTAGGCCGACGATCTCGCCCTCATGCACGTCGAGGCAGAGGCGGTCGAGGGCGGTGACGTCACCGAAACGCTTGGTGGTCTCGGTGAACCGGACGACGGGGGTGGAGTTCATGAGCTGCTCCTTGGGATGATCGGTGGGGAGGTGGGTCACGTGTGGGTGGGTGGGGTGTGGGTGGCTGGGGCTCAGGCCACGCGCGTTCAGACCAGGTGGTCGAGCCGATCGCAGTAGCGCGCCGCCAACGACGGGGTGTCGGTCACCAGCAGCACCGTCACCGGGGCGCGGGGGCTGTCGTCGGCTGGTGGTGCGAGGACCTCGTCGAGGTGCCGCGGTGCCCCGCTGGACGGAGCGAGTACGAGCACGTCGGCGCGCAGCCCCGGCGGTGTTCCAGGCGCCGCGTCGGAGACGACGTGCACGCGGCCCTGCAGCAGATCGGCGTCCGCGACGGGGTCCAACCCGTCAACCCGGACCCGCCCGCGCTCCGGCACGGTGTGGCCCGCCAGCAGTGCGACGATCGCGGAGCGGACGACGTGGTCGGAGACCACCAGGCCGTAGCGCTCACCACGTCGCACGACGACGTCGACACCCTCGAGCCACCGGCTGTGATCGGCGGGGATCGTGAGGTCCTCGAGCAGCAACACCGTGGGACTCCTGGTACCCGGCTGCAGCCGTCCTGCAGCGCGGTCACCACGATGCCGCGGCCCGCTTTCCTGCCGCTTTCCGCCCGCTGTCCCGCCCCCAGCCCTGTCCCCGGCCGCCACTAGAGTGGGAACGCCCGCGCGGAGGTGGACGTGGAGTTCGGCATCCTCGGGCCGTTCCAACTGCGGGACGCCGACGGCTGTGAGCGGCCGACCGCGGCCCGCCAGCGCAACCTGCTCGCGCTGCTGGTCCTGCACGCTGGTGAGAGCGTCCCCCGGGAGCGACTGATCGATGCGCTGTGGGGCAGCGCGCTCCCGGACAACCCCGGCAACGCGCTGCAGCAGCGGGTGTTCCACGTCCGCAAGCTGCTCGACGCGGCGTCGCCGGATGCCCGGCTGGTGACGGCACCGGCCGGCTACCGCCTCGAGGTGGCACCCGAGCAGGTGGATGTCGCACGGTTCCGTCGTCGGCACCAGCAGGGCGGTGCCGCGCTGTCACGCGACGACCCCGCGGCCGCGGCCGAGCACCTCCAGGCGGCACTTGCCCAGTGGCGCGGCAGCGCGCTGCAGGACGTCGACGCCCCCTGGACCGCTCCGGCAGCCCAGCAGCTCGAGGAGGAGCGCCTGCGCGCGGGCGAGAGCGCCGCGGAGGCGGAGCTGCGACTCGGGTCGCTCGACAGCGCCGCCGCCCGCCTGCAGCAGATCGTCGCCGCCCACCCGCTCCGCGAACAGGCGCACGGGCAGCTGATGCGCGCCCTGGCCCTGGCAGGACGGCAGGCGGACGCCCTCGCCGTCTACGACGCGATCCGGACCAACCTGGCCGAGGAACTCGGCCTCGACCCCTCCCCGCAGCTCCAGCAGCTGCACACCGACGTGCTCAGCCAGCGTCTGCCACCCGTGCCCGCAGCCGCGACGGTGGCACCGACCGCTGCCTCCGGCACCTCCGGCACGCACCCCCCGACCGATCGCACGCTGAGGGGGCCCCGCGCGCGGACCCTCCCGCCGGCGCCCACCAGCAGTTTCGTGGGGCGTGACACCGAGCAGGGCCGGCTCGCCGACCTGCTGTCCAGCGACCGCGTCGTGACCGTGACGGGCCCCGGAGGTGCCGGCAAGACCCGGCTGGTGACCGAGCTCCTGCTCCGCAGGCCACCCAACGACGACGTGGTGTTCGTGGAGCTGGCCACGCTCCAGGATCCGGGCGCCCTGCCGGCCGTGGTGGCGGACGCGGCCGGGGTACACGGCCCCGCAGGGACGGCGATGCTCGAGCTGGTGCGCAGCACCCTCGCCGCCCGACCGACGGTGCTGGTGCTCGACAACTGCGAGCACCTCCTCGACGCGGTCGCTGCGCTGCTCGACGGGCTCCTGCCCTCCTGTCCGCGACTGACCGTGCTGGCCACCAGCCGCGAGCCCCTCGGGATCGACGGTGAGGTGGTGTGGCCCCTGGACACCCTCGCGGTCCCCGAGGAGGACGTCACCTCCCTGACGGACGCCGCTGCCGCACCTGCCGTCGCGCTCCTGCTGGAGCGGGTCCGGTCCGCAGCGCCGCACCTGGAGGTGGGTGACGACCAGACACCCGCCGTCGTCCGGATCGCACGGGACCTCGACGGGCTCCCTCTGGCGTTGGAGCTCGCAGCGGCCCGTGCCCGCGTCATGTCGCTGGAGGAGATCGCCGACCACCTCGACGACCGCTTCACCCTGCTGGCCGGCGGCCGCCGGAGCGCCCCGGCGCGCCACCGCGCGCTCAGCGCGGCGCTGGACTGGAGCTGGGAGCTGCTGGACGAGGCCGACCGGCGGGCCTGGATCGCTGCCGCGCTCCCGGCCACCGCCTTCACCCTGGAGCTGTTCGCACCGGTGCTGGCGGCACTCGACCCGGACCGGGACGCCCTCGATGCGGTGTCAGCGCTCACCGACCGGTCGCTGGTGCGCATCGAGGCCCGGGGGCAGCCGACCAGGTACCGGATGCTGGCATCGCTGCGGGAGTTCGGCCTCGGGCAGGCTCCCGACCCGGAGCTGCTCGCGAGGGGGGCGCACGCGCACGCGGCCCACGTCGAGCGGGCTGTCAGCGCCGCCGAACGGGTGGACAGCGACCGCTGGAGCATCGACCTCGAGGAGCAGCGCCGCTGGCTCCCCGACCTGCGCCAGGCCCTCGGCTGGCGGCTCGAGGGTGGCGACGCGCACGGTGCACAGCGCCTCGCGGCCGCGGTGGGCTGGTTGGCCTTCCTCACCCCGCTCACCGGCGAGGGCCGTCGGTTGCTCGACCGCAGCCTCGGGCCGCTCGAGGGGCTCACCGCCGTCGAGGTGGAGCCACGCGCGGCGCTGTGGGCGGCGGGGCTCAGGGTCGGCGACGCCGACGCCGAAGGCGCACGGTGGGCGCAGCTGGCCCGGGAAGCGGCCGAAGACGCCGGGGACGGCTTCTGTGCCGAGCTCGCCCTGGCCTTCGCGACCACCTTCCGCCTCCTCGACAACGAAGCTGAAGCAGCTCTCGAGGTGATGCTCCAGCGCGCGGCGAGCACCACCGGGCTCCTGGAGGGCACCTGGCGGTTGCTCGCGGCCAAGGTCCTGACCGCGCTCGGTCGCCTCGCGGAGGCGGAACACGAGGCGGTGCGCTCGGTCGATCTGCTCGACGCCGCCGGTGCGCCCAGCCACCTGTTCGCCGGTGACGTCCTCGTGCACCTCCCGCAGCTCCGCGGTGACGTCACCGCGGTCCGGACGGCCGCCGAGCGATGCATCGCTGCGTGCCGGGCACACGACGCCGCGGAGCCCGAGGTGGAGCTGCTCGGCATGCTGGCGATGGTCGAAGCCGCGGTGGGCGCCCACGACCGGGCTGACGAACTGCTGACCCACGCGCGGGCCATCACCCGACGGTCGGCCTGGCCGATGGTCGAGGCGATCGTGGCGCAGGCGGAGGGCTACGCCCGCTGGCGGGCGGGTGACACCACGGGTGCGCGCACGGCGTGGGAGCAGGCCCTGGAGCTCCACGACTGGACCGGGCTCGGTTTCGGGGAGCCCTTCATCCTCTGGGGGCTCGGCCACCTCGGGCTCGCGGCCGGTGACCAGCGCGGGGCGTTCGAACGGTTCCAGCAGGCCCTGGCCACCGCGACCGAACGGAGTGACCGCGACCTCCTGGCCACGGCCTGCGAGGGACTGGCCGCCCTGGGGCTGGCGGTGGCCTGCGACACGCTCGCTGCGCAGCTGCTCGGCAGTGCAGGGGCCCTGCGCGCCGGCATGGGCGCCCCGGCCCCGGTCATCACCCACGAGCTCGCCGCGGGTACGGCCACGGAGGTGGTTGACCGGCTCGGTGACCAGCAGGCGGCCGCGGCCAGGGACGTGGGCGCAGCCCTGGATCCAGCCGGCCTGGCCACCCTCATGGGGAAGCTCGCGACCAGAGTCGGGGTGAGCGAGCCCACCGGCTGAGCAGCGCCGGTCGAACCTGCCGGGGCCGACGCGCCCCGGTTCACGCCGACAGCGGTCCCGCTGGCGGTTCCTCGGAGGGCCGCCCCTCGTCGGTGGGGTCGTCAGGGCGGCCGGGTTCCGGCCGCTGCGAGGGTCCTGGGTCCGGATCCCCCGACCGGCGGGCGAGGCCGGCGTCGTCGGCTCGGTCCCGTGCCTGCTCCCCCAGCTCCTGCGCCCGTTCGCGGACCTGCTCCCCCAACTCCTCCACCCGTTCGCGCGTCTGTTCCCCCAGCTCGCGCAGCTGCTCGGTGCGTTCCTCGACCGCGTTGCGGGCCTGCTCCGTGGCCAGTTCCGCCCGATGGCGGGCCTCCTCGGCGAGCTCCTTGGAACGGTCCGCGAGCTCCGCGCCGGCAGCCTGGGCGCGGGTGCGCGCCTGCGCCAACCGCTCCTCCAGCTCGTGCTCCTCGGCGTAGCGGGCCATGCGCTCCCGGGCCGCGGCAACGGATGCGGCCATGCTCTCCTGGTAGCGCTCCAGGTTCTGGCGTGCAGTGGCCGTCGGTGCGGCCGGCGCCGCGTAGGGGGGCCACCAGCGGGCAGCGGGGTCCGCCTGGGGGTAGGTGTCGCGCAACTCCTCGCTGCGGTCGAGGAGCACCGCGGCGATCCGCCCCGTGAGCGCCGCCGCGTCCTCATCCTCGCGGGGCTGCAGCAGATCCAGGGACAGGGTGACCACCGCGCCCCGCTCGGGGAACCGGACGACGGGCGAGAACCCGCGCTGCGCGCCGAAGTGGGTGACCACCAGGACCTCCGCACCGGCCTCGATGGCCAGCCGCGCCGCCCCGTGGCGCAGCGGCAGCAGGCTCCCGTCGTGGGTGACCGTGCCCTCGGGGGCGAACAGGATGGTGGCGCCGTCGCGCAGCTCCTCCACGGCGCGGTCGTAGGCGGCCTCACGACCCTGGTCGTCCGCGCGCAGCACCGGGATCGCCCCGGCGGCGCAGGCCAGGGTGCCGAGGACGGGGACGTCGAACAGCTCGGCCTTGACCAGCGGGCGGACCCAGTGCCTGAGGCCCCGCCACACCACGTCGGCGACCAGGAACCCGTCCACCATCGAGGTGTGGTTGAACACCGCGACCAGGGGGCGATCCGGGGGCGGCACCCGCGCTGGACGGTGCGCATGGATCCGCCACCCGCGCAACCGGCGCAGCGTCCCGGCCACCAGGCCGACCAGGAACCGCCACGCCCAGGTGGGCCGTCGACGTGCGCCAGTACCCACGGCATCTCTCCGCTGCGAACCCGTCACCACCGACCGCCCCGACGGCCGACGGTACCGCGGTCCGCGTTGCCGGCTCAGCCGGTCCCCTCCACCCGGTTGCCGTTGGCCACCCGCTCCGCCTCCTCAGCGACCATCCGGCGCTCCTGCTCACGCTTGGCGGCCGCCTGCCAGGGCCAGTGCCCTTCGGTCTCCACCTCGATCGCCCAGCTGAGGAAGGTCCTGATCAGCACCAGCACACCGAGCGCCGCCACGTTGGGCAGGGTCAGCTCCAGCGCGACGGTGAGGATGATGTCGGCCGCGATGAGCACCTCGAGCCCCAGCAGCAGGCCCCGTCCGAGCCCGAGCCGGGTCTCGACGAACACCGCGTCCCAGCTCCGACCCTGGACGCGCCGGACCACCGCACGGCCCAGCGAGAACACCACCCCGAGGGCCAGGATCGCGACCGCGACCAGCTCGATCGCGAGCACCGTCAGCTCGATCAGGTCGTGCACGTCCATCGTCGCTCCTGCTCATCGGCGTTCACGGTTCGACCTCGGCGAGGAACCGGCCGGCAGCCCACCCGGTCCGGCCATCCGGCAGACGCACCTCCACCCACGAGGCGCCGTCGACCATCTCCGTGCGCCCCGTGCCCTCGACCACCGCGCCGCCCGGCAGGCTGTCGAGGATCGGCTCGGCGGTACCCGAACCGCCACGCACGTTGAGGGCGGTGGCGTCCACGACCTGCCAGGTGGCGACCTCGGTGTCGTCGCCGGGTGGGGAACTGCCGGGCCCGTCCGCCACCCCGGGGAGCCACCCGGTCAGGGTGTCCCACCAGCGGCTGTCCGCCTCGTCCCAGCCGTCAGCGGGCAGCCACGCGGCGAGGGCGGCGCGGTGGTCCTCGTAGGGCGCCCACGGTCGCTCGGCGGGTGCGGCGGCGGCGAGCAGCAGCAGGACCACCGCCGGGATCAGCAGCAGACCACCGACGCCTGCCGGTAGCGCGCGCAGGCTCGCGCCCGCGGCCGCGGCACCACGCAGCGGTGGCCGCCGAACCCGCCGGCGGGTGGCCTGCCACACGAGCCCCGCCGCCACCACCGGCACGAACCACCGCGCCGTGAAGCTCGCGGCGTCCGCCACCACCAGGTCGGGGTCGCGTGCGCCGAGCAGGCCGTGGAGCCAGGTGAGCCCGCGGTCCACGGCCAGCCCCCACAGCACCAGGAGCAGCAGCCCACCGAGGAGGCGCCAGGGTCCGCGTAGCAGCACCCCGACGAGGCGGAAGGGCAGCCACACCACGGCCCACCCGCGGATCGTCGGGGGCCAGCCACCGACCAGCCGCAGGAAGGGATCCGCCAGCAGGCTGACCACCCGGTCCACCACGACCCAGGCCACCACCGCGAGCGCCGTGAGCGCCGGCCACCGCAGCCCCGCAGCTGTTCCCAGCAGCGCCAGCGCCGGCGCGACCAGCGCACCTGCCACCCGCGTCCACGCCCGGCGCCACCCCGCCGGCCCGTCGCGGTCGGACCCGGATCGCGGCGACGGTGTGGCGGGGCCGGCGGCCGCCGCACCACGATCGGCTCCCGCCGTCCCACGATCGGCTCCCCCCGTCGCGGCGGCGCCCGTGGCAGCGCAACCGGTCGCGGCGGTGGTCGGCGGTGGCCGCTCGACCCGTGGCAGGGGCTGCGTCTCGTCGGCTTCCGCCACCTCGTCCGGTTCCGCGGCCGCCTGCACCTCGGGCAGCAGCAGCGCCGCGGCGAGCAGCCGCCCGACGCGGGCTTGCGGATCCAGGGCGGCGGCGAACCACGGTGGGAGCTGCCGGCCGACCAGGGACTCGCGGAGCCGGCGCCGCAGCCGCCCGGGCGCCTCGGGGTCGGTGAGCAACTGCACCGCGCACGCGTCGAGGACCTCGTTTGCCTCCGCCCGGACCCGGCCACCCTGCTGCCCGTGCATCGCGAGCAGATCGAGGGCTTCCTGGCGGGCCGTCGCCCACTCCCGGGCGAGCGCCGCCGCCCATGCGGCGTCCTCGGCGACGGCCAGCCCCTCGAGCACCCGCTGCTCGCGCAGGGCCCGCAGGTGGGTGTCAGGGACGGAACCGGGCCCCTCTCCCACCGCCGAGGCCGCGAGCTCGGCCACCTGCTGCCGGGACAGCGCGGGACGGGTGGGGCCGGGCGGTCGGCGGCCGGGGTCCTCGGCGGGAGCGCCGTCACCCGCTGCGCCCGGCGGTGGCGTCCCGCTCATCGGTCTCGTGGCCTCCCGAAGCCCGCGGGGTGTGCACCATCCGGCGCGCAACCTACAGTCCGGGGCGATCGACGACCACGAGGCGGTGCAGCGCAGCCGGTGCACGACCCATCCCTGACAGGCGGACGCGAGCGGGGCCGGTTCGTGGGCCGCGAGAACCGCTTCGTCGCCCACGTGGCCCGCGCCGACGGGAGCGAGGTCCGCGCGTACCTGCCGAACACCGCACGGCTGCACGAGGTCCTCGTCCCCGGCGCCGAGGTGGTGCTGCGACCGAGCGCGGCCAGCCACCGCCGCACCGCATGGACGCTGACCCGCGTGTGGGACGGCACCTGGGTGTCGCTGGAGGCCGGTTCCGCCACCACCCTGGTCGCCGACCACCTCGACGCGGGAGGCACCCTGCCGGGATGGCCCGTGCCGACCGCGGTCCGCCGCGAGGTCACCCGCGGGGCACACCGCTTCGATCTGGAGCTGCTGCTCCCCGACGGCGCGCGCGGCCTGGTGGAGGTGAAGTCGCTGTCACGTGCCCGCCGACGGGTCGCACCGCTGTCCGGGACACCGTCGGTGCGGGGCGTGTCGCAGTTGGCGGCGCTCAGCCGACTGGCCGCCGACGGCGAGCGGGTCGCGGTCGTGCTGGTGGTGCAGCGCGACGATGTGGACCTGCTCGACCTCACCGCCGACGCCGACCGGGGATGGCAACGCGCGATCACCGCGGCGCGCGAAGCGGGCGTGCACTGCACCGCCTACCGGTGCGAGGTGACGCCGGAGGCCGCGCGGCTCGCCGGCCACCTGCCGCTCCGGGACCGCCCTGCAGAGGCGCTCGCAGCGGTGTTCCATGCCAGCCTGATCGAGCTCCAACTCGACGCCGGCTCGGTGACGCTGCAGGGCCGTGCCGATGGCGAGGCACCAGGCGGGCTCCCCGAGGAGCTCCCGGGCTCCCCCCACCACCTGCACATCATCACCGCGTGCAACCCCTACTCCGCGCCGCTGCAACCCCACATCAACACCGAACGCAACCGGCTGTTGGCCACGCAGCTCACCGCCCAGGGCTACCGCTACGTGCCCGCGGAGGGACGGTCACCGGACGGTGCGTGGCGGGAGCCGGGGTTCGCGGTGCTCGACGGTGACGTGGACACGGTCCTCGCCCTGGCGCACCGGTTCGAGCAGCACGCGGTCTACGAGCTCACCGGGAGCGATCTGGCGGTGCGGTGGACCGATCCCGCACAGCCGGTGGAACGGCGGGGCTGGCACCGTCTGCGCCCCTGACCACGGCCGAGCGGCCCTTGACCTGTGCGGCGGGCGCTCCCAAGCTCGGGTGTGGAAGCGATGAACGGAGGGAGCAACGTGGCCGAGAACGTGTACAAGATCATCGAACTGGTCGGCACCAGCACGGAGTCCTGGGAGCGGGCCGCCGCCGCTGCGGTGGAGCGGGCCGACGAGTCGCTGCGTGACCTCAGGATCGCCGAGGTCAGCCAGCTCGACATGACGATCGAGGACGGCAAGGTCGCGGCGTACCGTGCCAAGGTCAAGGTGTCCTTCAAGTACGAGTCCGCCTGACCCCAACACCGCGGGTGCGACGCGCCCGCCCGTCCTGCGGCCCGGCACCCCGCCGGGCCGCAGCTGTGCGGCCACATCCCAACAACAGTTGCTGACTACAAGCAACTGCTCTACCGTCCCGCCATGACCGAGGAGCACACACCCCACGCCGACCTCGAGCGCGCGCTCACGCGGCTCGTGCGACGCGCCTTCCTGCCCACCGCCGGTGCGCGGACCCGGGCGGAGGCCGGCGTGGACCTCGAGCGAGCCGCCTACAGCACCCTGGTGCGGATCAGCGCCCTGGAAGGGGCCCGCCTCTCCGAGATCGCGGCCGGCATGGGCCTCGAGGTCTCGACGGTCAGCCGCCACGTCAAGCGGCTGGTGACCGACGGCTACGTCGAGGTGGCTGCCGATCCCGACGACGCCCGCGCCCGGCGCTACTCCCCCACCCCGGCGGGCCGTGCCGCCCTCGCCCGCGTGCGTGACGCACGACGGGTCCGCCTCGCGGAACTCCTGCACGACTGGGACGACGCGGAACTCCACGACCTCGCCCGGAAGCTGGACCGGGTCGTCGACGCCCTCGAAGCCGAGGAGGGCGCGTGACCTGGTCCGGAAGCGAGCAGGACGACCACGCGGCTCGCGGTGGACCGTCGCCGGCCGCGGAGGAGACGTCGGCGGCGCCGCTGACCCATCGTCAGATCCTCACCGTGCTCGGCGGCCTGCTCACCGGCATGTTCCTGGTGGCCGTCAGCCAGACCAGCGTGACCACCGCACTGCCGACGATCGCCGGCGAGCTCGGCGGCATCGACCTGATCGCCTGGATCGTGACCGCCTACCTGCTCGCGGCCACCGCCGCGACACCGTTGTTCGGGCGGCTCTCCGACCTGTACGGCCGCCAACGGCTCTTCCAGGCCGCGATCGTGGTGTTCCTGGTCGGTTCGGTGCTGTGCGGGGTGGCACCGAACATGCCGGCGCTGGTCGCCGCCCGTGCCGTGCAGGGGGTGGGCGGCGGTGGCGTGATGGCGCTCACGATGACGATCATCGGCGACCTGCTCTCACCCCGGGAGCGGGGCCGCTACCAGGGCTACATCGGTGCGGTGTTCGGCTTCGCGTCGGTCACGGGGCCCCTGGCCGGCGGGTTCTTCGTCGACCACGTCCACTGGCGGTGGGTGTTCTGGATCAACCTGCCCATCGGGATCGCGTCGCTGCTCGTGACCTCACGCGTCCTGCGCCTGCCGCACCGCCGGGTGGAGCAGCGGCTCGACCTACTCGGTGCCGCCCTGATGGTGACCGGTGTGACGGCGCTGCTGCTGGTGACCGCCTGGGGTGGGAGCACCTACCCGTGGCGCTCACCCGAGATCGTGTCCCTCACGGTGGGCGGTGTCCTGCTCAGCCTGCTGTTCGTGCTGCGCCAACGCACCGCCGAGCAGCCCATCATCCCCCTGCGGCTGTTCTCCTCCCGAACCTTCAGCCTGGTGACCGCGACCGGCCTGCTGGTCGGTGCGGCGATGTTCGGCTCCATCGTGTTCCTGCCGGTGTTCTTCCAGCTGGTGACCGGCGCGAGCGCGACGGAGGCGGGCCTGCTCCTGACCCCGCTGATGGGTGGCGTCATCGTCTCCTCCACCCTCTCGGGTCGGATCATCACGCGAACAGGGCGGTACAAGGCCCACCCGGTCACGGGGACCGTGCTGGTCGCCGTGTCGCTGCTCCTGCTGGCTTCCATGGACACCACGACCTCCCGCCTCGAGGCGGGGGCCTTCACCGCCCTGCTCGGCGTGGGGCTCGGCATGGTGATGCAGAACCTGGTGCTCATCGCCCAGAACGACGTGCCCGCCGCCGATCTCGGGGCCGCGACCGCCACGGTGGGCTTCAGCCGGACCCTGGGAGGCTCCGTCGGCAGCGCGCTGCTCGGTGCGGTGATGGCGGCCGGGCTCTCCACCCGCCTCTCGGTCCTGCTCGACGGCCTCCCCGAGGAGGTCGACCTCGACCCGGCCGCGGTCCAGGGCAGCCCGGAGACGATCCTCGCCCTGGATCCGGCCGTCCGCGACGCCGTGGTCGAGGCCTTCTCCGGGGCGTTGTCGACCACCTTCCTGGTCGCGGTGCCGATGGCGGTGCTCGCCACGGCGCTGCTCAGCGCGCTGCCGATCCAGCAGCTGCGCGAGACCCGGCACGTCGGTGGTGGCCGCGACTGACCGGTCGCCGAGCGCGCTCACTGAACGGCCAGTGGCCGAACGGGCACCCAGCGGATGGCGCGGCGGGCCGAAGCGGTCACCCTTCCGACCGGCCACGCACGTCGCCCAGGGAGCGATCGCGGGGCCGATGACGTTCGCCGCACGTCCCGACCTGCATCGTTGACCGTCGCTGCTCCTCGCGTGGGTCGGACGGTGCCCCGCTCCGGAGACCCCCGTGCTACGCCTCGGCTCGCTCCTCCTCATCGCAGCGCTGACCACCCTCCTGCTCACGCCGCCGCCGGCCTTCGCGGACCAGCCCCCGACGGCCTTCGTGGACACCGCCGGAACCAGCCACGAAGCGGCGGTCGCAGCGCTCGTGGAGGAGCAGGTGGTCGAAGGCTGCAGCGCGGACAGCTTCTGCGCGGACCGGTCCCTGACACGTGGACAGCTCGCGACGATGCTGGCCCGGGCGCTGGACCTGGAGCCGGACCCGGTCCTGCTCGCATCCGGTCCCTTCACCGACACGATCGGGACCACGCACGAGCGCGCCATCACCGCGCTGTCAGCGGCCGGCATCGTGGCCGGGTGCGAGGAGGAGCGCTTCTGCCCCAACGCACCGATCACGCGCGAGCAACTGGCCACGATGCTCGACCGGGCGCTCGGCTTCCCGGACGTACCGGACGCCGGTCGGTACTTCATCGACATCAGGGGCACGCATGAGGCGGCGATCGAACGGCTCGCCGCCCAGGGTGTCACCAACGGTTGCGGCCCCGTGGAGTTCTGCCCCACGAGCGAGGTCTCACGGGCCCACGCGGCGGTGTTCTTCGCTCGAGCGCTCGAACTCGTCGAACGGGTGCACCTCACGGACTTCGACCAGCGTCTCGCACTCCACGAGGAGCAGGAGCGCGCTCGGGAACGGGAGCGGGAACGCCTGCGCGAGGAGCGCCGCGAGCGCGAGCGGCAACAAGCGATACATGACCGCGGTCAACGGGCCCTCGAGGTGGCTCTGGATCAGCTCGGCAAGCCCTACGCCTGGGGCGGAAGCGGGCCGCACCGCTTCGACTGCTCGGGACTGACCTCCTTCGCGTGGCGCGCTGCCGGGGTCGAGATCCCGCGGACGTCGCGCCAGCAGCACGCCGCCATCACGCGGGTCTCGCGCAGCGAACTCATCCCCGGCGACCTGGTCTTCTACCACTCACCCGTCAGCCACGTCGCCATCTACCTCGGTGACGGTAAGGTCGTCGAGGCACCCAACAGCCGCGGCGTCGTTCGGATCCGCACCGACGGTCTGACGCGCTCCGGGGTCGTCGGCTACGGACGGCCCGGGGTCTGAACGCAGCCGCCCCGCGGAGCCAGGGGGCGGACATGGGAGCACGGGACGACGCCGGACCGCGGATGGTTCGTGCGGACCCACCTGCTCGATCTGCTCATCGTGCTGCTGCCGATGCTGCGTCCCCTGCGGGCCCTGCGGGTGCTTCGGATCGTGGCCGTCGCGGCACGGTCGTGGCACCAGGTGTTCTCCGTGCTTCGGCACCGGGGGCTCGGCAAGATCATCAGCTCCGTCGGAGCGCTGATGCTCGTCGGAGGCCTGATCACCTTCGCGCTGGAGCCCGCCACCTTCACCACCGTCGGCGACGCGGTGTGGTGGGTACTGGTCACCTCCACGACGGTTGGGTACGGGGACTTCGCCCCGGTCGGGACACCGGCTCGGATCGTGGCTGTCCTGGTGATGATCCTGGGTATCGGGCTGGTGGGCGTGATCACCGCCAACATCGTCGACTTCATGATGGCCGAGGGGTCGACCACGCCGGCGGCGGTGGACACCGCAGGCACCACGGCGCCCGGGCCGGTGGCGTCAGGACCGCCGTCCGGGTGCTCCACCTGCCAGGAGTCCCTCGATCGTCTCGCTGCCATCGAAGCGCGCCTGGACCGTCTGCTGGATGCGCAGGGCGAGGATGCCATGCCACCGGGGCCTGAGGGTGCTGCGACCTGACCACCCACCCTGCGACATCGCCGCAAGGTCGCGGCGCGGGCGCACGATCACACGGCGTTATGGCCGCTGCTCCCCGCCGGCACGCGGGCTGTGGCATGGTCCCCTCCGGACCGACCGGAGGCGATGGGGTGGCACGACCCGCCGTCCACGCCGAGCGTGGCGCACAGCACGAGCAGCTCGCCGACCTCCAGCCACACCCGGACCACCTCGTGAGCTTCTACGAGGACGCGACCTACCTCGCGGCGTCCGTGCGGCCCTTCCTCCTCGCAGGCCTCGATGCTGGCGAGACGGTCCTGGTCGTGGCCAGCGAGGAGCACCGGGAGGCCTTCGCCCGCGCGCTGGTGGGCAGCGGGCACGACCTCGCGGCGAGCCGCCGGGCGGGGCGTTACCGGGAGCTCGACGCAACGAACGTCCTCGCCAGGATCGCGCCCGGGGGTGTGCTGACGAGCGCCAGCTTCCGCGCAGGCATCGCCGACGCGGTGACGACCCTCGCACGCAGCGGCGCGGGGTTCCGCGCCTACGGGGAACTGTCGGCGCTGCTGTGGCAGCGCGGTGACCTCGGCCTGGCGTTGGAGCTCGAGGACCGGTCGAACGCGCTGCTCGCGGCGGTGGCGGTCCCCATCTTCTGCGGCTACCCGCTGGCGGCCTTCGACACCGCGGAGACGACCGCACGGTTCCACGACGTGTGTGCACGACACACGCTCGTGACCACCGACAGCTACGGCGCGATCGGCGGCCGGACCGACGGTGTGGTCATGCTGCCCGCCGGCCAGCCGGGCGGCAGCGCGGACTGAACGGCCCGGGCCGAACAGCCCGGACTGCACAGCCGCACCGGTCACACCTGCGCGGCCATCTCCGCTCGGCGCGCCACCGCCAGCTCCCGGATCCGCGCGATGTCCTCGTCGGTGTACACGCCGTTGACCCCGGAGATGGTGGCCAGCTGCATCCCGTGCTTGAGACCGAGCTTGTAGATCTCCTTGACCTTCTCCCACTCGATCGCGCGGCCCACGGTGAAGGTCTCGTACCGACCCTCGAGGGCGAGCACCACCGTCTCCGCGAGACAGGCGTAGGCCACCCCCGGCGGCAGGCCGATGCCCTTCATCCGCACGTCCTCACCGGGCAGTTGCACCTCGCCGGACTCCACCACCAGCACGTCGGGGCGCTTGGCCACGTCCTCGGCGGAGAGGTCCAGGGGGCGTGCGACGTCGGTGATCACGCAGCCGGGCTTGACCTGCATGATGTCGATGACCCGCTTGCCAGCCCCCGAGGTGGCGGTCACGATCACGTCCATCTCGCCGAGGTGACCGTCGGGGGTGGCGGCCACGTGGATCTCCGCCCGCGGATCGTCCTTCTCGATGTCACGCTTGAGCGCGAGCAGCTTCGCGGACTCCGGGGACACCAGCCACAGCTCATCGCTGGACAGCGCCAGCAGTCGGGCACACACCGAGCCGATCGCGCCCGTCGCACCGACCACCATCGCTTTGCCGGAGATCCGGCCCTTGTCGTCCACCTCGGCGAGGCCGAGCTTGAGCACCGCGTCGCGCGCGGCCCACAGGGCACCCGAGGCGCTGTAGCTGTTGCCCGTGGTGATCGGCAGCGGTGCCCGCCGTGCGACGGTGACCCCGGCGTCACCCACCACCTTGGTGAACGCACCGAGGCCCATCACCTGGGCACCGAGCTTCTTCGCGGTCTCCGCGGCGGCGAGCAGGCGGCCGTAGGTGAACTCCGGGCGGTGGGCCATCAGCTCCTTCGGCGTCCCACCGACGGTGATCAGCCACCCCTCGGCCTCAGCACCGGTGGGCGAGGTGATGCCGGTCACGTGGCTGTAGGTGAAGGGCGGGAGGTAGGCCAGCGCCTTCTCCATGGCGTCCATCGCTGGTCCGGGCGCGTACTTCGCCACGGTGCCCAGCGGCTCGACGCTGCGGAAGTACTCCTGCGACAGGGGGTGGATGACGAAGGCGAAGCGGCTCTTGCGCTTGGGCCCGTTCGGGTAGAGGGTGCGCGCCTCCAGCCCGGCGGAGACGATCATCTCCAGCAGATCGTCGTTGGTCAGCCCCTCCTCGCTGGGTGCGACGGCGACCATCATGGCCTCGAGCACCCCGGCGTTCACGGTCACCTCGAAGGGCTGCGGGACGGTGTCCAGCACCATGTCGACCCCGCGGCTGCCGAGGTCGGCGAGGCGCTCGGCGGAGATCCCTGCGCTGATCAGGGTCTTGCCCGCCAGGTCCTCCAGCCCGAAACCGACGAGCTCCTCGAAGGAGGCGACGACCACGTCGCACTTGCGGGCCGCCTGCCGGGCCAGGGCGTGGCTGAGCTTGTGTCCGGGGCTGGTGATCGGGGTCTTGATCGGCGCGGGGAGCTGGCTGATCGGCCAGGCCGCCGCCTTGGCGGCGAGCCCGAGCAGCGGGTTGGCGTCGAAGGTGGCGGGCAGATCGAAGCGCAGCAGCGGGTCGGCGAACTCCAGGTTCTGGGTGAACTCCTTGAGCACCCGGGTGGTGCGGTCGTGGTTGACCCCACCGAGCACCACGGTGCGCGCGTTGCTGAAGTAGCCCGGCATCTCGTTGTCGACCTGGCGGATCGCCCACTCCTGCAGCACGTCGTGCAGGACGTGGCCGTCGACGACCGGCACCTCACCGGCAGCTGCCCGCACCTGCTCGAGGACCTCCGGTTCCCCCTCGAAGATCCCGACCGCGCGTGCCTCCCGCAGCCCCGTCAGGGCGATGACGTCGGCCTGGGTCGCCCAGCTACGGACCAGCTCCTGAGCGGTGTCGGGATCACCGTCGGATCCGACACGCACCAGGCGGACGGGGCGCCCGAGGAAGGTGACCTGTTCGTCGTAGTCCCGCTCCGAAGTGGACAGGCTGACGTTGACGACGAGGTGGTGGGGTGTGCTCATCGCGATCCCTCGCTCCCGGTGCGCTCCGGCTCAGACCATCGCTGCGGAGTCGATCTCCGGGTGGTCGTCCATGAACTCCAGCAGCGTTGCGGCGTAGCTGCTAAAGGGTGGGCAGTCCAGCCCCGTGTCGGCCAGATCCGTGACGGTGTTGCTGGTGTCGTAGGTGGTGGGCATGTCGAAGTAGTCCAGGGCCTCCGCCGGCAGGCCCAGCAGCCACTCCAGCCCCGGCACGCGGCGTACCGCCAGCCGGGTCGGACCCAGGGGCAGCGGCACCCACACCAGCCGCTTGCCGAGGTGGTCGGCGAAGATCTCGGCGACCTCACGGTTGGTGGGCGGCGCAGGGTCGCTGAGGGCGTAGGTGCGCCCGCGCGAACGCGGGAGGACCGAGAGCTCGTCCATCGCCGCGATGACGAAGTCGCGCGGCACCAGGGAGGCCTTCACCTCGGCCTTGATGGCCGGCAGGGCAGCGACCGGCAACGGCTGGCGGCGCAGGAACCGGGCCACGAAGTAGGGGCCGTCGAACTTCTGCGTCTCACCGGTGCGGGAGTCGCCCACCACGATGCCCGGGCGGTAGATCGTGGCCGGCAGCCCGTCCTCCATCGCGTTACGGACGAGCTGCTCCGCGGCGAACTTGGTGGACTCGTAGTGGTTGTTGAAGCGCTGTCCGACGTCGAGGTCTTCCTCGGTGAACACCCCGCGATGACGCCCGCTGACGTAGCAGGTGCTGATGTACTGCAGGCGCGCGAAACCGGGGCGCTGCGCGCAGAACTCGAGCACCCGGGCCGTGCCGTCGACGTTGACCCGCTGCGCGACACGCTTGGCGACGGCCAGGTCGTAGACCGCGGCGAGGTGCCACACCTCGGTGACCTCTTCGAGCAGGGCCCGGTGGACCGGATCGATCCCGAGCCCGCGACGGGTGATGTCCCCGGTCACCAGCTCGGTGCGCCCGGCGATGTCCGGATGCGCCGCCTCGATGTCGGCCAGCCGTTGCCGGGCCGTGCGCAGGTGCTGCGGCTGCACGACGCACACCGCCCGGACCCCGTCGCGTTCCGGCCGTGCCAGCAGTCGCGGCAACAGCGCGGACCCGAGGAACCCGGGGAACCCGGTCATGAGCAGAGCGGTCATCCCATCACCCCTTCGGGACGCCGTGGCCGGTCGGCCTCCACGGCTGTCCTGGTCGTGGCGAACGGACCCTAGACCACCGCCGGCCGCCACCGCCGGTGCGGTCAGCGACAGTCAACACGTGTCGCCGCCGGTGCGACCGGACCGAGAGACACCCCTCACCCCCGCCGAAGGTCCCGTCGGTGCCCGGAGCCGACCCGGTCGCGGCGCTCAGCAGGTCACCAACGAACGCTGCCGTCCAGGGGTGTGGCGAGTAGGTGCTCGAGGTCGGAAGCGTCCACCATGGGGTCATCGAGGTCGACGACGATGCGGGTGTGGGACAGGGTCCACGCACGTCCGGTGACGTCGGTGTTGAGGCCCGGGTAGGGGCCGATCCGCGCCGGTCCCCGCACGCTGCCCCGGAAGGTGCTGCCTCGCGGCGAGGTGGTCTCCAGCCACTGACCGGCAGCCAGCCCGACCCGGTCGGCGAGCCGCACCAGGCGGGCCGAGGTGCCGGTCCCCGTGGGGCTGCGGCAGATCACCCCCGGATGCACGTAGGTCGCCGAACGTGACCGGAACCCCTGCTCATCGACCCGCTCGAGCGGACCGGCGAGGTGCAGGAACGGTAGTGGTCCCGCGTAGCCGAGCATCGGGTGGGCCGCGTCGAAGCCCGGGTGGACCTGCTGCATGAAGGCGTCGCCGAAGGCCGCCAGCGCCGGCTCCTCCTCGCGCACCAGCGCGAACCCCAGCGGTGCCGCGTCGGTGAGGGCGTAGAACCCCCCGCTCCACACCAGGTCGTACACCACCTCGCCGTAGCCCGGTACGTCAGCCACGAGGTCCCGCTCGGCCACGAAGGCCGGCTCGCCGCGGACGGTGACCGCGTGGACCCACCCGTCCCGGCACTGGGCGGTGACGTGCGCGAGCCCCGCCGGGGACTCGAGCGTCAGCTCACGCACGCCGTCGTCGGGCATCGGCACGAGACCGGCCTGCAGCACGGCCGTAGCCGTGCACATGGTGTTCGACCCGGAGTAGGGCGGGTACCCCATCGCCTCCATGATCACGTAGCCGACCTCGGCGTCGGGGTGGGTGGCCGGCAGCACCAGGTCCACCGACATCGCGGGGTCGCCGTAGGGGTCGGAGAGCAGCAGTCGACGCAGCCCGTCCCCGTGCGCCTCGAGCTCCCGGGCCTGCTCGAGCACGGTACTGCCCGACACGGGTCGCACACCGTCGAGCACGATGCGGCTGACGTCGCCGCCGGCCTGCATGTCGATCAGCTCGAGGACCCGGATCCGATCGTTGGATCTAGGCGCCATGGGGAGCTCCGTAGCGATCCCACTTCGCGTCGGGCACGACCACGAGGTTGCCGATGAAGCGCTTGGCCATGAACTCCTCCTGGGCGCGGTGGAACTCCGACAGCCGGTAGGTGCCGTGGAGCAGGGGCCGGATCGTGCCCTGCTCGATGTAGCGCACGAGCC
>LFIK01000304.1_pt1 | contig 36251 bp, 34 predicted proteins | sample 643401 | NCBI WGS metagenome assembly LFIK01 (sample SAMN03777447, study PRJNA286221) | soda lake metagenome | biome: soda lake; feature: Kulunda steppe; material: water; isolation source: sample T5-Br brine of Lake Tanatar-5 | place: Russia: Kulunda steppe | collected 2010-07
GGTTCGAGTCCGGCCCGGGGAGCCAAATCAAAAATGGCCAAGCTTCTTTACTGAAGCTTGGCCATTTTTCGTTCTAGCATACGCCAATACTGCGCCGACATTTGAGACGGCATTTGAATCGAATTGGGAATCCGAATTGGGGCGGTGCAACCGCCCCAATTGCGTCTTTCATTCGGCCATCGCGTCGATATCATGATCTTCCTCGGCCATGTCTTCCCGGCTCAGAGCCCGAGCAAGATCGACCAGCCGCTTACGCACGACAGGATCGGAAATCCTGTAATAGGCGCGCACGAGTTCGAGGGTTTCACGGCTTGTCATACGGTCGGGCGTGTCGGCCGCTTCGGTATCCGCCTGAGTCGGGGTTACCGTCGGCAATCCCTCGAAGAAATAGGTTACCGGCACATCCAGAATCTTGGTCAGCAGATAGAGCCGACTAGCGCTGATCCGATTGGCGCCGCGTTCGTATTTCTGAACCTGTTGGAACGATACGCCGAAAGCCTGAGCAAGCTTCTCCTGACTCATGCCAAGCAGCGTTCTGCGCTGGCGAAGCCGCTTACCGACATGAACGTCGACGGGATCGGGCCCGTCCTCCGCAATGGTCTTTCGACGGCGCTGGGGTGGTTGTCTCGTTGCTGTTTCTACCATTTGTCCTGTCCTGAATTGGCTCTAGGCTCAAGTCGAAGCCGTGTCGCCATGCATCTGGCAGCGCCGTGGGTTGCACTCAGTTCCGGCGGCCACAACTCATTAGTAATCAATTGATATCATCAGTGCGTCAAGGCGCAACTCGTCCAAAAGGATATGTTGAACGGAAGGCGCTAAAGCCTATGAAAGCAATGAGGCATCGGAAAGTTCCGCCGATCGTGAGAAAATGCCCCTCTGCCGGAGCATCTGCCACGGGTATCCGCCATCTCGCCCACGATTGGAATACCGAACATGAAAAAGAATCCGAACGATCAAGTCGAGTTGTTCCGTCGAGAGCGGCTTCACGATGGCTTCGTCAAACTCGATAAGCTCACTTTGCGGCATACCCGATTCGATGGCACCTGGTCCCGGCCGCTGGAGCGGGAAGTCGTTGTAAGACGTCCAGCAGCAGCGTTGCTCCCCTATGACCCGCATCTTGACCGAGTCGTCATGCTTGAACAGTTCCGGCCCAGCCCCTTTCTCGTCGGCAACCCGCCCTTGATGACCGAGATCGTCGCAGGCCTGATCGATGAAGGCGAGTCTCCCGAAGAAGCGGTTCGCCGCGAGGCCAAGGAAGAGGCCGGGCTGACCGTGGGACGCCTCCGGGAAATCGGAACCTTTTTCTCCAGCCAGGGGGCCTGCACCGAAACGGTGAGCTGTTTTTGCGGAGAGGTCGATTCGACGGGCGCGTCGGGGCTGTTCGGCGCCCAGGCAGAAGACGAGGATATTCGCGTCTATTCCATTCCGGCCGACAAATTCGTCGACGACGCGCTTTCGGGCCGGTTGGACAATGCGGCCATTCTCGTTTGCGGATTGTGGTTCGCGGCAATGCGCGCGCGGGGCTCAACCATCTGGACGGCTTGAAACCGATGGTTTACACATCAATATCGACGTAAATTCCTTTTTTTACATAGCGCGATGAGGTTTTCCGTGCAGGACATTTGCAAAGGCTTTGTCGGGGCCGTGGGCAACACCCCGCTGATCCGGCTGAACCGGCTATCCGACGAAACCGGATGTGAAATCCTGGGCAAGGCCGAATTTCTCAATCCCGGTGGATCGGTCAAGGACCGGGCGGCCCTCGCCATCGTTCGCGATGCCGAAGCGCGCGGGCATCTCAAACCCGGCGGCGTGATCGTCGAGGGTACGGCCGGCAATACCGGCATTGGCCTCAGCCTGGTCGGTAACGCACTCGGCTATCGGACCGTGATCGTGATGCCCGAGACTCAATCACAAGAGAAGAAAGACACCCTGAGGCTCTGCGGCGCCGATCTGCGGCTGGTCAAGGCCGTGCCGTACAAGGATCCCGGCAACTATGTCCGGGTTTCAGAAAGACTGGCTGAGGAATTGGCCGCAACCGAGCCCAACGGCGCGATTTGGGCCAACCAGTTCGACAATGTCGCCAATCGCGAAGGACACCGAACGACCACGGCCGAAGAAATCTGGCAACAGACCGGCGGCCGCATCGACGCCTTCACCTGCTCGGTCGGAACCGGGGGTACGCTGGCGGGGGTTGCGATGGGGCTGAAGGCGCACGACTCCCGTATTCGTACCGTCCTTAGCGATCCCATGGGATCGGCCCTTTACGCGTATTATGCCGAAGGCGAACTAAGGGCGGAGGGATCGTCGATCACCGAGGGAATCGGACAAGGGCGAATTACCGCGAATCTCGAAAATGCCCCCATCGACGGTGCCCAGCGGATCGACGACGCCGATGCATTGACGATGGTGTTCCGACTCTTGCGTGAAGAGGGCTTGATCATGGGCGGTTCGACCGGCATCAATGTCTGTGGCGCCGTTCAACTCGCTCGGGATCTGGGGCCCGGCCACACTATTGTAACGATCCTGTGCGATCTGGGCAGCCGGTATCAGTCGAAAATCTTCAATCCGGCCTTCTTGCGGGAAAAAGGCCTGCCAACGCCGGATTGGTTGCAAGAATCCTAATCCTACGTAGAGCGGAGATCCCCGAATGTCCCAGACCGAACCTCTGTATCGCTCGGCGCCCTACAGCCGCGAAATGACGGCAGCGGTCCTGGATCATGCCGATGGCGGGGTCGTCCTCGATCGTACCGCGTTTTATCCGACCGGCGGCGGACAGCCGGGCGACACGGGGGTGCTCTCGAATGGCGAGGCCATGTGGCCGATCGTTGATACGGTACACGGCACGGCCGCCAACACGATCGTCCACCGCCTTGAGGAGGGGATCGAACCGCCGCCAATCGGCGCGACAGTAACCGGCATTATCGATTGGGACCGACGATTGGGGCATATGCGTATTCACAGCACGCTTCATCTTTTGTGCGCGGTCGTCGACGGCTGGGTAACGGGCGGTTCGATCGGCCCCGATCGCGGCCGCCTCGACTTCGATCTCGAGTCGGCGCCCGACAAATCAGCACTGACGGACCGCCTCAATACCCTGATCGTGGCCAACCATCCGATCGTTGAGGAATGGATCGACGAGGCCGAGCTCGATTCGAATCCGGAAATGGTTCGAACACTGTCGGCCAAGCCGCCACGGACAGGCGAAGGCCGGATCCGGCTGGTTCGGATCGGTCCCGCCGAAGCCCCGATCGATCGGCAGCCATGCGGCGGGACGCATGTGGCTTCAACCGGAGAAATCGGCCCGGTTACCGTCACAAAGATCGAAAAAAAGGGCCGTCAGAATCGTCGTATTGCTGTATCGCTCGGCGGCGCTTGACATAATGGCGGCGTCGACGCCACCCAATTTATCCGTCCGAGACCGCCTCGAACCGAACGGGTTGGTTTCCGCGACTCGGCAATGAAAGGAATTGACCATGGCGCCTTCGTCAGACCTCGCGGATCCGATGGTTTCGGCGCAATGGTTGCATCGCGGCCTATCCGAAGGGATAGAAGGGGTCTCCTCCCTCAAAGTACTTGATGCAACCTATATGATGCCGCAATGGCAGCGTGATGCGCGGGCGGAATTCGAAGAAAAGCACATTCCCGGCGCGCGCTTCTTCGATATCGACGCCATCGCCGACTCCAGCACCCATCTGCCCCATATGGCGCCCACGCCCGAGGCCTTTGCCGAAGCGGTCGGGGCACTCGGCATCTCTAACAACGACACAGTCGTTGTTTACGATACCCATGGACTTCTCAGCGCCGCTCGGTGTTGGTGGATGTTTCGGCTGTTTGGTCATGACGGCGTCTTTGTCCTCGACGGCGGACTGCCCGCTTGGACAAAGGCCGGGTTTCCGGTCGAAAGCGGCCCGGCGATGCATGGCGCCACGAAGTTCGACGCCAAGCACCGGCCCGATTTGCGTCGACACCGCGATGACATCAAGACGCTGATTCAGGACCCGACATCGTCCTGTCAAATCGTCGACGCCCGTGCGGTCGAGCGGTTCGAGGGCTCTGTCGAGGACGGCTGGCCGGGCCGGCGACGGGGTCACATTCCCGGCAGCCGAAACCTGCCATTCGTTGACCTTCTCGATCCAGCCACCGGAAAACTGCTAGACAGCCAAGCCCTGGCCGAAAAGTTCCAAAAGGCGGGCGTCGATATCGATCGCCCGGTTTGGGCAAGCTGCGGCAGCGGGGTAACTGCCTGCGTCTTGGCCCTTGGTCTTCATCGTTTGGGCAAGACCGACAGTGCTGTTTATGACGGGTCTTGGGCCGAATGGGGGCTGGATGATGCTGTGCCAGCGGAAACGGGCCCCGCGCGATAAAAGTGCGGGAACCCATTCGCCAACCCTCTGACGCCGAAAAGGCGCGTTCAATACAATGCATCATGTGCAGCAAGACGCATCCGGAGTTTAATGCCCAAGGATCTGACTTAAGAAGAGCTTCGTTCGGTCGTTTTCCGGCGCATTGAAGAAAGTTTCCGGATCTTTCTGCTCGATGATTTCCCCTTGGTCCATGAAGATCACGCGATTGGCGACTTTGCGTGCAAAGCCCATCTCATGGGTCACGCAAAGCATAGTCATGCCATCTTCGGCCAATTGAATCATCGTATCGAGGACTTCCTTGATCATTTCCGGATCAAGGGCCGATGTCGGCTCGTCGAACAGCATTATTTTCGGCTGCATACAAAGGCTGCGGGCAATCGCAACCCGTTGCTGTTGGCCGCCGGAAAGTTGGCCGGGATATTTGTGTGCCTGCTCGGGAATTCGGACGCGTTCGAGATAGTGCATGCCGAGTTCTTCGGCTTTATGCTTGGGCATTTTGCGTACCCAAATCGGCGCCAGCGTAAGATTTTCAAGCACGGAAAGATGTGGGAACAGATTGAACTGCTGGAACACCATCCCGACTTCGGAACGAATGGTATCGATGTTCTTCAGGTCATTGGATACGGGTGTTCCCTGAACCAACAATTCGCCGGATTGGTATTCTTCCAACGCGTTGACACAGCGGATCAGGGTCGATTTCCCTGATCCTGATGGCCCGCAAATGACGATTTTCTCTCCGCTTTCAACCGTAAGGTTGATGTCCTTCAGAACATGGAAATCACCGAACCATTTGTTCAGGCCTTCCATGACGATCACCGGCCCACCGGTGTCCGGCGACGGTTTTGCTTGTGGTGTGGAGGCAGTCGCGCTCATGGGCAAAGTCACTCCTATCGGCGCACGCCGCGGTTCAGCGTTCGTTCGAGATACTGGCTGTACCACGACATGAAGTAGCAAAAGATGAAATAGATCACGGCGATAAAGAAATAGGATTCCTTGTAGAAGCCGCGCCAGGATGGGTCGGTAAGCGCTGATTTCGCCGCGCCGACCAGGTCGAATAGACCGATAATGATGACCAGGGACGTGTCCTTGAAGAAGCCGATAAACGTATTCACAATCGGCGGAATGGAGATCTTCAAGGCTTGCGGCAGAACGATGAGCCGCATCTTCTGCCAGTATCCCAGCCCCAGACTATCGGCAGCTTCATACTGGCCGCTCGGGATGGCCTGTAATCCGCCGCGAACCACTTCAGCCAGATAGGCGGCGGCGAACATGATCATCCCGATCTGGGCGCGAAGCAATCGGTCGATCCCCACACCCGTCGGAAGAAACAGCGGGATGATGATCGAGGACATAAACAAGATGGTGATAAGGGGCACGCCCCTGATCAACTCGATATAGATGATCGACACCGTTCGAACCGCCGGCATATTCGATCGACGGCCAAGCGCGAGAATGATTCCTAACGGAAACGCGACGGTCAGGCCAATGGTGGCCAAGCCCAGCGTCAACGGCAGGCCACCCCAACGAGACGTCGGAACCGGCGTCAGTCCGAACACGCCCCCCGCCATCAGTATGCCGATTACGGTACCACCGGCTGCCCAGACGACGGCTAGCCAGGGACTCCAGAATAGCCGATTCAAGCTGATCCCGATCAAGGCCAGCAAAAGAAGAACGGCCAGCGTCGGACGCCATTGTTCGTTATAGGGATAAAGACCGAATAAAATCAGCCGTCCCTTTTCGTGAATAAAGGCCCAACAGGCACCGCTGGCCTCTCGACAGACTTCAGGCGGGGCGGCCCACCATACGGCATCGAAGACCAGCCACCGAATGATCGGCGGCACCATGATGTACAACAACCACAAGAGTATAAGTGTGATTATGCTGTTGTACCATGTGTTGAACAGATTTGCCCGCAGCCAACCCAATATAGTCCATGAGACCGCTGGCGGCCGGAGTGACTCCGGAAGCGTCGATTGGCCCGGCGCATTCGATGCAGATTGATCGGTCATGGCTACCGCTCCACCAACGCGATGTGTTTATTGTACCAGTTCATGAAGGCTGAAATCGAAAGGCTGATCGACAGATAGACGGCCATGAAAATACTGATCGCCTCGATCGCCTGTCCGGTCTGGTTCAACGTCGTATTGCCGACCGAAACAAGGTCGGGGTAACCGACCGCGACAGCCAGCGAACTGTTCTTTGCAAGATTGAGGTATTGGCTCGTCGTCGGTGGGATGATTATACGAAGCGCCTGAGGCAGAACGATCAATCGCATGATCATGTTCCGGCGGAGGCCGAGGGCAGCGGCCGCCTCGGTTTGGCCGTAGCTGACCGCAAGAATGCCGGCTCTGACGATCTCGGCAATGAAGGCAGCCGTATAAAAGGTCAGCCCGAACAAGACCGCCGCAAATTCGGGACTGATGGAACTGCCGCCCCTAAAGTTGAAGCCCTGCAGCTCCGGCACGCTCATGGCCGTCGGCGCGCCACCGATCACCCAGATCACCAAGGGGATGCCGATAATCGCGGCAAAACCTGCCCAGACCGCCGGAAAAAATTGACCGGTCGCATCCTGGCGCCGCTTCGCCCAAATCTTGATACCAATGGCGAGAACGATTCCAATACCCAGTCCGAGCCACATCCATCCGTGAATCGGATCGGCTTCCGGCACCGCAAATCGAAAGCCGCGATTGGACAGCACGAGACCGTCCATGGGTTGCATCGCGTCGCGCGGTGACGGCAACGAAATCGTTATGACCGAATACCAAATGAAGAGTTGGAGCAACAGCGGCAGATTGCGCATGACTTCGACATAGGCCGACGACACCTTTGCCAGCAGCCAATTCGACGACAATCGCATAATCCCGACGAAGGTACCCAAGATTGTGGCAAGAAATATGCCCAGAACGGCAACGTGAAAAGTATTGAGCAACCCGACCATGAACGCGCGTCCATAGCTGTTCGCTGCACCATAGCTGATCAGGCTTTCGCTGATCTCGAAGCCGGCTTCTCGCGCGAGAAAGCCATAGCCGGTCGCAATGTTCTGCCGTTGGAGATTCACAAGTAGATTTGAGATCAGGTACCAGCCGACCGCGACTAGAATCGCGATCAAAAGGACCTGATAAAATATCGACCGGACGCGCGCGTCATAAAACCACCGGCTCGTTGAAGTCGGTGTTCGGCGAGAATGGGTTTCGACTGTCAACCGACGTCTCCCCAAGCACTAGTTGTGTGAAGCCTCGAACTATACCGGATTCGGAAACCAAAAAAGCGAAAGGCCGCAACGGTTATTCACACCTCGCCGCGGGGCCTCTGAGCCCTCTTTTCGACGGAAGCGATATAGCCGTCCGGCCGTATTCGCCGATGTCGGCGGCTCAATCAGGAAGAGCCGCCGATCATCCCTGGGTTCCGGCAATTAGCGAACCGGCATGGCGTACATGAGACCGCCATTGGTCCACAGATCGTTGACACCGCGGCTCAATCCGACAGGCGTATCCGGACCGACATTGCGGTCGAAGATTTCGCCATAATTTCCGACGGCGGCGATGGCGTTATAGGCCCAGTCTTCGTCGAGGCCAAGATGCTCGCCCATGCCTGGGCTTACACCCAGCAAACGCTGAATGCCTGGGTTTTCGCTGTCCATCATCTCGTCGAGATTGCCCGAATGGACGCCCAGTTCTTCGGCTTCAACCAGAGCGTAAACGACCCATTTGACGATGTTGAAGAACTGATCGTTGCCCTGCTGCACGGCCGGGCCCAACGGCTCCTTGGAGATCGTTTCCGGAAGGATATCATGGGCAGACGGATCGTCGGCGACAGTCGCCCGAATCGATGCCAAGCCGGACCGGTCCGTCGTATAAACGTCGCAACGACCGGAGAAATAAGCGGCATTCACTTCTTCGAGCTGCTCGATGACGACCGGCTCAAACTCCATACCGTTGGCGCGGAAATAGTCGGCGAGGTTCAACTCGGTCGTCGTGCCCGGCTGGACGCAAACACTGGCGCCATCAAGCTCGAGTGCGCTTTCGATGCCGAGTTCGGCCGGCACCATGAAGCCCTGACCATCGTAGAAGGTCACACCGGTGAAATGCAGACCCAACGATGTATCGCGAGTCAGCGTCCAGGTGGTGTTCCGCGACAGCACGTCGACCTCACCCGCCTGAAGGGCGGTGAAGCGCTGCTGCGCAGTCAAGGGTGTGTAGTTGACGGCGTCGGCATCGCCGAGCATGGCTGCGGCAATGGCCTTACAGACATCGACGTCGAGTCCGGTCCAATTGCCTTCGGAATCGGGGTTCGAGAAGCCTGCAAGTCCGGTGCTGACACCGCATTCCAGCACACCGCGATCCTGGATTGTCTGGGTCAAGTCTTGCGCGGCGGCCGTACCGGCCATCGCGAACGCGGACACCGCTGCTCCGGCGGCCAGAAGCGTTTTCGTTCTCATTGGATATGCACCCTTATCGTTTGTTCACAGGTGAAGCCTCATCAGGATGATCTAATGCCACCCCTAGTCAGCATTAGTACCAAGGATGACGCAATGATTGAAACAAAATCCACCGATTGGCCCGATTGAACCCTCTCAATCCTCTGCTGTCGCCCGGATCCGCCAATGTGATATTCGGTTTGACCGCAGTTCGCGGTCGGCAGAAACTCACGCCGTGAAGACTGCGGTATTGGACTTCCGCAGACTCGCACGTGTTCGGCATGACGGCCGGGACTCGTAATCGACGCCGATCTTGAAACGAAGCGGATCTGGACACCATGACCAAGCACAGGACGAAGACGATCCTAACCCATGCCGGCCGGGACCCCCGATCCAATCATGGTATCGTGAATCCCCCGGTCTACCATGCGTCGACGATTCTGTTTCCCGACATCGCATCGATGGAAGAATCCGCCAAACGGCCCTTCGACAGCTATCGTTATGGCCGGTCGGGCACGCCGACCAGCGCGGCCTTCGAGGAGGCGGTGACGGCCCTTGAAGGCGGGTACCGGTCGGTCGCCGTCGGCTGCGGTCTGGCAGCATTGACAGTCGCGATCGGCGCTTTCGTGAAGGCCGGTGACCATCTATTGGTGCCCGACAGCGCCTATCCGCCGACTAAGGCCTACTGCGATAAGGTTCTGCATCGGTATGGCGTCGAAACGACATATTACGACCCTGAAATCGGCGCCGGAATCAGCGACTTGATTCGGCCGGAAACGCAGATGATCGTCTTGGAAAGCCCGGGGTCGCAGACCTTCGAGATGCAAGACGTGCCGGCCATCGCAGCCGTGGCCCGGGATCGCGGCGTTGTCACCATGATCGACAACACCTGGGCCACCCCGCTCTTCTTCCGTCCCTTCGATCATGGTGTCGACCTGTCGGTTCATGCGGCAACGAAATATATCGTCGGCCATGCCGATGCGATGATGGGGATCATCTGCACGAACAGCGAAGCCCACTTTAAGGCTGTCAAAACCGAGGCCTATCTGCTGGGCCATGCCGCCGGGCCCGACGATCTCTATCTGGCCCAGCGGGGCCTTCGTTCCATGGCCGCCCGCCTCGCTCAACACCAAGCGTCGGCCATGCGGATCGCCGATTGGCTGGAAGCCCGCCCGGAAGTCGCACGGGTTCTGTATCCAGCCCTGCCGAGCCATCCCGGACACGCCATCTGGAAGCGCGATTTCCAAGGCGCCTCGGGACTGATGTCGATCGTGCTGCATCCAGTCGACGCCCCCGCCGTTGCGCGCATGATCGATGACATGGCGTTGTTTTCCATCGGGTTCAGCTGGGGTGGATATGAAAGTCTGATCGTTCCACAGGACCCGGCCTCCCATCGCCGAACGGTGCCATGGAAGGCCGAAGGGCCGCTGGTCCGCCTGCATATCGGTCTGGAAGACCCCGACGACTTGATCGATGATCTGGCAGCGGGTCTCGACCGACTAAGAGCAGAGCCATGAAGCCGGCATTCGTCACCGAGGCGGGCATTGAGACCACCCTCGACGCCCTGGCTTTCAACCGTGACGGACTGGTTTGCGCTGTCGCCCAACAGCATGATTCGCTCGAAGTGCTGATGGTCGCCTGGATGAATGCCGACGCCGTGCGCGAAACGCTGACAACCGGCCAAGTCTGCTATTGGTCGCGGTCCAGGTCAGTTCTTTGGCGAAAGGGTGAAAGCTCGGGCCAGACACAGCGATTAGTCGGTTTCCGGATAGATTGTGACGGTGATTGCGTCCTGCTGCTGGTCGACCAGTCCGGGGTTGCGTGCCATACAGGCCGGCGGACATGTTTTTACCGGGATGTCGACGCCGAAGGACCCAAAACGATCCTCGACGTCGAAACGGATCCCTCTGACCTCTATGGCAAAGCATAACAGACGGCGATTTGGTTCCTATCGGCCGTCGGCGGCGGCTATCATGCGCTGATGAACAATTCTGACAGTGTCGACGGTTATGTCGCCGCCGGCCAGGGATGCAACGTCGTCATTCGAGAGCTGTCGGGGCACGACGACATATCCCGACGCTTCGAGAGCACCAATTGCGGCGGCGGCTTCGCGTCTGGTCGCCTCACGGGCATCGTGCTTTGCCACCGCCCACCACCCTGATCCGCCGATTGCCTGGCCGATGGCTTGCGCCATAGTCTCGGTCAATGCTGTACGATCTACCATCATCGCGTATTTGCCCCACTCATTTTTCGGAGTTGACTGCAGATGAACCAATACGGACCGCTCTTCTCGGCGGTCTGATTGCTCAAATGACAGATGGGGCTGCGAAAGACTTGAGGCAACCGCACAACGATAAGGCAGCAAATAGAACTGACGATGTTCGCCGCTGGACTTCAGCCCATTAAAGCTGGACAGAGGATGGCGACCCCGGCGTGATTCGAACACGCAACCGTTCGCTTAGAAGGCGAATGCTCTATCCGATTGAGCTACGGGGCCGGTGATCATCAGCGAATGGCGAACCACTCCGGCAAAGTGCGTCTTTGTAGCCACGGAACCGTTTCGACGCAAGAGGCTTGCCCGGAAGCGAAAGCCATCGGACGTATAATTGCAACTGAGGATTCAAAAAGGGTGACGCTTCGACGACACACCAGCCAAGCGGACCCTGCCGCAACGCTGAACTACGCCTGCGGGCGCCGTTTGAAATTGTCGGCGTAATTCCTAGGCACAACACGCCGCTCATGGTCCGGCTCGACCGTATAGGACAACCCTTTGCGCTCGGCAAAGGCGATCGCATCTTCTTTGGTCTCGAAACGCAAGGTCACCTGGTTGAGTGTATCGCCGCCGGACACCCAGCCCATAAGGGGCTCGGGCCGTCGTGGCGTTGCTGGTTCGTATTCCAGCACCCAAGATTTGATCTTGCCGCGCCCCGATTGCATCGTCGTCTTGGCCGGTCTGAAAATACGAACGCTCGCCGTCATCCCAACACCTGAATCTAGCCGTATGTCCAAAAAGCCGGTTTGAATGGTCGGGGCGGACGGATTCGAACCGCCGACATCCTGCTCCCAAAGCAGGCGCGCTACCAGGCTGCGCTACGCCCCGATCCCGGTACTGTCCCGGAACTAGCCGGAAACTAGGCGGTTTGATGCTGGAGTTCAAGCAGCGTTCCCTGCGACATCGACGATTTCATGCACCGTTGGTCCGTAAACCGACCGTGGCCGTGCTTTCCGGCTTGCCCTGAGATGACCACGAGTGTCGGTTTCAAGCGGCTAAGGCGTCCCGGCCACCATTTCGCCCCATGACGATGCCACCATTTCCTCTCCTTCGGTCGGGGGCGCGCCGGAGCCGCTAAGATGTGACATCAGAGAGGTCCCAAATGCGCCCAATAGCAAAAGTTTTCGGATCGAATGCCCGCCCATTGTCCCTGATGGCATTGGGCGTGGCGGCATTTGGTCTCGCGTCAAATGCAGCCGCCCAATCGCCCAGCGGCGGCACTTACGAGTATGTATCACCGGAAACCACCGGCGCGCTTCGACTGGAACCCGGCGATGCGATATCGACCGTGCTTATCGAGACGGTTCGCGATGGCGCCAGATGCCGTTTTCTCGGCCAAGGGACGTTCAGAGATGATGCAGGCGGCGACAACGAGGCGCGCTTCGACCTGCCGGACGGGGTCTTGACCGTTCGCTTATTCGACGACAACGCCGAGATTGAAACGACAGGGTCGACACGGTCGATCTGCGATGCCGGCGCCCGGATCGCCGGGGTCTATATCAGCACCTCCCCCTCGATATCCTTCGACCGCGACCACATGGTCTCAACGCAGGAGAGACTGTCCAAACTCGGTCTATCCGTCGGCGCAATCGACGGTCTGATGGGGCCGAGGACACGTCAGGCTATGAATCGCTTCGAAGCCGACGCCGGTTTGCCGCAACGGCAAAACCTGACTTTGGCAACATTCTATCAACTAGAGGCAGCCTTGGACGACGTCATAACGGCAGCGTCCGACATCCGTCCGATTCCTGTTGATAGGGCGCTCGATGAAGACGACCGCCTGATCGCGCTTGAGTTTATGAACAGCGTGCCCGAAAGACATCGTGACTTGATCGACACGCTGTATGGAGATCTCGTTGCGCCTCAGCAAATCGACTGGAACAACCCACCCTTCGAATTGGCCCTGATCGATCTCACCACGGGCGAACCGGCGCACGATAACGACCGCCCAGATGTCGTTACCTTTTTCAACGATCGACAATTCTGCGATGGAAACCAGTGCCGCTTAGAGGTTCTTCACCATTCGGATGGCGTCTATTTGCCGGTTTTGGAAGGACAATCCACGGCCGTCGCACTTGGCGGCGATCGCTCGAACGGATTGGTGGATTTCGTTTTGAACGAGTCGAATATCTGGCGATTCGATGGTGAGCGCTACGAGCATTCCACATATGAACCGGAACCGGTGCGATAAGCTTTGATTTTCGGGGAGCACGTCGAGTCGAGCATGAGGTTTCGACCGGGTCCGGCTCGACGTCCCAACCCGTAATTGCTCACCGTGTTGGTCAGTGAGCGAAGATTTTCTGACCGGCGAGCGCGCGTGCGATGGCTTGGGTGAGCGGTCAAACCGTTGAGCCGCCCGGTGCCGATGACGGATCGGATGAGGGCGTGGACAGGTCGCGCACAAGATCGCGGACGAAATGGGCCGGATGATCCGCCGGCACAAAATCATGCACTGACGGCGGAAGCAGCAGGCTCTGATCAACCTGCCAGGGGCGGAATGTCTTGGTCATAGGAAGGTTGAATCAAATTCCGCCCCAAAGCCACTCAAATTTCGCCATTACTCGGACACGCTCCTAGGGCAATTTCCGAACTGATTGAATCATCAGTTCGGGAGAAATTGCCCTATCTTCAATAACATAGAGCATCTTATCTGCGCCCGCCGGGGCGCAGGATGCTCTAGCGAATCGAATCGGTGGATCGACGGACTCCCATATGAATGCGGTTTGAATTTTCGGCGGATTGCCAGCGACCGTCTTTCGTCGTCGGCAGTTGGGCCCAAACCCCGAACGCGATTGACCGGCCGCGCTCTCCCTGAAATGTTAACAGGCTCGCAATTGACCTGGACGCTGCGGGGCGCGATGGTATTCGCCATCGCCGCAAAACCCGTTGCTGCAGAAACAAGGGATCGATCATGGCAAAGTTCGGTATTGGCCAACCAGTCCGTCGCACCGAGGACCCCCGGTTCATCACCGGCCAGGGGCAATATACGGACGACATTTCGCTTCCGGGCCAGACCTACGCCGTCTTCCTGCGTTCCCCGGTCGCCCATGCCGAGATAACCACGCTCGACACCGCCGAAGCGAAACAGGCAGAGGGCGTGTTGGCGGTCTTTACGGGCGACGACCTTGTTGCCGACGATATCGGCCCCATTCCATGCAAGGTAAAGATCGCCAATCGTGACGGCTCGGATATCGTCCGTCCGCCGCGCCACGCCCTGGCCGTTGGCCGGGTCCGGCATGTCGGCGAGCCGATCGCCGTCGTTATCGCCACCAGCACCGCCGCCGCCCGTGACGCGGCCGAACTGATCGAACTCGATTTCGATACCCTGCCAGCGAATGCCGATCTGCGCCGCGCGGTTTCCCCCGGGGCGCCGGTTCTTTGGGATCAGGCGCCCGACAATCTATGCCTGGACTGGGAACTGGGCGACGGCCAAGCAGCCGACGACGCCTTTGCCAAGGCTGCACACAGAGTGTCGCTGGACCTGATCAACAACCGGGTGATCGCCAATTCGATGGAGGGACGGGCCTGCAATGCAGCCTTCGATCCGGCGACCGAACGTCTGACTTTCTATGTATCCAGCCAGGGCGTCTACGATCACAAATCCCAGATCGCCAAGGACATCCTGAAGATGCCCGAGGACAAGGTCTTGGTCCGGACCACCGATGTCGGCGGCGGATTCGGGATGAAGCTGTTCATGTACCCTGAATACGTCGCGGTTGCTTATGCGGCGCGTAAGCTGGGCAAGGCCGTCAAATGGACCGCCGACCGCTCCGAAGGCTTCGTCAGCGACGACCACGGCCGCGATCATATCACTCATGCGGAACTGGCCCTGGATGCCGACGGCCGTTTTTTGGCGATGAAGGTGGATACGCTGTCGAATTTAGGCGCCTATCTGTCGAACGCGGCCCCCTTTGTCGCAACACTGGCCGGATCCCGGATGCTGGCCGGCGTCTATACCTTCCCGGCTGTGCATGTTCATGTCCGCGGCGTGTTCACCAACACCCAGCCGGTCGATGCCTATCGCGGCGCGGGACGGCCCGAAGCCTGCTTCATCGTCGAACGCATCGTCGACAAAGCGGCGCGGGAACTGGGATTCACACCGGCCGAATTGCGCCGGCGCAATTTCATCACCCCTGACGCGATGCCCTATGACACCGCATTGGGCTTGACCTATGACAGCGGCGATTTTGCCCGCAATATGGATGACGCGCTGTCGATTTCCGACTGGGACGGCTTCGAGACCCGGCGCGCCGAGGCAAGGAAGCAGGGCCGCCTGCGGGGCATCGGTATGTCGACCTATATCGAAGCCTGTGCCGGCGGATCCGCGGAAAATGCCCGCATCGTGGTTTCGAACGAGGGTCGGGCCACCCTTCTGATCGGCACACAGTCCAACGGCCAGGGGCATGAAACGGCCTATAAGCAGATCCTGGCCGAACGGCTTGGTCTCGACCCCGACGCCATTGATGTCAAACAAGGCGACAGCGACCTGATTCCCACCGGCGGCGGCACGGGCGGATCGCGATCCGTACCGGTCGGCGGCCAGGCGACGTCAGCAGCCGCCGAGCAGATTGTCGACCGTGCGCGAGAACGCGCCGCCGACATGCTCGAAGCCGCGTCGGCGGATATCGAATATGCCGAGGGGATGTTCACGATCGTCGGCACCGATCGGCATATCAGTTTCGTCGACGTCGCCAAGGGCTCGACAGACGAGACGGCTTTCGACGAAACCGGTGGGTTCAAGCCCTCGGCGGCGACTTTTCCCAATGGAACACATATCTGCGAACTCGAGATTGATCCCGAGACCGGAACGGTCGAAATCATTACCTATACCGTGGTCGATGATTTCGGAACCGTTCTGAACCCGCTGCTCGTTGAAGGGCAGGTTCATGGCGGTATCGGCCAAGGCGTCGGTCAGGCATTGCTCGAACGCACGGTGTTCGACGATGAAGGCCAGCTTCTGACCGGTTCGTTCATGGACTATACTATGCCGCGTGCCGACCATCTGCCGTTCGTAACATTCCGCTATAACGAGGTGCCCTGCACGACCAATCCATTGGGTATCAAGGGCGCGGGCGAAGCGGGCTCAATCGGCGCTCCCCCCGCAATCATCAATGCCTTGGTCGATGCCCTTTACGACGCTGGCGTGCGCCACATCGATATGCCGGCAACCCCGGAAACCGTCTGGCGACTCGCCCGGAACGCAACCCCCAAACTGGCGGCCGAATGACAGAACCAACCAATACCGATACCGAAACCGCGCCTTTATTTGCCGCAGACGGTCAGCCGGACAAGGATCGGCTGACCGCCCGATTGCGTCTGCTGGCGCTCGAAGCGGGTGCCGCGATCCTCAGGGTCGCGAACAGCGCCGCAGCGGACGCATGGGACAAGGAAGACGGCAGCCCGGTGACCGAGGCCGATCACGTTGCCGAACGGGTCATCCTGCAGGGGCTGAAGGCCATTGATGGCCGAATCACCATCGTCTCGGAAGAAGCATTCGCCGCCGGCTATCGACCGGGTGCCGACGAAACCTTCTGGTTGGTCGACCCGCTCGATGGCACGCGGGAATTCGTCTCCGGAAACGGCGAATACACGGTGAATATCGCCTTGATCCGCAACCGCCAGCCCGTTCTCGGCGTTGTGCACTGTCCGGCGCGGGGGACATCGGCTTGGGGAATCGTCGGCATGGGCGCGTTCGAGAGCGATCCCAAGGGCGCGATCACACCATTGAAGGTTCGGACCGTCCCCAACGAGGGTGCGGTCGTCATTGCATCCCGGCGCCACGGCGACCCGGATCGACTGAACACGTTCCTCGATGGCCGGCCCGTAGCCGCTTGGCGTTCGGCCGGCAGTAGTCTGAAATTCGTCGAAATCGCCGCCGGCCGGGCCGATATCTATCCGCGGTTCGGCACCACGATGGAATGGGATACCGCCGCCGGCGACGCCGTCCTGCGAGCCGCCGGCGGTGTCACCCGGACGGTTGAGGGCGATGTGCTGACCTACGGAAAGCCGGGCTACGTCAATCCTGAGTTTGTCGCCACGGGTGAATAGCGCCGGCCGAATTCGCCCCCGCGCCGGCCAAAAGGACAGTTGCCATGACCGACCCATCCGATCCTCCCTCCTCTGGAGCAGGGTCATCCGCCGAGGGCCCATCTGCCGAGGACCAAAAGCGCATGGCCCTGGAGCGAATCCTCGACGCGTGGGACTCTGCCCTAGAGGATGGCGTACAGCCGGAATTGCTGGCCACGACGGCGATCTTCGCCGCGCTCACCGATATGGTCGATCTCTATGGCGAAGAAGATGTTGCGGCCATGATGGCGGACCTTCCCGACCGAATCCGAAACGGTGAATTCACGCTGAAGCGGGACCATTGATGCAAACCACGCGGGTCTTGTCCCACATAGGCTTGGCCCTGCGCAAATAGGCTCTAGAGCGACTGGCGATTCTGTCTCAGATAGTCGAGATAGGCCATCTCGTCCTCGACATCGCTCGACGGCAAATAGGTTGCCAAGGTGGCGGCTGCGGCATCCCGCCTATCGGCCAGGATATAGATCAGCGCCAGATTACGCACGACCCGTGGCGATGACGTCGGGTCGGACACCAGTTCACGCAGGATGCCGATGGCCTCGTCATGGCGGCCCGAGAACGATAGCGACAAGGCCAGATTGTTGAGCAGCGACAGGTGAACGGGATCCAGGTCCAGCCCCGTCCGATACGCTTGCTGCGCTTCCTGATGGTTGCCCATGGTATCGAGGGCCACACCGATCCCCAGAAATGCCCTCAACTGCGATGGATTTCGTTCGCGGACGGCGGTGAATGCCTCCAGCGCTTCCATGGGGCGGTCAAGTTGCAGCAAAACCCGGCCCAAAATCAGTCCAGCCTCATCATTGCTGGGATCGCGCTCCAACACAGGCCTGATCGTTCGCTCGGCCTGGCCGTATTGGCCGAGCCCCTCAAAACTGCGGGCCATGCCCACCATGGCCGACACCTCGTCCGGATCTTCCCCCAGGGCTTGCCGATAAAAGGTCAGCGCGCTGCGATAGTCACCCGTCGCGGCCGTACGGTCCCCCAATCGGACAAAGTGGCTGCTGCCCGCAGAATCGCCCCGGCCGGGGCGTTCATCCTGGGCCATCCCTAGGCATGAAGCCAGAAAAATGGCTGCGACCACGGGCGCGATGACGCGTCCCATTGAACCGAACGTCATCCGTCTCGACATTGTCATAGTGGTCCGAGCTCTACTCAATGTCTTGCGCCACTTTCTATGAGGCCATTTATTGGTATCAAAGTCCAGATCTTCGCAAATTTCTCATCTGTCGAGCAAGAACCCGAACCTCCTCGAATCGCCGACAGTACTATTGCCCGTCACCACCGACGTAAGCAAGGGCGCGAAAGCACAATCAGTCGGCTGCCCGGATTGGACCCGACGATCGGCGTCTTTACACCGATGATATAAACATTTCCGATATTACTTATTCAATCTTGCCGCATGGTCGCGACGCTTTCGACCCGGCGGCCGTCCGAAATGCCGATGAAGTCGCCGAATGCGATCGCGTCCAGTGGCAATGACACCACAATAGATACCTCGTTTCGGCCGGCCGGATCGACCTGGGTGTCGGCGTCGATTTGAAAATCAACACCCCACATCGCCAGCGCATCCCGCACGAGCGCGACGCCTTGCGCGGGTTCGACTTGCTGGATGGCGATCGCCCGAACGCCTTCGCGCGCTGCATTGGTCATCGAGTTCTGGACGACAAAAAGATATCCGAATTGTATAATCCCAAATAAAATTATAAGAAAAACCGGTAAAATGAGCGCGAATTCCAAGGCAGCGCTGCCCTGCTCGTCTTTTTCAAGGAAGCGCCGCCATTTCGAACGGTATCGACATTGTCGCATACGCATTTTTGCCCCTGTGGGACGGCTGCATTCGGAAATTCGATACAGCTGCAATTTTCGATAATTGAACCGGTAACATACAACTGGTAAAGAATTTATTAATCATTGGACCGCGAGGATGGTTCGAACCGTGATCTCCGGCAGCAAGCGCTCGACGATCATGAATCCACCCTTCTGAAAATCATTGGAACGGCTCAGTTATGGACGCACAATCGTCGATGAACAGGCGTCGCTCGCCCCGAAAGCGCCAGTTGAAGGAAGCGGCGATCGTATTCAACAATCGCCAATGCCGCGTTGCCTGTACCATCTTTGATATTTCGGATCATGGGGCTCGGGTGCTGCCATTGGACACCTTATCCATTCCGGATGAATTCAATCTAGAGTTGCCAAACCAACGCCAACGACTTTGCCGAAAAGTGCGGTGGACACCTCCCTATTTATGTATTGAATTTATCGGATAAGCACCTGAAAAACTGAAAGACGCGTGGGTTTTTAATTTCGGTAAAATTAATTCTTATTTTATAGGAATAAATAGCCAAGTTGGTCTTATAAAACGCAGATCTACTCTGATTTTTATCTTGGCCTTAACTTGCTGTTAACGTGTTGGCGTCATTGTCTGGGTATATCGACGAACACCCACCCCAGCCTCAGGAGGCCACACCATGTCGTTCCTTTCACTTTTCCGGAATATCAAGAACAACGACTCCGGCGCCACGGCTATCGAATACGGCCTTATCGCGGCCCTGGTCGCCGTCGGCCTTGTTGGCGCTCTGACAGCGCTCGGCGGCGATCTCTCGGCCCTCTTCGAAGGTGTTGGCGGCAACTTCCCCGCTGCCCCCGAATAATGGTCCAACGCCCCTCAGCGCGAGCCGCCGACAAACCGTCGGCGGCTTCGCTGTATGGCACACTCTGATACCGACAGGATCACCCCATGCGGATACTTCTGCTCTTTTCGGCGGCCCTGATTGCAGCGGTATCAACCACCTACGCCGTGGTCGAGCGTCTATCCGAACCGTCCCCCTCGGAACATACGGCTATACAGGTGTCAAAGCCGGACATCGCTATGGTCGATGTCCTGGTCGCCGCACAGTCACTCGGGGCGGGCACATTGCTCGGCCCCGATGATTTGCGTTGGCAGCCCTGGCCCGAAGACAATCTGGGCACGACTTTCATTACCCGGCCATCCGCCAACGAGCCGTCTGGTGATGACCGGATTGGAGATGACCGGGGGCTCGATCAAGCCGATCCCAGCCAAGCCGATCCCAAGAGTGAATTATTGGGCAGCGTCGTGCGCCAGCCCATCGCCGATGCAACGCCTATTGCCGCGACTAACTTGCTCCAGCCGGGCGATCGCGGTTTCTTGGCGGCGGTATTGTCACCGGGCAAACGGGCGATTTCGATTGCCGTCGACGAGACGACCGGACTTGCCGGCCTCGTCTTCCCTGGTGATCATGTCGATTTGGTCATGACCCACAGGGCGGCGGATGCAGGCGGGTTTGGCGCTTGGCCCGGCAGTCGGCAAGCCAGCGAAACGGTCCTTTCCGATATTCGAATCCTGGCGCTGGATCAACGACTGGAAAGCATCGACGGCGTTGCCCAGCAAGCACGAACGGCCACACTCGAAGTCTCCCCGCAAGAGGCCGAAACCATTGCTTTGGCCCGTAATATGGGCGACCTAACGCTAACGCTCAACAGCGCCCGTCCCGACCCGGCGGCAAGCGATGGCGGCGATTTTCGGTACGTGAGTACCTTGGTGGACAGCACCATGCAGACGCGGCCCGCGTTGCGGGACGATACGAGCATGGCCGCATTAGGCCCCATCGGCTTTTCCAGCCTTTCCAATGGCCAGTCCAATGGGGCGAACAGTACCAGCCGCGATACGGAAGAGTCGTCCTCAGAAACCGTCGCCCCGTTTCGTGCCACCGATGACGTCGGCCGGGCACCGAGCTTCACGCTCGACACCGAGATCAGCCGGGTTCTCGGCAATCTGATGAGGCAGGCGACTGAGGCGCAAGAAGAAGCGTCAACCGAATCGGAAACAGAGATCACGCCGCCTCCGCTGATAGGGGAGGCGGAATCCGCTCCAGAAATCGAGGCAAATCAAGAAAAAACCGTCCAGAATCTACAAGTTGTTCGCGGATCTTCCAGTGAGATGCTAACATTCGGGGACGACCGCCCTGCTGAGTCCAATCCGGGCTCGGCTTCCGGCGGGCCGACCACGTCCGCGGCGTCGCTTGGGCAATCAGCGGCCGGGATGGCTGGGGGGTTGTAGCAACCCTGATCGACACAGCCAGCCCTGTTCTACCGCTCGGCCGCCATTTGTTCGCGAGTGCCGCGGGGCCGCAACAGGGAATGTAGATGCCGTGACTATGCCCCGTTTATCCGCCCCCGCCCGACTTTTCGTTCTCGAAGGACCCGGCAGTTCATTGAGGCGGCCGGTCGGCCAACTCACCCTGGCGCTAAGCTTGGCTGTTTTTTTGCTATCGGTAATGCTCGTCAGTTCCGGCGCGTCGGTGAGTCGCGCAATGGCGAACGAAATCATCGCGGCAGACAGTGTCGGTTCAATCACCATGGGCCGGGGGCAGCTCATACGGTTGAGCGAGCCGGCCGCGAGCGTCTTCGTCGCCGATCCTGACATACTGGACGTCCAGGTGCGGTCACCAAGACTGTTCTATATCTTGGGCACGGGCATCGGCACGACCACGCTGTTTGCCGTCGATGATGACGACGAAGTCCTTCTCAGCCGCGACATTACCGTATCGTTCAGTGCCGATCGGCTGCGCTCGGCCATCGAACGGCTCGCACCGGGCGCGGGGATCACAGTCGAGCCCGTGGACCGAAGCCTCATACTAAGCGGCGAAGTCGACTCCGCCGAGATTGCCGAAGACATCCGCCGCATGGCCGCGCAATTCGTCGCCGACGACGATAATCTGATCAATCGAATGACGGTCAAAGGACCGAGACAGGTTAATCTGCGCGTCCGCGTGGCCGAAATCGCCCGACGGGTCGACGAGCGTCTGGGCATTCAATGGCGCCAGTTCTCTTCGACCAATCCCTCATCCTTTATCCAAGGCTTCAGCGGCGGCCAAGGCACCGAATCCGACGGCAGCTTTACGATCGGTCTCGCCGGACTGCGCGGACAGTTGGACCTCAATGTACTGATCGACGCCTTGGCCAGTGAGGGCGTCATCTCGATCCTTGCCGAACCCAACCTCACGACCCAATCCGGAGAGACCGCCAGTTTCCTGGCCGGCGGGGAGTTTCCGATCCCCGTGGGACGACGCGACGATAGTGTAACTCTCGAATTCAAGGAGTTCGGTGTCGGGCTGGAATTCACACCCACCGTCCTGGACGGCAACCGCATCAGCCTGAGGGTCCGTCCTGAGGTCAGCGAATTGAACCCCGCCGACGGCGTCTCGATTGGCGGCACCACAGTGCCGGCGATCAACACCCGCCGGGCTTCGACGACGGTCGATTTGGCCAGCGGACAAAGCTTCGCCATTGCGGGCCTGCTTCAGGAGACCACGACCCAAGAGATCGACCGCCTGCCCGGCCTGGGCGACCTGCCGGTCTTGGGCGCGCTGTTCAGGTCCTCGGCGTTCACACGCGGAGAAACCGAACTTGTCATCATCATCACGCCCTATATTGTAGAACCCGTCGATGGCGGGACGCTGGCCACGCCATTGGACGATTTCACACCGCCAAGCGCGATCGAGAGAATCCTGTTCGGCCGGTTCGCGGCGACGCCGGATCTCGCCGAACAAGAGAGCCGAGTGTCGCCGCGCGGCCCGATCGGCTTTATGCTGGAGTAACTTTGAAATGCCCCATGGACAACATGGACAACAGCACCGGTTCGGCGACCAGCACGGGCAGGACCGTCCTCAAATCAGATCCGGCGTACTGTCTGCCGTTTCGCCCGCTTTACTAGGGGTCGTCCTACTGCTTGGCGCCTGCGCCAACTCGGCACAGCATGCGCCCGAGGCCACCGCTACCGTTGCGCAGCAGCATCTCGACGTCAGTTTCACATCCGGTGGAACGCAGCTTCAAGCGGGCGAGGCGACACGGCTTGCGCGGTTCCTCGAACAACATCGGGCCGGGCCGGGCGACACGGTCCAAATCAGTGTCGAATCGTCGAACTCACCGAGATTCGATGACACCCGGCGCCAACACATTGCCGAAACGATCGCCAACCATGGGTCGGATGTCCTGACAGCAATTGATCCGGCGCCCGATCGATCAAGACGGGCTGGCCGCAGGGCCGCAGGGGCTCAGAATTACGCCCGAAACACAGATCGGGGAACGGTCATTCTGGCACAGTATCGTCCCTCGGCACCGGAATGCCGCCCGTCGGACCATGTGCGCGTCCAATTCGGTTTCGCCGCTTCAACCGGTTTTGGATGCAGCACGGCCCGGAATCTGGCGGCGCAGGTATCCCAGCCGCGCGACCTGGTGCTCGGGCGCGAGATGGGATCGATTTCCGCGGCCCGCACCGCCGGTGAAATCGAGCGCTATCGCGCCGGCACCGATGGACGTGACAGCATTGCCCCTGACCCCGGCAGCCTGTTCCCGGTCCTGCGAAGGCCCTGAGGTCATGGCGGCAAAACGACCGAGCGATGACCATACCGGCAGCGATGGCGAACCAGGCGACCCCTTTGCCGCCTTCGTCTCGGACGAGGATCTGCGCGCTGCCCTGACAGACGTCGCCGACCGCCGCCAATGGGATCCCCAGGATATCCGCGGCGGCGGTTTGGCAGCCGCAATCCGAACCACCACCGCAGGGGCGCCAGCCCGGACTATGGTCGTTGATATCACCGGGCTTTCGGTCGACGATGCGGTGGAGGGGCTGACCGAACTGGTCAATACGGGCTCGGCCGTGCTGGCCATCGGGCCGGAGAACGATGTGCATCTTTTCCGGCGGCTGGCAGCCGCGGGGGTTCGAGACTATTTGGTCAAGCCGGTAACGGCGGACCAGATCGACGAAGCGTTGCGCGCCTTGGAACGGCCGGATCCCAGTTCGGCCGGGTCGTCGCGTTTGATCATGGCAGTTGGCGCACGCGGTGGCGTCGGCACGACCGCCGTCGCCACAAACTTGGCTTGGCAGATCGCCGAAAATCAGGGGCGGCGCACGGCCTTGATCGATCTGGACACGGTTTTTGGCACCGTCGCGCTCAATCTCGATATCGATCCGACCCCCGCGCTCCGCGAGATAATCGAGGACCCTGACCGAATCGATGACGTGTTCTTGAAGGGCGCCATGGCGCATCTCGGGCGGTCTCTCAGCATCCTGGCGGCCGAAGATCCCCTCGGCACTGTACCGGGAAAGGCGAACGCCGCCGAGGCGATCCTGACGAACGTAAAATCATATTTCGATGTCGTCGTCGCCGACATTCCCCGTTCGATGGTTGCCGACAATCCGGGCTTGGTCAATGACCTGACGGCCCTGTGTATCGTTATGGATCCAACATTGCCAAGCGTTCGCGACGCCAACCGTCTCGCCGGGCTGACGGCGTTGCGCAATCCGTCTGCGGATATCAGAATCATTGTCAACCGGGCATCCCGAAAACCGGAACTGTCTCGACGTGAGGTCGAGCAAGGCGTCGGCCGCACCATTGATCTGTGGCTTGAAGAATGCGCCGATGCCATGACCCAGAGCGACATTGCCGGTCGGCCGGTTGCCGACTTGAAATCGCGCCATCCCTGGGTGCGCCAACTCAGTGGACTGGCCGTGTCCCTGGCCGGCGTTCCGGTAAAGCAGAAACGCCCTTTATGGAAGCGTTTCCTCGGCCGCTAGGGCAATTCCCGAACTGATTGAATCATCAGCTCGGGAAAAATGGCCCTATCTTCAATAACATAGAGCATCTTACCTGCGCCCGCCGGGGCGCAGGATGCTCTAGGGCCCGATGCCCCATTCTTAAGAAACTATTTGTTAACGTTTATGTGCGATCAAAGATGATCCCAAGATTGTGTTGCGCCTGTCGAGAGGTTTCGACCCGGAAATGACTCACGATACCGCTGCCATCAATAGCCGCACACCAGAGTCCTCTCACCATCGGCATGCCCCCGCTATCTCTGGAAACGACTCCAGGGCCGAAAAAGACGCCATCCGCGCCGACATCGTCGATGTATTGTGCCGGGCATTTCAGCAGCAAACCGATCCGGCCGACGCGCGGCGTTTGACGCGCCGCAAATTGGCCGAACATTTCAGTGACCGCCTGGAAGATTTGCTGCCGACACTCGAAGTCCGCCCGGGTCTTCTAGAGCAGCGGATGATCGTGGAAGGCGCCGTTGCGGCGACCGGGCGTTGGATCGCCCAAGCGTCCGCATCGATTTCCGGGTCGGCCTCGGACGACGACATGATCGAGCCCGCCGATCCGCCGCCGGAAGGCCACGACCGTCAAGCGGCCAATGACCGCGTCTATTCGATCAAGAGCCGAGTGTTACCGCTGCTGATGGATCGGATCGATATTTCAGTGGCCTCGAGCCTGACGGTGGAAACGCTTGAAACGCAAATCGGCGAAATCGTCGCGGAAATCCTAAGTGAGCTAAAGATTCAGCTCAACGCCAGCGAACAGCGCACCATGGTGCGGCTGCTGGTGGACGATATGGTCGGCCTGGGCCCCCTGGAACCGTTGCTGGCGGACGATACGGTCACCGACATCATGGTCAACGGTCCCAAGCAGATCTATGTCGAGCGCAATGGCAAGCTCGAACTGACCGACGTGACGTTTCGCGACAATCCTCATGTCATGCATGTCGCGACCCGGATTGTCACGCGGGTGGGCCGACGGATCGACGAAGCCTCGCCGCTGGTCGATGCCCGGCTTCCCGACGGCAGCCGGGTCAACATCATCGTGCCGCCCCTGGCCATCGACGGCCCGTCAATCTCGATCAGAAAATTCGCCAAGCGCAAGATCACACTCGACATCATGGCCCGCCAGGGCAACCTCACGGATCCACTCGCAACGGTTCTCAAGGTTGCCGGTCGATGCCGACTCAACATCCTGATTTCAGGCGGCACCGGCTCGGGCAAAACAACGCTTTTGAACGCCATTTCGCGCCTGATCGATCACGGCGAACGGATCGTTACGATCGAAGATGCCGCCGAGCTGCAATTACAGCAGCCCCATGTCGTCCGCCTTGAAACCCGCCCGCCGAATCTCGAAGGCGAGGGTGAAATCTCGATGCGCAATCTGGTCAAGAACGCCCTTCGGATGCGCCCCGACCGGATCATCATGGGGGAGGTTCGGGGCGAAGAGGCGATCGATATGCTCCAGGCCATGAACACCGGCCATGACGGCTCGATGTGCACGCTGCATGCGAACACCCCGCGCGAGGCGTTGACCCGGCTGGAGAACATGGTCGCCATGGCCGGTTTCAAGCTGCCATCCGAAGCCGTCCGGTCTCAAATCGCCAGCGCGGTTCATCTGATCGTTCAGATCAGCCGCATGCGTGACGGCGTCCGGCGTGTCACCCAAATCACCGAAATCGCCGGCATGGAGGGCGACGTAATCACGCTGCAGGATTTGTTCAAGTTTGAATACGAGGGTGAGCGAAGCGACGGGACCTTGATGGGACGCCATGTTTGCAGCGGTTTCCGCCCGGCATTTCTGCCTAAAGCCGAGTATTTCGGCCTCGGTCAGAAGCTGATTGAGGCAATGCAATGACGATGCCAAGCTCGGCATTGGCGCTCTACGTTTTCCCAGGCGCCTTCATCGCCTTTCTGAGCCTGCTGCTGGCAATCAGCATGATGGTCGACCCGGCCAGGCGCTGCCGAAAGCGCCGGCTTGAGCGCGTCACCCACCCAGAGACCCGGTCAGGATCAGCCAGGATGACGACCGGCGCCGGTTCATCGCTAAGACTGAGCGAGCCGGTGCCGCGGGGATTTCGTCGGATCGAGGCCTTTTTCAATCGCATTCCGGCGCTCGGCGCCGGGCAGATCCGGGCCCGACTGCAACGCGCCGGGCTCAATCTCAGCATCACCAGCTATTTTCTGCTCATCGCCCTCACCGCGGCAATCACCCATTTGTCCGTCGGCGCCCTCATCTCCCCCGGCCCCCTCAAGACGACGGGCGCAGCCATCGCGGCCGGGATCGCGGTGCCGCATTTGATCGTCGGCTTTATTGGCTGGCGGCGATCCGAAGCTTTTCTTGGCGAACTGCCGGATGCGATTGATGTCATCGTCCGCGGTATCAAGGCGGGACTGCCGGTTATCGACAGTATCGGCGCCGTTGGTGACGAGTTTCCCAACCCGATCGGCGTCGAATTTCGTGCCATTCGCGACAAGGTGCGGATCGGCGCATCGCTCAACGACGCCTTGACCGACATGGCAAGACGGATCGGCAAGCCGGAGGTTTCGTTTCTGGCCACAAGCATTGCCGTGCAGCGCGAGACCGGCGGCAATCTGGCGGTCGCGCTGGAGAATCTGTCAGCGACTCTCCGGGAAAGACATCAAATGAAGCTAAAGATTAAGGCATTGTCTTCGGAGGCGCGAGCGAGTGCCTATATTCTTGGCTCCATGCCTTTTATCATGGGAGTAATAATTTATTTACTAAACCCGAATTATATTATGCCCTTGTTTAGTGACGAGCGCGGCCAGATGATGATCTATGGCGGACTTTCCAGCATCGCGCTTGGCATCATCGTCATGGCAAGAATGATACGGTTCAAGATTTGACACGACTGTCAACATCCTGTTCACGAAGGGCGAGACCATGGTCGATCCGTTAATGGCCAAACTTTCCGGCGGATTCCTTCTGGCCGTGATCGCGACGTTTATTTTCTTCGCCCTGATGGGGTTGGCGGCAATGGATGCTGCGGCCCGTCGACAGCGTCTCAAATCGGTTGTCGGCCGACGGTCTCATCGCCGCGGCGGGATGCCCGAACAGGGCGCCGGCCAGCCGCAAGCCCGGCTGTTGCGATTCATGCGAGCGGTCGTCGCCAACATCAATTTTCTCAAGGACAAGCAGCTCAACGCGCTAAAGATTGAAATGTATCGTGCCGGATTACGGTCCCGCGACGCGATCGTCGTCTACGTCTTCTTGAAACTCTCCCTGCCGTTCATTGGCGCCGCAGCCAGTTTCTTCGCCCTTTCGATTTTGGCGGAACAACCATCCATAATTGTGATGGTCGCCGTAATTCTGGCCAGCGCCCTGGCTGGCAGCTATTTGCCGGATTTGTATGTAAAGCGTCGTGCCAAGGCCCGGTTGGCAAGCATCACCGACACCTTGCCGGATGCGCTCGATCTCATGGTCATCTGCGTAGAATCCGGGATCAGCCTGGATGCCGCGCTGGACCGCGTTTCGAAACAAATGGGCGAGTCGTCGACGGCGCTGGCCGACGAACTCGCCTATACAGGTCTGGAACTGAGATTTTTGCCGGAACGGCGCACGGCCTTGAACAATCTGGTCGAGCGTGTCGATCTTGCATCAATTCGCGCGCTGGTGAACACCCTGACCCAATCCGAACGCTATGGAACGCCCCTGGCCAAGGCATTGCGCGTGCTCGCGCGCGAACAGCGGATGGAACGCATGATGCGGGCCGAGGAAAAAGCCGCCCGTTTGCCGGCGACGATGACGGTTCCACTCATACTTTTCATCCTGCCCGCGCTTTTCGTGGTGCTGCTTGGGCCGGCGGCAATGAGCATCATGGAAGGCCTGGCGAATAATTAGCGGCAATGCTGACCGCCATCGTAACCAAGGCTCCGGCGGCGATCGCCACGCCATAGGGAACGCCGCGCGAAACGGGGCCCGGATCGGAAACGGGGCGGGCGCCCAATCGGCTGGAAACGAGCATGGCCAGGCTGAGGACACCGCCCGCCAGTAGAGTGACCACAACGAATGACGCCGCCCCTGCCGCCCCGAACCAAAGGATGCCCGCCGTGATCAGTTTAACATCCCCGCCGCCCATGACTCCGAACCGGAAGGCCGGCAATAGGATGGCAAATCCGGCGAGCGCGATCGCAAGATCGATCAGCGCGGCTGTCATGCCGCCCCCAAGGACAACCACGCTGCCCAGACGAACAAAGCCAAGCATGGCAACCACGGCCACGATCACGTTGGGAATGCGCCGTTCCCGAATATCGATCACGCCAGCGGCCAGAAACGCGCATCCGACCGCGATCGTCGCCAAAGCCTCAACCATGCTGCACCCCCCATTGCCCAAGCGATCAAGCGGCCCTAACCCCAGTGTTAACCCCAGTCTTAACCCCAGTGTTGGACGGCCCGATGACGCCGCACCATACGCAACAAATCGTTACCGGATATTTTCGTTATGAAACGTCTCCTCGGATCACGGTGCGCTTCCCTGTTACGCCAACACCCGTTATGGCGCCGGCTCGCAGACGACAGCGGGGCCGCGGCCGTCCTGTTCGCGATCGTTCTCCCCGTGACGCTTGGGATCGGGGCAGTTGCCGTCGACGGGTCCAATTTATACGTGAACCGAAATTTGCTTCAAAGCTCGGCCGACGCCGCCGCCCGGGCTGCCGTCGACCATCTGCCAAACGGGGCCGACGCCCGGCAAACCGCACTATACTATAGCGAGCGCAACATGCCGTTCGATCAGTACGGCACGATACTTACCGAAAGCGACATCATCATCGGTGATTGGAACGCCGAAGCTCGACGATTCGACCCACCGGTCAATGGCGACGGCAATGCCGTCCGGGTAACCACCCGGCGGCCGGTACCGTTATTCCTGGCGCGGATCTGGGGAACCGGATGGACCGATGTCACCGCGACGGCAACGGCGGCCTTGGTCTCGGAACCGGGCAACTATTGTATCCTTGCCCTGAGTCAGCAGGCCGAAAACATCGCGTTTCAAGGCGGCAATCAGGTTGTTGTCGATTCGCCGGGCTGCGCGGCCGCGTCGAATTCGACCGCCAATTCCAGCATGCGCGTAACGGGCCAGCCCGAAAACGTCACCTTGCAATCGTTCCATGCAGTCGGCGGCGCAATCGCCGAAGACCTGGCCAAGATCAATCTCCTCGACCCCCCACGTCTCAATATCGGACGGCCGTTCGTCGACCCCTATGCCGGTTTCGCTGTCCCGACCGGTCTAGCCAATCGCACCGTTCCCTCGCAACAGGGTAGTCAAAACGTTACCATGCAGCCCGGCATCTATGCGGACCCGGTCTCGTTCCGGGGCAATTTCGGCGTAACACTGAACAGCGGGGTCTATGTCTTTGACAACGGATTGGATCTCGGCGGGTCAGTGACGGTCACCGGCGAGGATGTAACCTTGATCGTCCGGGGTGACGTCGACATCACGGAAGACCTGAGCTTTCCTGGCACCGTCACGGTCAATCTGACCGCACCGGCCCAGGGCGACACCGCCGGGCTGGCCGTGGTCGGCATGGGCAGCGTCGACATACGCATGCAAGGCAATCCCACGGTCAATATCGATGGCGCGATCTACACGCCCGGGGGCAACATCCAGTTCGCCGGCAATCCCGGTTCCGCCGGTTGCCTTAACCTGATTGGCAGCACCGTGACGATGGTCGGCAGCACATCCTTTTCGAACAATTGCGAAAATTCAGGCACTCGGACGATCATGACAACCCGCTCGGCTCTGGTCGATTGAGGCGGGCATCAATCAAGGCCGGTCTGAGCGGAGACCTATCAGCGAAGCAGGCCGTTGATCTCGTTGGCGAGTGCGGCGATTTCAGCGGCGGCTGCCCCTCCCCGCGAAAGCTCGGTCACGCCCAACCCGTCCATCATGGCGGCGGCATACGGTACGCGATTACCGATGAGAGTCTGGGCAACGCTTAGATCCGGCCTGTCATGTAGCGCCGTCAGAAGTTTGTCGGTCAATTTCGATCGGGGCGGCACTCGGTTGACGACGACCAACGCTCGCCGCCCTTCGCCGCGGATCATGGCCAGGGTCGGTTCGACGGCCCAAAGATCAAGCGGACCCGGCTGGATCGGCACAAGAACCAGATCGGCGCTGCGTACGGCCAAACGGGCATCGGTTTCCATATGAGGCGGGCTGTCGACAAGAACGACATCGTGCCGCCCGGCAAGCCGGTCGACGGTTTGCGATGTCCGCCAGCCCGTCAACTGTTCGTGAACCGGCCGGTCGCCACGGCCAGCCTGGACGCGCACCGCATGCCATTGGGTCAGACTGCCTTGCGGGTCGATATCGACAGTGGCGACCGATCGCCCGTCGGCGCCCAGGGCGACGGCCAAATGGGCCGCCAGGGTCGTCTTGCCGGCACCGCCCTTTTGTTGGGCAATCGTCAGTTTCATCGCGGTCATGGACCTGCCTTTTCCTGAAACCCAGTCTTTTGGTGAAACCCAGCCTCTTCCCAACAACATCGGGGCCCGGACCCGCTATCGCCGCGGACCTTTACAGCCATGGCGACGATAGTGCATTGGAACCGGCTAGCGCAGCAAACTGAAAGACGGGTAAAAGATGACGAGCAAAAGTGGGGTGACGGTGGCTGGCGACAGCCCGGCAACCGTTGACAAGGCAGGCGCTATGCTGCGTGCCGGCGCCCTGGTCTCGTTCCCAACGGAAACGGTCTACGGTCTCGGCGCCGACGCGACCAACGGCCAAGCGGTGGCCCGCATCTTCGAGGCAAAAAAGCGGCCGAGTTTCAATCCATTAATCGTCCATGTCGCGGACGAAGACGCCGCAAGACGAATCGCCGTCTTCGACGCCCGAGCAGACATCATCGCCTCGACCTTGTGGCCTGGACCATTGACCCTGATCTTGCCAAAGACGCCTCGTTCCGGCCTGTCCGATCTGGTCACCGCCGGTCTCGATACCGTCGCCGTCCGGATTCCCGACCACGCCCTGGCCCGCGCCATTCTAAAGGCCGCCAATGTGCCGGTTGCCGCGCCCAGCGCCAACCCATCGGGCCGGATCAGCCCGACAACCCCTCAGCATGTGGCAAACGGTCTGGGCGACGTCGTCGATCTGATCGTCGCCGGCGGTCGCACCCGGGTCGGGATCGAAAGCACGATCCTTGACCTTTCCGGGCATCCGGCCCGCTTGCTGCGTCCGGGCGCGGTCCTGCCCGAAGACATCGAATCCCTGATCGGCCCGATTGTCAGGGCCGAATCCGATGGGCCCGATGCGGCCGAATCGGAAAAAGCGGAGGCGGGCCGGCCGATCGCCCCGGGACAACTCCGCAGTCACTATGCGCCCAATGCCCCGGTGCGATTGAATGCACGCACCGCTCAAAATGGCGAGGTTCTCATCACGTTCGGCCCGGATCTTCGTCAAGGCGACGACGTTATCAATCTCAGCGAGACCGGGGACCCTATCGAGGCCGCCGCCAATCTGTTTGCGGCGCTGACGGCCGCCGACCGGCCCGGCATAACGGGAATTGCCGTATCGCCGATTCCCGGTGACGGCATCGGCGCCGCCATCAACGACCGTCTGCGCCGAGCCGCCGCCCCTCGCCGATGATGCCTATTTGTTGATTGAGCCCATGGCGGCATCATCCGCCCAGGGCGGGTCCGCCCCTTGGCGGCCGCAGGTAATGCCCGCCACGGCGATAGCGAAATCCACCGCGCGGCCAAGAACGGCATCGTCGACATCCCGAAATGTCTTTTTGTCGTCAAGCGCGCCTTCGCGCTGCAAGGCCGTCAACATGGCGCCCTGAAAGCTGTCCCCCGCCCCGACCGTATCGACCACCGAAACCGGTCTGCCCGGCCGTTCGAACACGGCACGACCGTTCCGGCATACGACAGCACCGTCGGCCCCGCGCGTCACGACAACAGCCGTCGGCCCTTGGGTCGACCAGGACGAGGCGATGGCGACCGGGTCCCGCTTGGCGTCGAGCCATTCAAGATCGGCCTGGCTGACCTTGACGATATCGGCCAAGCCGACCCAACCGGACAAAGCGGCTTTGAAGGCGCTCTCGTTCTCGATCAAAGTCGGCCGCACATTGGGGTCGAGCGAAATGATCCGATCAGCCGCCGCCTCGGCCATAAGGCGCGAAAGCACATCCCCGATAGGTTGCACGGCCAATGAGAAGGACCCGAAGTGCAGACAATTCACATCACCCGCCCCACGCCCGGTCAGAACCGCCCGGGCGTGATTGAGCGACAAAAAACGGTCCGCCGCCGCGGCACCGAAGAATGCATAGCGCGGCTCGCCATCCGAGGGTAAGGACACGAAACCAAGAGTCGACGGGTCGGCCGACCGTTCGACGAACCGGTCGGCGACCCGGCTGTTGGTCAGCTCGGCCATAATCATATCGCCGAACAAATCGGTGGACAGCCGGCCCAGATACCCCACCGACGCACCGAGACGGCCGGCGGTCATCGCCACGTTGAACGGCGACCCACCGACACAAGGGCGATAGGCCGGATCTCCTTGTGTGGATCGGGCCGGAACGAAATCGATGAGGGCTTCACCGCAACTGACGAACATTCCGACCGGAACTCCTTTAGCTGGCTGCATGACGGACGACATCGATCACGCGATCGACTTCGGCGCCCGTCAAATAGGGATGCATCGGCAAACTAAGGACCCGGCCCGCCAAGGCCTCGGTCACCGGCAGCGATCCGGGTCCGTCGCTATGGTCGCGGAATCCCTCATGCAGGTGCAATCCCCTGCGGTAATAGACCCGGGCTGTCACCTTGGCCTCGGCCAGAGCCGCCTCGATCGCATCCCGCCGATCGCTCATGATCGTATATTGCGCCCAGGCCGACCGGGTTCCCGCCGGCCGGAATGGCACCGAGACATGGTCGCCCAGACCGGCATCATAAGCCTGCGCGACCCTTTCGCGGGCGTCGAGTTCGTCGGGGAAAACAGCCAGCTTGGCAGACAGAATGGCCGCCTGCATCGTATCGAGGCGTCCGGTCATGCCCTTGCGCCGCTGCTCGTCATCGCCGTCCTGCCCATGGACGCGAATCGACCGGAACAAGGCCGCCTGCGCGTCGTCATCGGTCAAGAGGCAGCCGCCGTCACCATAGGCACCCAGCGGTTTGGTGGGGAAAAACGATGTTGCGGTAACCGGCGCCAAACTGCCAACCGGCTTGCCGTCCTGCGATCCCCCCACGCTTTGGGCCGCATCGGCCACCACCGAAAGGCCGTGGCTGGCCGCGACGGCTTGTATCGCCCTGTAGTCGGCCGGAATCCCGAACAGGTCGACCGGCATGACGGCCCGCGGCCGCAGATCGCCGCGCGCCGATGTTCGCTCGATAGCCTTTTCAAGGTCGTCAGGGTCCATAAGAAAGCTTTGGGGGTCGACATCGACGAAAACAGGCGACGCGCCAGCGGATACCACGGCCCCGGCCGTCGCGGCAAAAGTAAAGGCCGGCACGAACACCGCGTCCCCAGGCCCGATGCCCTGGGCCCACAATGCAATCACCAGAGCATCGCGCCCACTGGATACCCCTACCGCGTGGCGCGCGCCGCAGAATCGAGCGATCTCGGCTTCGAATGCGGCCACTTCGGGCCCCAGAATGAACCGTCCATGAGTGAGTACCGTTGCGATCCGCTCGTCGATTTCAGCCTTCAGGCGCTGATACTGCGAACCGAGATCGATCGGGGCAATCGGGGTGAAATCCGGATTGGGGGTCGTGGTTGTCATGTGTCCATCGATACCAATTTCAAATGCGCCTTCAGACTTTCGCCGATCCTAAGGGCGGCTTCCAGGGCGTTCCGTCCGGCCAAGCCGTCGACTTCGGCCGGGGTCCCGTTCCGAACGGCCGCCACGAACGCCCGCACTTCGCGGTCGAGCGTGTCGCCGCGCTCGAAGGTTTCGTCCGTCCGCTTAATGCCGGGAAATCCGGGAAACGGCCCCTCACCGCCCTTGGTCATGTGAACCAGTTTCTGGTCCTGGAAATCGACCAGGGTATAGCTTTCCGGCTGAAAGATTCGCATCGTGCGCTGTGTCTTGGCGCTGACCCGGCTGGCCGTGATATTGGCCACGCAGCCATTGGCGAATTTGAGCCGGGTGTTGGCGATATCCTCCTGGCGCGTAATCACCGGCGCGCCAACCGCATCGACCGATTCCAAGGGCGAACCGACCAGGGCCAGGACCATATCGATATCGTGGATCATCAGGTCGAGAATGACGTTAACGTCGCGAATGCGCGGGTTGAACGGTGCGATACGATAACTCTCGATATAGAGAGGCCGGACGAGACGGCTGCTGATGGCCCCGAACGCACCGGAAAACCGCTCGATGTGCCCGACTTGCAGAATTGCGCCCGACCGCTCGGCGGCAGCGATCATGGCGTCGGCATTCTCCAATGTGTCGGCAATGGGCTTTTCGACGAGGACATGAATGCCTCGATCAAGGAACGCTTCGGCCACCGACCGGTGCAGCGAGGTCGGCACGGCGATGCTGACCAAATCGACGTCACCAAGGATCGCGCTGAAGTCGGTATGGGATTGGGTCTTGTGCTCTTCGGCGATTGCCTTGGCACGGTCGGCATCGGTGTCGACGACGGCCACCAAATCCACGCCATCCATGGTCGCATATTTTGCCGCATGATATCGGCCGAAATGGCCGACACCGACCACAGCTGCCCGAAGATTGTTCGACATCGCGCTTTATCCGAAGACATCCATCCAATGGCGACCGTGACAAGCAGGTCACCAACACGGTTGAAGCGCATCGTCGCGCCGCTGTCAAACACCCCCGGCATTGACGGCCGAGGCCGGCCCGAACATCAGCTTCCGATCGCCTGCGCGGCCGGCCTGCAGAACTCGGCCTCTATCTGATCGGCCTCGACGGGGCGGCCATAGAAAAAGCCTTGGCAATAGGCAATCTCCAAAGCCAGCATGAGCGCTGCCTCCTGACCGGTTTCAATGCCCTCCACCACGACATCCATGCCAATTCGATGGGCAAGCGCAACGACACCGCGCAAGAGCGCCTCGGCACGCGGCTTGCCGGTCCGGACATCGATCAGAAAGGCACGGTCAATTTTCAAGGTATCGAAAGGAAGACCCGTCAAAAGCGAAAGCGAGGAATGGCCCGTCCCAAAATCATCGATCGCCAGGGAAACCCCGATATCGCGCAAGGCAGACAGGGTGTCGGGAATCTTCTTATCCCCTTGCATGACCAGGGATTCGGTAACTTCCAGCTTTAAGCAGGCTGGGGCAATGCCATGTCGATTGATGCACGCCCGCGTCTCGGACACGAGATTGGGGTCGCTGAGTTGCCGCCGCGACAGATTGACCGCCACGAACAAGTCGTCATGCCCCAAGCGCTGGTGCCAACGGGCCAGATCGGCCAAGGCGCGGTCCAGAACGAACCGGCCCATCTCGGCAACCAAATTGGTCTCTTCAGCCAGGGAAACAAAGACATCCGGCAGCATCCGGCCGTGGACGGGGTGATCCCATCGAA
>LFIK01000305.1_pt1 | contig 36248 bp, 34 predicted proteins | sample 643401 | NCBI WGS metagenome assembly LFIK01 (sample SAMN03777447, study PRJNA286221) | soda lake metagenome | biome: soda lake; feature: Kulunda steppe; material: water; isolation source: sample T5-Br brine of Lake Tanatar-5 | place: Russia: Kulunda steppe | collected 2010-07
AGTACGACGACGCACGAAGCCGAACGCGAGACCGGAAGGGAGGTGCACCGTGGGGAAGACCGACAAGGGCGAGCATCCGCTGATGTTCGACGACTACACCGTCCAGCAGGTCGATCCGCAGTGGCTCCAGGAACGCGTGAAGCCCAAGCGCCACATCGGGCTCACCCCGGAACTGTGCATCCTGTGCCGCGCCTGTGAGGACGTGTGCCCCTGGGAGTGCATCTACATGATGTCCCCGTCCATCATCAAGGACGCGGACAGCCCGGCGCTGACGACCCTCGCGGAGCAGTCGCACGCCGTCTTCATCATCGACGACAACGAATGCACCCGCTGCGCCATCTGCGTGGAGCGGTGCCCGTCCGACGCCCTGTGGCTCGGCCGGGTCGACGGCTGACACGACCGTAAGCTCCGTTCCCGCGCCGTCCCGTGCGAGGAGCGTCAAGCACCGACACATCACGAGGAACCGACGTGGCGAACAAGGACCTCAAGACCACGGTCCAGGACAACGTCATCTGGAAGTCGATCTTCCGGCCGGGCTCGATCTACCGCAAGGGCTACCGCGACACCTCGCGGGACCGCGCGCTGGCCTCGATGAACAACGTCCTGTACCACCTGCATCCGGTGAAGGTGAAGCGACACGGTCTGAAGCTGACCTACACCTACTGCCTGGGTGGCCTGTCGTTCTTCATGTTCATCCTGTTGACCGTGACGGGCATCTTCCTGATGTTCTTCTACACCCCGGCGGCGGGTGCCGGTACGGAGATCGCCTACCTCAACATGCGGGAGCTGTCCGCCTCGGTGACCTTCGGTCAACTGGTGCGCAACCTGCATCGATGGGGCGCGCACGCGATGGTGTTCCTCGTGTTCCTCCACATGGCGCGCGTGTTCTACCACGGGGCCTACAAGCCTCCGCGTGAGTTCAACTGGGTGGTCGGGGTGATCCTGTTGACGCTGACCCTGCTGTTGTCCTTCACCGGCTACCTGCTGCCCTGGGACCAGCTCGCGCTGTGGGCCGTGACCGTCGGTACGAACATGATGGGCTTCACCCCGGTCTTCGGCGAGCAGGTGCAGTTCGTGCTCCTCGGTGGCGTCGAGATCGGACCCGAGACCCTGCTGCGCTGGTACGTCCTGCACGTGCTGTTCATCCCCTTCGTCACGGTCATCTTCCTCGCGGTCCACTTCTGGCGGATCCGCAAGGACGGCGGCATCTCCGGTCCCCTGTGATGCACCACCGGATCGCGACCCACCGGGCGAGCGTGGCCCCCGGATCGACCGACCGACACGCCATGACCACTGATCTGGATCGACGCGCCGGGCTGCGGAGCTGGTGCACCACCGCGAGAGAGGCACGAGCATGAGCGACGAGGTGCAGATCGATCAGGGGGTCTACGACCGCCTGATCAGCGAGGGCAAGAGCGAACGCATCGCCCGCGCCAAGGCCAAGGCGGCGTCGGTCCGGCAGGCCAAGATGGCCGAGGGGGCCACGCTCGGGCCCCGCCCGGCCGAACAGGCCAGCAAGGCGTTGGAGGAGTTCCGTGCCAACGCCGGTGGGGGCGGTGTCGCGACCAAGACCGCGGCCCCGGCCGACGGCGGCAACGGCAACGGGGGCGGCCGGCTCACGCCCGAGGAACGCGCGGCCCGCGTGGCCGCGTCGCTGGGCAACGGCGGCTCGCAGCAGCCCGCCTCGATGGGTGTGCCGACCTCCGGGGACCACACCCACCGTCTGCTCGCACTCGTTCCGCCCGCCGGGATCCAGCAGGTCCAGGCCAAGCAGCAGGACAAGGTCTACACCTGGCCGCACCTGCTGCTCGTCGAGTTCGTCGCGCTGCTCGCGGCCGGCTCCCTGCTGCTGATCGCCTCGTTCTTCCTCGACGCCCCGCTGGGATCGCTCGCCAACCCCAACGAGGTGCCCGCCATCAACAAGGCACCCTGGTACTTCATGGGTCTGCAGGAGCTGCTCCGCTACTTCCACCCGATGGTGGCCGGTGTCACGATGCCCGGAGTCTTCGTGGTCGCCCTGATGGCCGCGCCCTACATCGACAAGAATCCCTCGGCCAAGCCGGAGAACCGCAAGGTCGCCAACATGGCCTTCACGTTCTTCCTGACCTTCTGGGCCGTGCTCGTCATCATCGGTTCGTTCCTCCGCGGTGCCGGCTACGAGTGGGTCTGGCCCTGGGTCCAGGGCCTGGGCTTCACCCTCTAGCGGCCCGCAGCCACACGTCGTGCGCGCGCGGCGATCCCGCACACGCGCACCGTTCAACGACACGAGAGAGTCACTGGCATGGCAGACGAGAAGAAGCCCCGCTTCGAGCTCAAGCCCGTCGAGCGCCGCACCTTCCTGCGCTACAGCCTGCTCGGATCCGTTGGCGCGGGTCTGGGTGGCTTCGGGCTGGCCTCGCTCGGGTTCCTCTACCCGCGGACCGGCGACGGGCTGTTCGGTGAGGTCGCACTCGGCGACGCCGACGACCTCTACGACCAGATCGATTCCGAGCGCGCGCCGCAACGGTTCCCCGACGGTGGCATCAGCGTCATCATCTGGGATCCCACATCCTCCTCGGCTCGGCGTGCCTACGGCGAGGAGCACGCCATCTTCCCCGACGACGAGCGGGGCCTGATGGCCGTGAACACCCAGGCCTGCCCGCATCTCGGTTGCGGGGTGCCCTGGTGCCAGACCTCCCAGTGGTTCGAGTGCCCCTGCCACGGCTCGCGCTACAACCGCTGGGGCGAGTGGACCGGTGGCCCGGCCCCACGTGGGCTCGACCGCTTCGTGTCCTTCATCGACGAGGAGAACCAGTTCGTCGTCGACCTCGGCCAGGAACTGACCGGTCCTGCACGTACCGCCAACGCACTCGAGCAGTCGCCCGAGGGCCCGTCCTGCGTCGACGCTTGAGTTGGGAGCGCCGTACATGTTGCAACCGTTGATCGCCGTCGAGGGCGGTGGCGCCGCCGTACCCATGACGATCCTGGTGGTCGCCCTGGTGGGTTTCGGCGTGGCGTACTTCGTCGTCGGCCCCGGCAAGCGCAAGGGCCCGAAGCGCTACGGGGACATCCCCCTGGCGATGCGGCCCTACCACTCCGACGAGGAGCTCGAGTCGACCGGTATGGAGCGGGCGATGGCCTGGGGGGTCGCCCTGGCCGTCTTCGCCTCGCTGTTCCTGCCGCTGTACTGGCTGATCGAGCCGGACCGTCTCAACCGCGCCGTCGACGAGTTCTACGAGCAGGACGTCGCCGCCGGTCGCGAGGAATACCAGAACGCCTGTGCGTCCTGCCACGGTGCGGACCTCGGGGGCGGCAGTGCCCCCCACCCCGATCCGGAGGTCGACACGCCCTGGCCGGCGCCCGCGCTCGACAACATCGTCGCGCGCTACCAGGACTCGGAGATCGTCCCGGACGTCCGGGAGTTCATCGTCCTGACGCTGGTCCATGGCCGCAACGGCACCCCGATGAACGCGTTCGGTGTCGCCAATGGTGGGACCTACTCGGACAACCAGCTCGAGCAGATCACCGCCTACATCCTGTCGGTGCAGACCGGGGAGATCCCCGAAGCCGAGGAGTTCGTCGGTGCATCGGAGGACCCGGGTGCCGCCGTGTACGACGCGAACTGTGCCCGGTGTCACGGAGCCGACTACGGCGGGTACGTCGGCCCGCAGCTGCTGAACGTCTACGAGCGCTACGGCTGGAGCGGCGAGGACGACGAGACCCTCGAGTCCGCTCGGCAGGCGATGCGCCACGTGCTCTACAACGGCCGTAACCTGGTCGGCAACGCACCGATGCCGGCGTTCGACCAGACGCTGACCGACGAGTCGATCGAAGCCGTGATCCAGCACATCGAGGGCATCCAGCAGACCGGTGGGCCCAGCTCGGCCCAGATCGACCCCAGTGCGCTGACCGCTGAAGAGGACGACTGATGATGGAGCTGCTGTTCCTGGCGGTCGAGGAAGCGATCCCGGCCGACCACCCCGCCTCGTTTCTGGCGGTGCCGCTGGGCCTGTTCTTCCTGTCGGGCTCCGTGTACGTCCTGCTGTGGTCGAACTACGGCGCGAAGAAGGCCGGAGCCATCTACGGCACCGCGTTCTTCGGCTTCTGCTTCCTCATCGGGGTGTTCTGGTGGTTCGGCGGTCCGGGTATCCCGGCCGGCCTGGGCATCTCGCACCTGCCGGGGCAGTCCGGCGACCACTACAGCGATCAGTGGTACGGCTTCGAGGAGACCGCGCCGCGAGCCGACTTCTTCGACGTGGTCGGTGACGACGGTGCGTTCCAGGAGGTCGCCGACTTCGCGGGTGTCGGGGACCTCGACGAGGAGGCGCTGCAGAGCGAGCCGCTGTTCGCGTCGCTGTCCGGCTCGGTCGGTGCCGCGCAGGAGATCATGCAGGCGCAGTTCCTGCCGGTCGACGACAACGGCATCGCCCAGATCGGCACGACCCGACGCCAGGGATTCGAGGAGGACGCGGCAGCCGCCGAGCCCGCAGGAGCGGAGGGGCGCGCCCAGCCGTTCTTCACCGCCCAGCGCGTCGGCGAGCCCGTCCTGGCCGAGGACCCGGGCACCGGCAATCTCGTCGCGGCCCAGACCTTCCAGGCGCTGGCCACGTTCACCGACAGCGACGGGGTGCCACTCGATCCCGTCCCGGTCGGTGAGGAGATCACCTGGTACGCCTTCTACGACCCGGGTGCCGAGTGGATCCCGTCGGGCATCTGGACGATCCTCTCGCTGGTGTTCTTCGGGCTGAGCCTGTTGTGGCTCGACCGACTCGAGATGCAGGACAAGAAGCGCGCGACCGTCGAGGTCGAGGAGTCCGAGCGTCTCGCGGTCCCCATCGCCCAGTGAGTCCCGTCTGATCGAGGACGTACCGACGTCGACCACGAGCCCCGCCGACCGGTGGGGCTCGTGTTCGTTCACGACGTCCCTCTGCCACGACGGTGGGACGTGTCGCCCGCAGCGCTCGTCGGGTCCACCCCGGTTGGCACCCGGGTGCGGGGCACGGCACCCTCGTGGCAGCACGGACCGGTCGGTGGCAGCCGACGGTCCACCGTCGACCTCGCCGTCCCCCCTCGGGCCGCGCGCGGTTGCTTCGAACCGGTCATCCCTCGGCGCGGTCAGGTACCGCGGAAACGGCCTCTCGTGCGTCGCTCCCACGCGCTGCTCGCCGTGCTGGCGCTGATCGCGAGCGCCTGCAGTGGCAGCGCCAGTGCAGGTGCCGACTGCGAGCGCATCGCGGGTGCCCGACCGGGCCTGTGCCCGATTCCCGTCGAGGACCGCGATCCGGCCCCGGTCGACGTGCTGCCGGTCGTCGGCGAGGAGCGTGAGACGTCCGTCGCCGAACTGCAGGGCCGCGTCGTGGTGCTCAACTTCTGGGCGTCCTGGTGCGGCCCCTGCCGGGCCGAGCAGCCGGACCTCAACGAGGCCTTCGAGGTGCTGCCCGACGACGAGGTGGCGTTCCTGGGCGTCAACATCGAGGACCCGGAGGCCAACGCCCTCGCCCACATCCGCGAGTTCGACATCCCCTACGACTCGCTCTACGACCCGACCAACAGCTACGCCTCACGCTTCGAGGGGGTCGGGCCACGGACCATCCCGACGACGATCTTCCTCGACGCGGACGGCCGGGTGGCGGTCCGGGTGCTGGGGATCATCGGCACCGCGGAGACGATCGGGATCGCCGACGCCATCGCCGCGGAGAACTGACCCATGGCGGAGACGATCCAGACCCTGGTGCTCGATGCCAATCTGCTCATCGCGGCGGCCATCGCCCTGGCCGCCGGGTTGGTCTCGTTCGCCTCGCCGTGCGTGCTGCCCCTGGTGCCCGGCTACCTGTCCTACATGACGGGCCTGTCCGGACAGGACCTCGACGCCGGCAGCGCCCGGGCCCGGGGTCGTGTCCTGCTCGGCAGCCTGCTGTTCGTCATCGGGTTCGCGGTGCCGTTCGTGATGCTGGGCTTCGCGGTGACCACCGTCAACCTGCTCGCCCGCAACACCATCGCCCAGGTGCTCATGGGCGGGCTGGTGGCGGTGCTCGGCCTGCTGATGGCCCGCGGCAGCCTGATGCGCGAGATCCGCGTCTCGGACCGGGCACCCACCGGCGGACTGTCCTCCGCTCCGGCACTCGGGTTCGTGTTCGGTGTCGGGTGGACGCCGTGTCTCGGGCCCGCCGCGGGGGCGATCCTGACCCTGTCGGCCAACGTGACCGACGGTGTCTCCGTGCGCGGTGCCTTCCTCGGCTTCGTGTACGCCCTCGGCCTCGGGATCCCGTTCATCATCTTCGGCCTGATGTTCCGGCGCCTGTCCGGCACGCTGGATCTGCTGCGTCGCAACGCCCGCCGACTGCAGATCGCCGGCGGCAGCGTCCTGATGGCCGTGGGGTTGTCGATCGCCACCGGGTTGTGGGATCAGGCCATGCTGCTGCTGCGACCGTTCATCCTGGGGTTCGAACCACCCATCTGATCGCGCCCGAGACCTGTCCGATGGCATCGGGCAGGTGTCTGTTCGCGCCGGTCGCCGGGTGCCGCGCCCGCCCACCAGCCCCCCCCGCCGAGCTGGTCGACCACCGCCACCACTGGGTACCTTCGAGGTGTGAGTATCGATTCCGCGCCACCACCGCAGCCGAACCCGTCGCCCCGCGGTTCGGGCCGCCGCACGGCTCCGACCAGCGGCCCCGCCTTCGTCTGGTCCTCCATCCAGATGGGCTGGCGCTGGCTCACCCGTATGCGCACGGCGCTGTACCTGCTCGGGTTGCTCGCGTTGCAGACCGCGTTCGCCACGGTCGTGCCCCAGGAACCGAACGTCCCGACCACCGTCAGGGCGTGGCGCACCGGGGAGGAGGGCCCCGGTGTCGTCGCCTCGAACCTGATCGACGCGATCGGGGGCTACGACGTCTACGGCTCCGGGTTGTTCCTGGCCCTGCTGCTGTTGCTCTACCTCAGTCTCACCGCGTGCCTGATCCCGCGGATCCGGGCGTGGGTGCGTCTGGTCCGACACTCCAAGCCACCGCTGGTCCGCCACGTCGGCAAGCAGGACGAGACCGCGACGCTCACGACCGACCGGGCCCCCGACGAGGTGCACGCCACCGCGCAGCAGCTCCTCGGTCGACGGCACTGGCGCCTGCGGGCACACGAGCCCGATCCCGCCGAGTCCTCCGGCGGAGCCGTCCCGACCACGCCGACGCCCGCACAACTCGCCGCGGAGAAGGGGTTGTGGTCGCGTGAGGGCGGGAGCCTGGTCTTCCACCTGAGCTTCTACGTGGTGCTCGTGGCCGCGGTGCTCGGCCAGTTGCTGAGTTTCGAGGGGCAGCGCGGCGTCGTCGAGGGCGAGGCCGGTTTCCACGACACCGCCATCTCCTACTGGTCGTACTCGCCGGGCCGTTGGTTCGCGGAGACCGACCACGACGGCTGGCGCCTGGACCTCGAGCAGTTCGAGGTCGACTGGGTCCGTGACCCGTTGGCCCCCGGTGCCGGGCAGCCGACGGTCTTCCGTTCGGAGGTGACGATCACCCCCCGGGACGGCGAGCCGTTCGCCGAGACGATCGACAGCAACCGTCCCGTGATGATCGACGGCCGCCGGGTGACCCAGCTCGACTGGGGCTACGCGCCGCGCGTCGTCGTCGAGGTGGACGGCGAGGTCGTCCACGACGGGTTCCTGCAGTCGCGGGTCAGTCCCGGTGGGTTCTTCACCAGCGCGGTCAAGGCTCCGGCCGCCCAGCCCGACGTCGGCCACCGCGTGTGGTTCTACCCCTTCGCCCCGGACGACGAGGACGGTCGGGCCATCCCGACGGGTGCGCCGTGGGACGACGCGCCGCTCCTGGTGCTCGAACAGTTCCGTGGGGACCTGCAGCTCGGCGCGACCCAGCAGACCATCAACGAGCTCGACATCAGCGGGCTCGAGTCCGACGGGTCGTTGGCCCTGCGGCTCGGGCAGAGCGTCGAATACGAGGGTGTCACGATCACGTTCCCGGAACTGCGCCGGTGGGTCGGCTTCCAGGTCGCCTCGCGGCCCCAGCTGCCCGCGCTGCTCGCCGGGGGCATCCTGCTGGTGCTCGGGCTGATCCCGGCGCTGTACGCCTACCGCCGTCGTCTGTGGGTCGTCGCGACGCCGGAGGTCGGCACGGGGCGTACCCTGGTCACCGTGGCGGGGCGGGCCTTCCAGCGACCCGAGGCCTTCACCGAGGAACACCGCGAGATCGTGCGGGAGCTCGCCGCCGCGATCGACGCCGACCGCGACGATGCGGTCGGTCACGACGGTCCGGGCCGCGGGACGCCGCCGTCCTCCGGTCACCCCGACGCCGCCGACCACGACCCGGACGACCGTCGCGCCGACGGCCTGCCGGAACGTTCGACGATCAGCGACCGCCGGTCGGATGTCCTTCCACAACCGGTCACCACCGGTACCGCCAACGAGGTGCGAACCCGATGAGCCAGGACCAACTCGCCGAGCTGTCCCGTCTGCTGTATTCACCGGTGACCATCACGCTCTATCTGAGCTCCGCCTTCGTCTACCTCTACGCCCTGACCACCACGGTCGGTCGTGCCGACGAGCAGCGCCGCGGTCGCCGCGCGCAGGCCCTGGGCGGGGCGCTCGCGGTGCTCGGGGTCACGACGCACGTCGCCCACGAGATCGTGCGCGGCCTGGCGCAGACCCGACTGCCGCTGGGCAACATGTTCGAGGTCACCTCGCTGATGGCGCTCGTCGGGGTCGTCGTCGGCCTCGTGTACCTGCAGTACGTCCGCCGCCAGCCCCAGCTCAACGGCTTCGTGATGCTCGGTGGGTCACTGGTGCTGGGCATGGCGGCACTGCTGTACGCCGATCCCGGTCCGCTGATGCCGATCCTCGACACGTGGTGGCGGCCGTTCCACGTCTCGCTGCTCGTCGGCGCGATGGGCATCTTCGCCGCCGCGTTCGTGTTCACCGGGCTGTACCTGCTCCGTGACACCGCGGAGCGTGCCGTGGCCGCCGCGCGCAGCTCGACCTCGTACGGTTCGACCGTCGGGGCGGCCTACGTGGGTGACCTCGAGGTCGACGGCGGCTCCGGCGGTGACGGTCGCGACGACGACGAGGTGGAGCGGGCCCAGCTGGCCGAGTACCACGCGGCGCTGCGTGCCGGCGTGCCGGTGCTCAAACTGGCGATCGGCACCTTCCTGGTGACCGGATCGGTGTCCTGGGTGTGGTGGTTCGCCGATGGTTGGGGGACGGCGGGACTGACGCGATTCCTCACCGTCAACCTGGTGATGGTCGCTGCGGCACTGCTCGCCCGGTGGTTCGTGCCGTTCCTGCCCTCGACGGCGACGCTGGACGGCCTCGCGCACCGGACCGTGGCGTTCGGGTTCATCATGTGGACGGTCGGCACGATCGCGGGTGCGATGTGGGCCGAGGTGTCCTGGGGCCGGTTCTGGGGCTGGGACCCCAAGGAGACCGGTGCCTTTCTGACCTGGTTGGCCTACGCCGGGTACCTCCACGCCCGTGCGACGCGGGGCGTGCAGGGTCGCCGAGCCGCCTGGATCGGCATCACCGCCTTCGTGGTGCTGATGGCGACCTACCTCGTGGCCAACTTCGTCGTCGTCGGGCTGCACTCCTACGCCGAGCTGTAGGCCCCGGACCGACCCGCTGAGTCCAGGTGACCACCTGGCGTGACATCCGAGCGCCCGTGGGGCAACCTCCCCGTCGAGGTCACCGAACCACCTCCGCAACGACGAGACCGGGAACCGTAGGGGAACCCGGCTCATCAGCTGCGGCACGCCGCAGCGCGAGCGAGGTGGACGGACGGTGACCATGGACCCCAGTGTGAATGCCGGGAGTGATGTGGCTGCCAACCGACGACGCCTGCGTGCGGTCGAAGACGACTCCGTCGACGTGCCCCGGGACGACGACCAGCTGATGCTGGCCATCGCCCGTGGCGATCAGACGGCCTTCGCCGAACTGTACGACCGCCTGGCCGGACTGGTCCACGGCGTGGTGCGAGGCGTGGTCCGTGACCCCGCACAGTCCGAGGAGGTCACCCAGGAGGTCCTCGTCGAGGTGTGGAAGACGGCCGTGCGCTTCGACCCCGACCGTGGCTCCGCCCGGACCTGGATCCTCACCATGGCCCATCGTCGGGCCATCGACCGGGTCCGCTCCGAACAAGCCTCGAGAGATCGAACCCAACGCGTCGGTCACCGCGACCGTGGCCGTGAGTTCGACGAGGTGTCCGACCGCGTCGAGGTGACACTCGAACACGAACAGGTGCGCGCCGCCTTGGCGACCCTGACCGATCTCCGGCGAGAAGCCGTCGAATTGGCGTACTACCAGGGCTACACCTACCGCGAGGTAGCGCAGATGCTCGACACCCCGCTGGGAACCATCAAGACCCGCATGCGTGACGGCCTCATCCGCCTCCGCGACGCGATGGGGGTGACCCGATGACTGACCAACCAGACCTGCACACCCTCACCGGTGCCTATGCCGTCGATGCTCTGCCCGACGACGAGCGCGAGGAGTTCGAGCAGCACCTCGTGGTCTGCGCCGCCTGTGCCCAGGAGGTCGCCGAGTTCCAGGCGACGGCCTCCCGGCTGGCCACGGGTATCGAGGCCATGCCGTCACCGGATCTGCGTGCCCGCGTCCTGTCGGAGATCGACGAGACCCGTCAGGAGCGTCCGCTGGCCCGCGAAGAGGTCGACGGGGACGACGAGCTCGCCGCCCGACGTCGTCGCCGGACCCGGGTGACCGCCGCGCTGTCGTCCGTCGCTGCCGCCGTCCTGCTCATCGCGGGTGTCGGTGTCGCCTCCACGATCACCGATCTCAACGAGCGCATCACCCAGGTCGAGGCCGCGTCCGCGCAGGTCACCGATGTCCTCGCGGCACCGGACGCCGTCACGGTGTCCGCCGAGGGGCCCGACGGGACCATGGGCCGGGTCGTCGCGTCACCGACCCGGGGCGAGGCCGTCTTCGTGGCGTCCGACCTCGAGCCGCTCGCCGACGACCAGATCTACGAGCTGTGGCTGATCGACGACGAGCCGCGCCCCGCCGGGCTGTTCGCGCCGGACGACCGGGGCCGCGCGACCCGGGTCATGACCGGGGACGTCGCCGGAGCCGACCTGATCGGGGTCACCATCGAACCCGCCGGTGGCTCGCCAGCACCGACCACGGATCCGATCATGGTGTTCGACCTCAGCGCGTAGGCCCCGACGCCGCATCGACACGGGGACCCCGCCGCCCGGCGTCGGGGTCCCCGTCGGTGTCGGGGTCCCCGTCCCGTCGGCACGGTCGTGGACCGGGTCAGTCGGTGTGGTGACCGGTCTCGCCGTCCGCCAGCGCCTCCAACCGTGCCCGTGGCAGCTTGCCCATCGCGTCCCGGGGGAGCGCGTCGACGATCCGCACCCGGCGCGGGGCGTAGGCGGCCGGGTGCCCGACGCGCACGTGCGCCCGCAAGTCCTCCGGCGTCGGTTCACGCCCCGGTGCCGCGACGACGAGCGCCACCACGATCTGACCCCAGTCCGGGTCGGGACGCCCGACCACGGCGACGTCGGCGACCGCGGGATGGGTGGCCAGCGCGGTGCGCACGAGGGCCAGGGGCACGTTCTCCCCGCCGCTGATGACGACGTCGTCGGCCCGGCCGAGGACCTCGAGTCGCCCGTGGGCATCGAACCGGCCGAGATCGTTGGTCCAGAACCACCCATCGGCGTCGGTCAGGGGGACACCCTGGCCCCGGTAGCCGGCGGCGACGACCGCACCCCGAAGCGCGATGCGTCCGTCGTCGCCGAGCCGGACCTCCACACCGTCGAGGGGGACCCCGTCGTACACGCACCCCCCGCCGGTCTCGCTCATCCCGTAGGAGGTGACCACGTGGATCCCGCCTGCCGCAGCCCGGGCGAGCAGCGTGGGCGTCGCCGCCGCACCACCGAGCAGGACCGTCGGGCGCGTGGCGGGTCGACGACCGGTGGGCTCGGGGCCCGCCTCGTCGGCCGACGAGATCGCGTCGAGCCACCGGGCCAGTTGCGTCGGCACGAGGGACACGAACTCGCTCGCGCCGTCGGTGAGCACCGCGACGTCGTCGACCACGACCGGGTCCTGGCCGCCGGCCCAGGCCCGTAGCCACACCTGCAGGCCGGCGACGTGGTGGGTCGGCAGCGCCAGCGCCCACCGGTCGCCCGGTGCCGCGCCGAGTCGTGCCAGGCTCGCCTGCGTCGACGCCCGCAGTGCGTCATGGGTCAGCTCGACCCCCTTGGGCGTGCCCGTCGAACCGGACGTGGCCACCACCACGGCGGTGCCCGGGGCGGTGGGCAGCGGATCCGTGAGCGGTCGCGGGTCGTTGTCCCCCGCGACCAGGTCGAGCAGGGCATCGGGGCGCAGCGCCGTGAGCTGTGCCGCCCGGTGGGCCGCCGGGGCGTCCGGATCGAGCAGCAGCACCGCGTCACCGTCCGCCCAGATCGCTCGGAGCGCCGGTCCGGCGGTCCGGCGATGCACCCGGACCGCGACCAGCCGGGGCCTCGGCGACGGGGCGGTGGTCACGGTCGGCCTCGGGTCGTGGTGGGCGTCACCCGCGTGCGCGGATGCGTGTGCCGGTGTCTCGGGCGGCGCACGTCGGTGCGGCGCGAACGCCGGTGTCCGGAGCTGCGCGCGTCGGCGGTCGGCGTGGCGCGCCCACGGGCGCTTCCACGCCAACAGGTAGCGTACGAGGCCCTGGCGGGCGTACCAGGCCGTGACGGCGACGCCCGACGACTCAAGGAGCACCTCGACGTGGTCTCGGAGCTGTTCGATGCGGATCGCTGGCACGCGGTCGCGGGGTTCGACGACCTCACCGACCTGACCTACCACCGGGCCAACGACCTCGGCGTGGTGCGGGTCGCGTTCGACCGGCCCGAGGTGCGCAACGCCTTCCGGCCGCACACCGTCGACGAGCTGTACCGGGTGCTCGACCACGCCCGGCAGGCCTCGGACGTCGGGTGTGTGCTGCTGACGGGCAACGGGCCCTCGCCCAGGGACGGGGGCTGGGCGTTCTGCTCCGGCGGCGATCAGCGCATCCGCGGCAAGGACGGCTACCGCTACACCGGCGCGCCCGGTGAGCAGACCGCCGCCGACATCGACCCGGCCCGCAACGGTCGACTCCACATCCTCGAGGTGCAGCGCCTCATCCGGTTCATGCCCAAGGTCGTCATCGCCGTCGTCCCGGGCTGGGCCGCCGGTGGCGGGCACTCGCTGCACGTGGTGGCCGACCTGACCATCGCCAGTCGCGAGCACGGCCGGTTCAAGCAGACCGACCTCGACGTCGCGTCGTTCGACGGCGGGTTCGGCTCGGCGTATCTCGCCAAGCAGGTCGGTCAGAAGTTCGCGCGCGAGATCTTCTTCCTCGCCGACGAGTACTCGGCCGAGGACGCCCACCGGATGGGCATGGTCAACGCCGTGGTCGACCACGCCGAGCTCGAGGACCTCGCGCTCGCCTGGGGTGCCAAGGTCATGACCAAGTCCCCGACCGCGGTTCGGATGCTGAAGTACGCCATGAACGCCACGGACGACGGACTCGTCGGCCAGCAGGTCTTCGCCGGTGAGGCCACCCGGCTGGCCTACATGACCGACGAGGCCGTCGAGGGGCGCGACAGCTTCCTCGAGAAGCGCGCCCCCGACTGGAGCGGCTTCCCGTGGCACTACTGATCCACGGCGGCCGCAGGCTGTGAACGCCTACGTCGAGGCGGCACGCCCCAGGACGCTCCCCGCGGCCCTCGCCCCCGTGCTGGTGGGCACCGCGGCGGCCACCACGCCCCTCGCCGAGCTGTCGGTGCTCCGAGCGGCGCTCGCGCTGATCGTCGCGCTCGCCCTGCAGGTCGCCGTGAACTACGCCAACGACTACTTCGACGGGGTCAGGGGCGTGGACACCGAGGCACGCGTGGGTCCGCGCCGGGCCGTCGCCAGCGGCCTGATCGCGCCGCCCGCGATGAAGCGGGCGATCGGGGTGGCACTGCTGGTGGCCGGTCTCGCCGGGCTGGCGCTGGCGCTGCTCGTCGGGCTCGAACTGCTGCTCGTCGGGGTCGCCGCGGGACTGGCGACGCTCGGCTACAGCGGCGGACCGAAGCCCTATGCCTCCGCGGCGCTCGGCGAGGTCATGGTGTTCGTGTTCTTCGGGCTCGTGGCGACAGCGGGGTCGGCCTACGTGCAGGACGGCTCGCTCGGCCTGCTCCCGATCGTGGCCGCCATCCCCATCGGCGCGTTCGCCGTCGCGCTGCTGGTGGTGAACAACCTGCGCGACATCCCGACGGACCGTGACGTGGGCAAGCGCACGCTGGCCGTGGTGCTCGGTGAAGCCAGGACCCGCACGCTGTTCGTGGGGCTGATCGGGATCGCCTACCTGAGTGTGGTGCCGATCGGGTTCCTGACGGGCTCACCATGGGCCGCGCTGCCGGTCCTGAGCATCATGGCGGCCTGGCCGGGCGTGGCGCTGGTGCGGCACGCACCCATCGGTCCGCGCCTGATCGCCGCACTCGGCGCGACCGCCCGCGGCCAGCTCGTCTACGCGGCGCTGCTCACCACGGCGCTCGTGCTCGTCGCGTCGAGCGCTGCCGGGACGCCCGCGTGAGCGGCGGCGGGATCGGGACGGCCGGCATCGACGACATCCGGGCCTTCAGCCTGCCGATGCGCCAGCGGTTCCGCGGCCAGACGACGCGCACCGGCCTGCTGCTGCACGGCCCGGCCGGCTGGAGCGAGTTCTCCCCGTTCCCCGAGTACGGCCCCGAGTACGCCTCGCGCTGGCTGCGCTGCGCCCTGTCGGCGGCGACGGAACCGCCACCCCCCGCGGTCCGCGCCAGCGTCGCGGTCAACACCACCGTGCCGGCCGTCGACCCCACGACCGCCCACCGGCTGGTCACGGACGCCGGATGTGCGACCGCCAAGGTCAAGGTCGCCGAACCGGGGCAGGACCTCGCGGCCGACGTCGAACGCGTCGCCGCGGTCCGTGCCGCACTCGGCCCCGACGGCCACGTCCGCATCGACGCCAACGCCGCCTGGGACGTCGCGACCGCCGTCCTGGCGATCGCGCGGCTGGACCGCGCCGCCGGTGGCCTGGAGTACGTCGAGCAGCCGTGCCGGTCGCTGGAGGAACTGCGTGAGGTCCGCCGTCGGGTCGCGGTGCCGTTGGCGGCGGACGAGTCGGTGCGCACCGCCCAGGATCCGCTGCGGATCGCCGGGCTCGACGCCGCCGACCTGATCGTCGTCAAGGTCCAGCCGCTCGGTGGGGTCCGCCGGGCGCTGGAGGTCGTGGACGCGGCCGGCCTGCCCGCCGTGGTGTCGTCGGCCCTGGAGAGCTCGGTCGGGCTCGCCGTCGGCCTCGCGTTCGCCGCAGCGTTGCCGCAGCTCGACCACGCGTGCGGGCTCGGGACGGCGAGCCTGTTCGCGGCGGACGTCACCGACCAACCCCTGCTCCCGCGGGACGGGGCGCTGACCGTCCGGGACGTGCGACCCCAGGCGGCCATGCTCGACCAGTGCGCACCCGACCCGGACACCACCGGTGAGCTGCTCGAACGTCTGCGACTGGCGTCGTCGTACCTCGACGTCGACTGACACGGCCCGACCTCCCGCCGCCCCCGACCGGAAGGCACCCCACGATGCAGGCCGCGAACCCGTCGCACGCATGTGCCCTGGCGATGGTCGACGAGTTCGCCCGCAACGGGGTGACCGACGCGGTGCTCGCACCCGGGTCCCGGTCCACCGCGCTCGCCATGGCGCTGCACGACGAGCCCCGGATCCGCCTGCACGTCGAACTCGATGAACGCTCCGCGGGCTTCCTCGCGATCGGCATCGCCCGGGCCACGGGCCGCCCCGCCCCCGTCGTGGTCACCAGCGGCAGTGCGGTCGCCAACCTGCATCCCGCGGTCGTCGAGTCGGACACCGGACGGGTGCCGCTGATCCTGTTGACGGCCGATCGCCCCCCGGAGCTGCAGCACACGGGCGCGAACCAGACCATCGATCAGGCCGGCATCTTCGCCCGGGCACCCCGGTGGCAGGTCGTGTTGGGCGTCCCGGAGGACCGGCCGGACGCGAATGCGCTGTGGCGGAGCACCGTCGCCCGGGCCGTCGCGGTCAGCCGCGGGCTCGACGCGCCGCCCGGGCCGGTCCACCTGAACGTCCCCTTCCGCGAACCGACGGTGCCGGCCGGCGACGACGGCCGTGCCCCGGCGGAGCCGGTGTTCGCCAACGGCCTGCGGGGCCGCAACGACCGTCGTCCCTGGCTGACGGTCACCCGGGCACCGAGGCAGCTGCCGGCCGAGCAGCTGCAGGCGTTCACCGGCCGGGTGATGGCCACCCAGCGTGGGCTGATCGTGGTCGGCTCGACCGCGGCCGCGCCGGAACCGATCGTGGAGCTCGCCGCGACGACGGGGTGGCCGCTGATCGCCGAGCCGACGTCGTCGGCCCGCCGCGGTGCTCACGCGATCACCCACACCCCGATGCTGCTGACCCACGAGCGGTGGGCGAAGGGGGCCACGCCGGACCTGGTGATCCGGATCGGGCGCACCGGGCTGTCGCGGGAGGTGGCCGGTCTGCTGACCGACCGGGTGCCGCAGGTGCTGATCAGTCCCGACGGGGTCGTCGACGACCCGGAACGCGGCATCGCGGACGTGCTCGTCGCGGACGTCGAACACACCTGCGCCGCTCTGGCCGCCGGGCTCGGCCTGGAGGGCGGGTCGGGCTGGCTGGACCGCTGGCGCGACGCCGACCGCGCCGTCGCGACCGCCACCGACGCCGTCCTCGACGACCTCGACACCCCGAGTGAACCGCGGATCGCCCGCGACCTCGGTGCCCACCTGCCGGACGGCTCGACGCTGGTGGTCGCCTCCTCGATGCCCGTCCGCGACCTGGATCGGTTCCTGCGCCCCCGGGAGGGGTTGCGCATCCTGGCCAACCGCGGCGCGTCCGGCATCGACGGGTTCGTGTCGACCGTGCTCGGGGTCGCGTTGGCCCGCCAGGCACCGGCACCCGGATCCGCGGCGGTCGGATCCGCGCCGGTGGACGCGCCGCTCGGCGGCCCGGTCGTCGCGCTGACCGGCGACCTGTCGCTGTTGCACGATGCCGGCGGCTTCCTGCTCGCCCCCGACGCGCCGGCGATCGACGTGGTGTTCGTGGTGGTCGACAACGACGGCGGCGGGATCTTCTCGTTTCTGCCCCAGGCCGACTACCCGGCCTCCTTCGAGCGGGTGTTCGGCACCCCCCATGGTCGGGACCTCGCGCGCCTGGCCGCGTTCCACGACCTCGGCTACACCCGCGTCGAGGCAGCGGGGGAGCTGACCGCCGGGGTCGACGCCGCCATCGCGGCCGGCGGCATCCAGCTGGTGCACCTGCGCACCGAGCGGGCGGCCAACGTGGCGCTGCACCGCGAACTGACCCGCGTCGCGCACGCCGCCATCGACGCGAGCGTCTGAGGGTGTCGCTCCCCGGGCCGTTCCTCGACCCGCAGGTCGTGCCGGCGGACCGCCACCGGCGTGCCGCCCGTGTGGTGCTCGTCGACGGGGGCCGGGTCCTGATGGAGCACGTCGGGGTCGCCGGTGACGCCGGTCAGGGCTCGTGGTGGGAGTTGCCGGGCGGTGGACTCGAGCCGGGTGAGGACACCGCAGCGGCCGCGGCGCGGGAACTCGCGGAGGAGACGGGCTACCTCGACGTCGCCATGGGTGCCGCCGTCGCCACCCTGCGGATCCGCTACGGCCTGGGCGCGGTCGTCGAACAGCACGAGACGATCCACGTGGCCCGACTGCGCAGTCGGCATCGCGTCGACGCCCGCCTGGAACCCGGGGAGGCCGCGGGTCTGCAGGCGGTCGCCTGGCTCACACTCGACGAGGTGCTCGACGGCCGGCGACTGGTCCTGCCCCACCTGCGCCGTCTGCTCACCGACGTGCTCCGCGGCCGGGTCGTTCCCCGGCGGCTCGGTGACCACGACGTGACGGGCTGGTCGGACGCGGATCCGGACCCGGTCCCGCTCCGTCACACGGGAGCCACCACCCGTCGGGTCGGGGACCTGGCGGTGCGCGACGCCGCCCCGTGGACGCCGCGGCTGCACCGTCGCTGGGCGGCGTTGCACGCCGCCGGTCATCCGCGGGCTCCGGAGCCGCTCGGCATCGACGCCCACGGACGCGAGGCGGTGCGCGTCGCCCGCTGAACTGGACCCGTCGGACAGCGACCCGTCGCGCGCCGCGGATCAGTCGGCGTCGGCACCGAGCGCCGCCTGCATCGCCCTGAGCTTCAGTCGGGTCTCCTCGAGTTCGTCCTCCGGCAGTGACGCCCCGACGATGCCGACGCCGGCGAACAGCCGTGCCCGGGCGCCGCTGAGCTCCGCACACCGCAGCGCGATGCCCCACTCGCCGTCGCCGTCCGGGTCCGTCCAGCCGACCGGCGCGGCGTAGCGGCCGCGGTCCATGCCCTCGCACGCCCGGATGACCGCCAGGGCGTCCGCCCGGGGGGTGCCGCCGACCGCTGCGGTCGGGTGCAGCTCCCCGACCAGTTCGAGCGACGTGGCCGGCGCGGCCAGGGTCCCCTCGAAGCGGGTGGCGAGATGCTGGACGTTGTCGAGGCGCAGCAGCCGGGGCTCGTCATCGTGGTCGAGCTCGCGGCAGCGTGGGGCCAGGATCTGCTCCACCGACCGGGCGGCGAGCACGTGTTCGTGCTGGTCCTTGGCGGAGGCCAGCAGTGCCGCCCCGAGCGCGGCGTCCTCGACCTCGTCGGGGCTCCGACCGGTCGTGCCGGCCAGGACCTGGGAGAGCACCCGGTCACCGCGGCGGGCGAGCAACAGCTCGGGCGTGGCCCCCACCAGGCCGTCGGCGATGAACGTGTGGCAGCGGGGGAAGCGGCCGGCCAGCCGGCGTGCGAGGTCGATCGGGTCGAACGGTTCACGCGACCACACGGCGTGGTCGCGGGCCAGGACGACCTTGTCGAGCTCGCCGGCCCGGATCCGACCGGCGACGTCGGCGACCGCCTCGAGCCAGCGCACGTCCGGGTTCGAGGACCCCGCGAACCGGGGTCGGTCGCGGACCGGTGCGCAGGGCGGCAGCGCGCGTGGACCGGGGGCCGGCTCGGCCCCGGGACGCTCCACCCGGGTCAGCCAGGTGATGCCGTCACGGCGTCCGATCAGGACCCGGGGCACGATCAACGCCGATCCGGGAGCGTCGGCGTCGAACGTGAACGAGCCCAGCCCGACCAGCCCGGAACCGGGCAGCCCCACGGTGTCGTCGACGTCGGCCGTCGCGGCGAGCGCGCGCAGGTCGGCGTCCGCGCGGCGGAAGCGGTCGGTGCCGGGACCCGGCTCGATGCGGGCGGCGATGCCCCAGCCGACGAGGCCTTCGCCCTTGCGGACCCAGGCCACCGTGCTCGGGCCGTGGGGGCTCAGGTCGAGCAGCGGCCGGTCGTCGTCGATGACGACGCTGGTGACGCGCAGGCTCACCCGTGTTCCCCGTCCTCGGCGTGGTCGTCGGTGTCGCCGCTGTCGCCGGCGTTGTTCGGGGGCGAGCCGACGGCGGGGCTGGCACGCCGGTCGTCGTCCCGGTCGGCATTCGCACCGGGGGTGGCGTCCGGACCGCCGAACGCCCCCTGCTGACTGGCGACCTCGGCGGCGACGCGTTCGGCCGCCTCGGCCAGCAGCCGCCGGCGCAGGTGATGGGCCACGAGTTGTTCGGTCGCGGGCAGCATGCGTTCGTAGGCCGTGACCAGGCGCGCGGCGGCCTGGTCCTCCGACCCGCTGCCGCCGCGGACGGGGTCACGGACGTAGTTGAGGAAGGCGTCGACCGCGGCGGTCGCGACCGCACGGATGGCGGTGTCGGTCCGCCGGGCGAGGTCGAGCAGCTCACCGAGCGGCAGCCCGGCGTCGAGCAGGACCATGCCGGCACGCACGGCCTCGACGTCGCCGGCGGCGTAGCGCGCGATGCCCCGGTCGTCGTGGTGGTGGGGCACCAGCAGCCCTGCCCGCTCGATGGCCTCGAGCAGCGTCCGGGTCGCCCCGACCTCGGCGGCCAGGGCGTCGAGGTCGAGGTCGGCACCATCGTCGTCGACCACGACACGGGCGAGGGCCGCATCCGGCGCGTCGAGTGCGTCGGGTGCGGCGGTCGGATCGGGTTCGTGCGCCGGAGCCATACGGGCCGCCCTTGTGGTCAGTGGGCGTGTCGGGGACCGGCCCAGGCTACGCGAGGTGACGGTCCCGGCCACGCGCGACGACGGCTCCGGCCGGATCCCGCGACCGGATCAGCGCCCGAAGCGACGCCGGCGGCCACCGACCTTGCCGCCCTTGGCCGTGAAGTTGCCGATGTCGAGGTCGGCCGGTGCCGGTGCTGGGGCGGCCGGTGCGGGTGGGGCCGGTGCGGCGTCCGGTCCGGGCGGCGATGCGGCTCCCGGTGGGGGCGGTGGTGCGGAGCTCGGGCCGGCCGCCGGGGTGGTCGGGGCCGGGTCGTCAGGTGCGGCGGCTGGTGGGTCCTGCCGCGTTCCGGGGGCCGGCGGCACCGGCCCATCGGCTACGGATTCGCCACCGGCGGCTGGTGGCGAGCCGAAGAGCTCGTCGAGTTCGGCGAGCCCGGCGAGTTCGTCGAGCGACGCGGCACCGGCGGTGGAGCCCCCGGCATCGGCGTCGGGATCGGCGGCATCGGGCCGTGCGCTGGCCGGCGTCGGCGGGTCCGCCGGTTCGTCGGGCAGACTCAGCTCGTGCAGCGCGGCCTCGAGCGCCGCGAGTTCGTCACCCCGGGCGGGGTCGACCGGTGCGATGTCGTGCTCGAGGTCGGCGGCGGGCCGGTCCGTGGCAGCTGCCGGGCCGGGTTCGGTCGGGTCGGGGTCGGTCGGGTCGGGACCGGGCGGGCCCGGGTCGGTCGGGCGGGGTGCGGTCGGGCCGGCGGTCGTGGGGCCGGTGGTCGTCGGGCGGGGTGCGGTCGGGCCGGGCGTGGCCCCGAATCCGTCGAGGTCGAAATCCGCGAGCGCGTGCAGTTCCTGGAGCAGCGACTCCTGATCATCGTCGTCGTCGGTGGACGCGAGACCGGGCACGGCGACCGGGCGGGCCCGTCGCGGGGCGACGGCGGGGGCCGTCGGGTCGTCATCGAGCACGACCACGGCCACCCAGGGTTCGGGTTCGTCGGCATGCGGCGTGGCCGTGCCCATGGAGGAGGCGACGCGGGCACCGGCGGCTCCGACGTGGTGGCCGTCGGGGCACAGCCCGGTGGGATCGACGACCACGGCGGTTCCGCAGGCGCTGCAGTGGACGCGGGACACGATGGCTCCTGATGCGGGGATGGCCCGACGCGGGGCGGGAGGGTGGCATCGACCGGCCGGGACGACGCGGGTAACCTGTCGCGACGGTCGACACCATGATCATCGGCACATCGCCGCCGGGTGTTGAGGCCCGTCGCGATCGGTGTTCGCCGGTGGCGCGTCGTGTCGGGTGCACGCGCCGTGGCGAGTTGATGTGCCCCTCGCCCGTCGGTGGCCGTCGGTGTTCCGAAACACCGGCGCGAGACCGCTGGGGACGACCACCGACGACACCGGAGGCTGACGATGGCTGCCGCACCGAGCACCAATGCGCTGCCCGCGCCGGGACGTGACGGCAAACAGGCCGAGCTGGTCCAGGCCATGTTCGACGCCGTCGCACCGCGCTACGACCTCGCGAACGCCGCGCTGTCGCTCGGCCAGGACGCCCACTGGCGGCGGGTGACCGCGCTCGCCGCCCGCCCCGAGGGGGCGCGGGTCCTGGACGTCGCGGCGGGCCCCGGCAACGTGGCCACCGAACTCGTGGCCCGGGGGGCCGCGGCCGTGACCGCGCTCGATCTGTCCTACAACATGCTCGCCGAGGGGGCCCGCCGGGGGCATCAGGGCATCACCTGGGTCAACGGCGACGCGCAGGCCCTGCCGTTCCCGGACGCGACCTTCGAGGCCGTCACCGTCTCCTTCGGGCTGCGCAACGTCCCGGATCCGGAGGCGGCCCTGGCCGAGTTCGCCCGGGTCACCCGGCCCGGTGGGCGGGTCGTGGTGTGTGAGTTCGCCGCCCCCGTCTGGGGTCCGTTCCGGGCGCTGTACCAGCGGTATCTCGTGGGTCTGCTGCCGCAGCTGGCCCATGTGGTGTCGTCCTCGCCCGAGGCCTACGTCTATCTCGCGGAGTCCATCCTGGCGTGGCCGGACCGTCGGGCCGTCGCCGACTGGATCGAGGCGGCCGGCTACCGGGAGGTCATGGTCAAGGATCTGGCCGGGGGGATCGTGGCCGTGCACCGTGGGTTTCGGGCCTGATCGGAGCCCGACGACGTTCGGTACGCTGCATGTGAAAGCTTTCACGAGCTCGCCCGGACCGCCGACCGCAACGACCGATCATGCTCCCGACCGGCGCCCGGCGGCCGCTTCACCCGCACGCCCCGGTGGCTCCGAAGCCCGGGGGACCGACGACCAAGGAGCGAAGCGATGGCCACGTCGAGCGCAGTCGCGCCCGCCACGACCGCGCCCGCCACGACCGCAGTCGAGCTCGACCCGGTCGAGTACGCGGACGTCGTGGTCGTCGGCGGTGGTCCCGGTGGTGCGGCCGCTGCGGCCCACCTCGCCGCGCGGGGCCGCGAGGTCATCGTGCTGGAGAAGGACACCTTCCCGCGCGACAAGGTCTGCGGCGACGGACTCACCCCCCGCGTGATCCGCGAACTGCTCGACCTCGGCCTCGTCGACGAGGCCCACGGTCGCGCTCCGGGGTTCGCGGTCCAGAAGGGTCTGCGCATCCACGGTGGCCGCACCGTGATGGAGCTGCCCTGGCCCGAACTCGACGACTGGCCGTCCTGGGGCGGCACCGCCACCCGGATGGTGCTCGACGAGACCATCGCGCGACGCGCCGAGGCGTTCGGTGCCCGGCTCGCCGAGGGCCACGGAGCCGTGAAGCCGCTGTGGCGCGACGGTGCCGAGACCCGCGTGACCGGGGTCAGCTGGCGTGCGGCCGACGGGCGCGAGGGCGAGGTCCGCGCCCCCGTGGTCGTCGCAGCCGACGGTGCCGGTGGCCCGATGGGCAAGCACCTCGGCGTCAAGCGGCGTCCCGAGCGGCCCATGGCGGTCGCGGCGCGTGGCTACTACCGCTCGCCCAAGGCCGACGACGAGTGGATCTCCTCGTTCCTCGACCTCACCGACGCCGATGGCAACCTGCTGTCGGGCTACGGCTGGGTGTTCCCGCTCGACGGTGGGATCATGAACGTCGGGCTCGGGCTGCTGTCGACCTCGCGCGAGTTCCAGGGCGTCAACTACCGCAAGCTGCTCGAGTCCTGGGCCAGCGGCATGGCCGACGAGTGGCAGACCACCCCCGACAACCAGGTCGGCAAGCTGCGCACCGGGCCGATCCCGATGGGCTTCAACCGCACGCCGATGCACCAGCGTGGCGTCGTGCTGGTGGGCGACTCGGGTGGCATGGTCAACCCCTTCAACGGCGAGGGCATCAGCTACGCCATGGAGGCCGCGCAGCTCGCCGCCGAGGTGATCGACGGCGCGCTGACCACGAAGCGGACCAGCGACCTCGACGCCTACGACGCGGAACTCCGGCGTCGCATCGGCGGCTACTACACGCTCGGCAAGGTCTTCGCGGACCTGGTCGGCAACCCCACCGTGATGCACGTCTGCACGACCTACGGCATGCCGTACCGTCCGCTGATGGAACTGGTCATGAAGCTCATGGCCCACCTCACGGACGCGCGGCCGGCCGACACCAAGGACGCCGTCGTCAACACCCTGCAGCGTCTGGCACCCGCCGCCTGACGCATCGCCGCGTGCCCGCGAGCGCCGCACGCGTCTTGCGGGTCCGCGCGACCCGGCCCTACCGTTGCAACCGATTCACCGTCTTTTTTCGTCCCCCGCCATGCCCGTGTCCGTCGGCCTCCAGCCGGTGGGGTAGCGGGTGCCCTCCGAGGGAGCCCCAACGTGCTGTCCGAGTTCCTCCCGGTTCTGCTGCTGTTCGGTCTGGCCACCGCGTTCGCGGTCGGCTCCATCGCCGTCAGCAGTCTGGTCGGGCCGAGGGTCCCGAACCCGACGAAGCTCGCCGCCTACGAGTCCGGCAACGAGCCGCTCGCGGACGTCAAGAACACGCGCTTCTCGGTCAAGTTCTACATGGTCGCGATGCTGTTCCTGATCTTCGACATCGAAGCCGTGTTCGTCTACCCGTGGGCCATCGTCTTCCGTGAGCTCGGCTGGTTCGGGCTCGGTCAGATGGGACTGTTCATCGGCATCCTGGGCGTGGCATTCATCTATGAGATCGGCCGAGGAGGCCTCGAGTGGGACTAGAGAGCAAGCTCCCCAACGGCATCCTGCTGACCAACGTGGAGAAGTTGGTCAACTACACACGCTCCACCTCGCTGTGGCCGGCCACCTTCGGGTTGGCCTGCTGTGCGATCGAGATGATGACCACCGGTGGCCCGCGTCATGACATGGCGCGCTTCGGCATGGAGGTCTTCCGGGCCTCGCCGCGGCAGGCCGACCTGATGATCGTCGCCGGGCGCGTGTCCAACAAGATGGCCCCGGTGCTGCGCCGCATCTACGACCAGATGGCCGACCCGAAGTGGGTGCTGTCCATGGGCGTCTGTGCGACCTCCGGTGGCATGTTCAACAACTACGCGCTCGTCCAGGGTGTCGACCACGTCGTCCCCGTCGACATGTACGTGCCCGGCTGCCCGCCGCGGCCCGAGATGCTGCTCGACGGCATCCTCAAGCTGCACGAGAAGATCAGGACCGAGTCGTTCGCCGAGCAGGGGGCCAAGGCGTGAGCGAGACCTACGTCCCGAGCCGGACCCACGGCCTGACGCGTGAGCCGCTGAGCCTGGAGGCCATCGAACGCCGGGTGCAGGACGCCTTCCCGAAAGTGTCGGCGACCCTGCAGCACGGTGAGTTGACCCTGCACGCCGAGCCCGGCGATCTCGTCGAACTGCTCACCATGTGCAAGACCGACGACGAGCTGTCCTGCGAGCTGCTCGCGGACCTCTCCGGCGTGCACTGGCCCGCCGGCGAACACATCATCGAGCGCCAGACCTCCACCACCGGCTGGCCCGAGTACCGCGTGTCACGTGACCAGGGTGTCGTCGAGGTGCTCTACATCCTGCGCTCGGTGACACGCAACCACAGCTTCCGGATCTCGGTCGGCACACCCGACGACGCGCCGGCGCTGCCGAGCGTCACCGACGTCTACCGCACCGCCAACTTCCACGAGCGTGAGGTCTACGACTTCTTCGGTGTCGAGTTCGAGGGTCACCCCGACCTGACCCGCATCCTGATGCCCGACGACTGGCTGGGTCACCCGCACCGCAAGGACTACCCGCTGGGTGGCGTGGACATCGATTACAAGAACGACAAGTTCATTCCCCCACCACACGAGCGCGACCTGCGCGAGGTGATCGACTGATGGCCATCGATCCGAACGCCGACGCCCCCATCTCCGACGACGCGCTGGGACTGTTCGTCGACGGTGCCGACTGGGAGTCCGTCGTCGACGCCGTCGAGGACGAGACGCTCACCGTCAACATGGGCCCCCAGCACCCCTCCACCCACGGGGTGCTGCGTCTGGTGCTGGAACTCGACGGCGAGACCGTCACCAAGCTGACGCCGATCATCGGCTACCTGCACACCGGGATTGAGAAGAACGCCGAATTCCGGAGCTGGGTCCAGGGGACCACGTTCTTCACCCGCATGGACTACCTCGCCCCGCTGTTCAACGAGACGGCGTACTGCCTCGGGGTGGAGAAGCTGCTCGACATCGAGGTACCCGAACGCGCCCAGGCCGTGCGCGTCATCATGATGGAGTTCAACCGCATCGCCTCCCACCTGGTGTGGCTCGCGACCGGCGGGATGGAGCTCGGCTCCACCACGATGATGACCTTCGGCTTCCGCGAACGCGAGCACGTGCTGGACCTGTTCGAGTCGCAGTCCGGGCTGCGCATGAACCATGCCTACATCCGGCCCGGTGGGCTCGCCCAGGACGTCACCGACGACTTCAAGGAACGCTGCGAGTCGCTGCTCGAACTCCTGCCGCGCAAGATCCGGGAGTACGAGGACCTGCTCAAGCGCAACCCCATCTGGAACGACCGGTTGCGCGACGTCGGTCACCTCGATGCCGAGGCGTGCTACGAGCTCGGCGTCACCGGCCCGCTGCTGCGTGCCGCGGGGGTGCCCTGGGACCTGCGCAAGGCACAGCCCTACTCCGGCTACGAGAACTACGAGTTCGACGTCATCACCGAGACCGCCGGCGACTGCTTCGCCCGGTTCCTGGTGCGGGTCGAGGAGATGAAGCAGTCGCTGCACATCATCCGCCAGGCGCTCGATCAGCTGCCCGGCGGCCCGGTCATGCATGCGGACAAGCACATCGCCTGGCCCTCGCAGCAGGCGCTCGGCCCCGACGGGATCGGCAACGACCCGGAGTACATCCGCCACATCATGGGTGAGTCCATGGAGTCGCTCATCAACCACTTCAAGCTGGTGACGCAGGGCTTCACGGTCCCGGCCGGGCAGGTCTACCAGCCGGTCGAGTCGCCGCGCGGCGAGCTCGGGTACGCGATCACGTCGACGGGCACCAACAAGCCCTACCGGGTGCATGTCCGTGAGCCCTCCTTCGTCAACCTGCAGGCCGCCGACGAGATGTCCCGCGACCACATGGTCTCCGACGTGGTCGTCGTCGTCGCCTCACTCGACCCGGTCATGGGCGGCGTCGACCGCTGAGTCGTCGACCGCCGACGCGCTGACCGCCGACGCGCCGACCGACCGACCCGGCCCCACCCGACCGAGCTCCACACCACCGCAGGAGTTGCACTCGATGCCCTTCACCGACGCCACGCGAAGCGAGGCAGAGCGGCTGATCGCCCGGTACGCCGTGGCGCGGTCCGCCCTGTTGCCGTTGCTCCACCTCGTGCAGTCCGTCGAGGGGTATGTCAGCGAGGAGGGCATCGGCTTCTGCGCGGAGCTGCTCGACCTGACCAAGGCCGAGGTCGGCTCGGTGGCGACCTTCTACACGATGTACAAGCGTGAGCCGGTCGGTGACTACCTGTTGAGCGTCTGCACCAACCCGACCTGCCAGATCGCCGGTGGCCAGAAGATCTACGAGTCCTACGTCGAGGCCTGTGGCGGCAAGCACACCGACCCCGAGGGTGCGGGCATCATGGTCGAGCACGCCGAGTGCCTCGGCATCTGCGACGCCGCGCCGGTCGTCACCATCAACTACGAGAACTACAGCCCCGCGTCGGCCGACGAGGCCATGGAGCTGCTCACGAAGGCCAGGGCCGGCGAGCCGCCGGAGTCGCCGCTGTCGAAGCACACCCCGGAGACGTTCAAGGCCGTCGAGCGCGAGCTGTCCGGCATCGACGACGGGACCGACGCCCAGCTCATCGAGGCGGCGCGGATCCAGGCCACCATGGAGGCCGGCCCGTCCTACCGCACCGGGGAGACGTCGATCCCGGTGTTGCACCCCGGGGGGGACCCGGTCGGGCACGGCGGCACGGCGTTCCGTGAGGCGTCCGCGATCGGATCGGTCCACCAGGCGGCCCAGAGCCTCAACGCTGACGAGGTCGAGCAGGTCGATGCCATCCGGGACGAGGGTGGCACCGAGTCGGAGGAACTCGCGGAGCAGGTCACCGGTGAGGGCGCGGAGCAGCCCCCGCCGGCCGAGGCGCAGCCCGAGCTGACCGACGAGCAGGTCGACGTCGCAGCCAACGTGACGACCGACACCCCGAGTGATCCAGCGACCGACGCCACGACCGACGAGGAGCGCGAACGATGAGCATCACCGGTGAGGTGTCGGGTCTGTCGTACCGCTACGACGTCCCCGACGTCCACGAGATCGACGTCTACGAGCAGCACGACGGCTACGAGGGTCTGCGCAAGGCGCTCGAGATGGACCCCAAGGACATCATCGAGGTGGTGAAGGAGTCCGGACTCCGCGGACGCGGCGGTGCGGGGTTCCCCACCGGGCTGAAGTGGTCGTTCGTGGCGCAGGACACCGGCAAGCCGATCTACGTCGTGTGCAACGCCGACGAGGGCGAGCCGGGCACGTTCAAGGACCGGCCCCTGATGGAGCTCGACCCGCACCAGCTGGTCGAGGGCATGATCGTCGCCGGGATCGCGCTGAACGCCATCGGTGGCTACATCTACCTGCGCGGTGAGTACGCGCACTCGAGCCGGCGGCTGGCCAAGGCCATCCGCCAGGCCTACGAGAAGGGCTACCTCGGCGCGGACGTGATGGGTTCGGGCAAGCGCTTCGACCTGACCCTGCACCGTGCGGCCGGGGCCTACATCTGTGGTGAGGAGACGGCGCTGCTCGACTCGCTGGAGGGCCGTCGTGGCCAGCCGCGCCTGCGGCCGCCGTTCCCGGCCGCCGCCGGGCTGTGGGGCTGTCCGACCACGGTCAACAACGTCGAGTCGATCGCGGCCGTGCCGTTCCTGCTCCGCAACGGCGTGGACTGGTGGCGGCAGTGGGGCACGGAGAAGTCGCCCGGCACCAAGCTCGTGTGCATCTCCGGTGAGGTCAAGAATCCCGGCAACTACGAGGTGGCGCTCGGCACCCCGATCAGCGAGCTGATCGAGCTGGCCGGCGGCATGCTCGACGACCGGGAGCTGAAGTTCTTCTGCCCCGGTGGGTCGTCCACGCCGCTGCTGCCCGCCTCGGCCGCGGACACGGCCTACACCTTCGAGGACATCCAGGAGGCCGGGTCGCTGCTGGGCACCGGTGCCCTGATGATCTACTCCGACAAGACCTCGGTGGTGTCGGTGGTGCGCCGGTTCACCGAGTTCTACGAGCACGAGTCCTGTGGCAAGTGCACGCCGTGCCGCGAGGGTGGCTACTGGCTGTCGCAGATCTACCAGCGCATCGACACCGGCTCCGGCCGCATGGAGGACCTCGAGCTGCTCGAGGACATCTGCGACAACATCTTCGGTCGGGCCTTCTGTGCGCTCGCCGACGGGATGACCTCGCCGATCACCGCCAGCCTGAAGTACTTCCGCGACGAGTACGTCGAGCACATCCGACGGGGGGCGAGTCCCTTCGGCGTGGAGCCGCGGCGCGACATCGCCACCGTGCAGTTCACCAACGCCGGCGGCTACGAGCCGGCACCGCCCGCGACCACGACCGACGAGCTCGACGTCGACGGGCGAGCCGAGCCCGTCGCCGGGCAGGCGTGAGCATGACGGAGAAGCCCGTGGAAGACGTCACCTTCACGATCGATGGCCAGGAGATCACGGTGCCCAAGGGCACCCTGATGATCCGTGCCGCCGAACAGCTCGGGATCATCGTCCCGCGCTTCTGCGATCACCCGTTGCTCGACCCGGTCGGGGCCTGCCGGCAGTGCATCGTCGAGGTCGAGGGGCTGCCCAAGCCGATGATGGCCTGCACGACCACCGTCATGCCCGACAAGGCCGTCAAGACCCACCGCACCTCCGAGATGGCCCGCAAGGGCCAGGAGGGCACGCTCGAGTTCCTGCTCATCAACCACCCGCTCGACTGTCCGATGTGCGACAAGGGCGGCGAGTGCCCGCTGCAGGACCAGGCGCTCAAGCACGGGGCGAACACCTCGCGGTTCATCGATCAGAAGCGGCGCTACGACAAGCCGGTCGCGGTCAGTGAGCAGGTGCTGCTCGACCGGGAGCGGTGCGTGCTGTGTGCCCGCTGCACCCGGTTCTCCGAACAGATCTCCGGCGACCCGTTCATCGAGCTGTTTGAACGCGGCGCGCTCGAGCAGGTCGCGATCTACGAGGACGAGCCCTACGAGAGCTACTTCTCGGGCAACGTCATCCAGATCTGCCCGGTCGGCGCCCTGACCTCGACCAGCTACCGCTTCAAGGCGCGCCCGTTCGACGTGGTCACCACCCCCAGCGTCTGTGACCACTGCTCGGCCGGCTGCACGCTGACGATCCAGTCGCGTCGCGGCGAGATCCAGCGCCAGCTCGCGCGGACCAACATGGCCGTCAACGAGGCGTGGAACTGCGACAAGGGCCGGTTCGGCTACGCGCACCTGACCGCCGACACCCGCATCACCGAACCGAAGGTGCGCGGTACCGACGGGCAGCTCGCGACCGCGTCGTGGGCCCAGGCGATGACCACGGCCACGGGCGCGATCCAGGCCGCGAACGAGCAGGGTGCCGGCCGGGTCGCGGTCGTCACCGGTTCGCGGCTCGCCGACGAGGACGCCTACCTCGTGTCCAAGTACGTGCGCACGGTGCTGGGTACCGACGACGTCGACCACCGGACCCGGTTCGCCCCGGCCGGTGAGGCCGAGGAGCTCACCGCACTGGTGGGTCGGGACACCCTGACCTACGCCGATGTGGAGCGGGCCCCGGTGATCGTGGTCGCCGGACTGGACGCCGAGGAGGAGATCCCGATCCTCCACCTGCGGCTGCGCAAGGCATGGCGCAACCGCACCGCCAAGATCATCGTCGTCGGCCCGACGCTCGGGACGCTCGACGAACTCGCCTGGCGGCACGTGGTCACGGCTCCGGGTGACGAGGCGCAGGCGCTGCGTGCCCTGGCCGGCGACCACGACTCCGACGCCGGCGTGGCCCTGCAGGCGGATGGTGCCCCCGCCGTGCTGGTCGGGGAGCGGGCCGGTGCCGGGTCCGTGACCGCCGCCGCGGCGCTCGCCGCCGACATCGGCGGTGGGTTCGCCTATCTCCCGCGACGGGCCGGTGCCCGCGGTGCGATCGAGGCCGGCCTGACCGCCGGCACCCTGCCGGGTGGGCGGCGTCTGGACGATGCCGATGACCGGGCCGCGGTCGAGGAGCTGTGGGGCGCAGCGCTGCCCGAGCAGTCCGGCCGTGACCTGCATCAGATCCTGACCGACGCGGCGGCCGGGAAGATCGACGTCCTGCATCTCATCGGTGTCGACCTGGCCCGGGACGCGGCCTCGACGGAGCTCGCCGCGGCCGCACTCGCCAAGGTCGGCACGGTCATCGCCCAGGACCTCGCGGCCACGGAGACCGTCAGCGTGCACGCCGACGTCGTCCTGCCCGCCACCGGTCGGCAGGAGCGGGCCGGCACCACGACCAACTGGGAGGGCCGCCGGCAGCGGTTCGCCCACGCGGTCGACGGTCCCGACCTGGTCATGGACGACTGGGAGATCATCGTGCAGCTGAGTGCCCTGCTCGGTCACGACCTCGGGGTCGACGACCTGGACGGCATCCGGGGCGAGATCGAACGGCTCGGCCGCCGCGCCACGCCGCACGAGCTGCCCACGGGCGATGGCACCGAGGTGGCGACCGACGCCGACCCCGCGGACGCCGACGGCGCCGACACCGATGTCGCGGTCACCGACGCGGCGGAGGCTGACGGGCCGCCGACGGCGCTGATCGGTGCGATCCGTCCGTTGCTGCTCGACCGCGGCACCATGCTGACCGGTGCCACCGACCTGAATGCGACCGCGCGCCCCGCCACGGCCTACCTCGGTGCGGCCACCGCGGACGAGCTCGGCGTGACCCAGGGCGCACTGGTCCGGCTCACCCGCTCCGACGGGGGCGACGCGGCGATGGAGCTGCCGGCGATCATCCGCGCCGACATCCCGGACGGGGTCGTGATCCTGCCGGCGAACTCGACCGACACGAGCGCGTTCGCCCTGGCGGACCGTGAGGGTGCGGTTCGCGTCGACCTCGAGATCGTCGCCGTCGCCGACGCCGACGACACCGTCGATGACGCGCAACCAGCGATGGCCGAGGAGGTCGCCTGATGGACACCACGCCGTTCTGGGTCCCGCTGCTGCAGGCGACGACCGTCTTCACCTACTTCCTGCTGATCACGGCACTGCTCATCTGGGCCGAGCGACGCATCGTCGCCCGGATGCAGTCGCGGGTCGGTCCCAACCGGGTCGGTCCGTTCGGGATCCTGCAGACGCTGGTCGACGGCGTGAAGATGTTCTTCAAGGAGGACACGACCCCGGGGATGGTGAACCGGACGATCTACACGGTCGCGCCCCTGATCGGGGTGATCGCCGGGTTCCTGTCCATCGCGGTGATCCCGATCGCCGGTGAGATCACCCTCTTCGGGGAGACGTTCACCCTGGTGGTCGCGGACCTGTCCATCGGGGTGCTGTGGGTGCTGGCGATGGGTTCGATCCACGTCTACAGCGTGTTCCTCGGTGGCTGGGCATCCAACTCGCCCTATCCGCTGCTCGGCGGGATCCGCTCCAGCGCCCAGATGATCTCCTACGAGATCGCGCAGGGGCTCGCGGTCGTCAGTGTCGTCATCTACGCCGGCTCGCTGCGCGTGTCCGACATCGTCGCCGGCCAGGCGGGCGACGGGTTCATCGCCGGCGTGCCCGGGTGGTACGCCATCCCGCTGTTCCCCGCCTTCATGGTGTTCGTCATCGGGATGGTCGCGGAGGCCGGTCGGCCGCCGTTCGACCTGGCCGAGGCCGAGGGTGAACTCGTCGGCGGGTTCAACACCGAATACTCCGGCCTGCGTTTCGGCATGTTCATGCTCGCCGAGTTCATGTCGGTGGTCACGATGTCCGCCATCGTGGTGACCCTGTTCCTCGGCGGACCGTCCGGTCCGACCTTCGGGGCACCCGACGCCATCGCCGGTCTCATCGGCGGGCTGTGGTTCTTCGCCAAGATGGCCGGGTTCATCTTCTTCTTCATCCTGCTGCGTGGCGCGCTGCCGCGGTACCGCTACGACAAGCTGATGGATCTGGGTTGGAAGGTGCTCATCCCGGTCGCGCTCGTCTGGACGCTGGTCACCGCCGGCTTCGTCATCCTCGAGCAGGAGCAGCCCGGACTCGGCGACAACCTGCGCCTCACCCTGGCCAGCATCGCAGCCGCCATCGTCGGCTGGCTGCTGATGAGCGGGCGCGAACGGCGTGACGCCGGTGACGGTCAGAGCCGTCACGGGGCCGCGCCGGGCCCGGCCCAGGCATCCACCGCACCCGCCGCCGACGTCGAGGACGCGCCCGCGTCCGACGACGACCGCGAGGAGGTCGCCCCGTGATCGATGTGTTGACGTCCATTCCCGCTCCGGTCGGGACCCTGCTCACCTTCGTGGTGCTCATCGGCGGCCTGTGGCTGCTGCTCACCCGCACGGTGCTCGGCCGTGGCTTCTCCGTGCCGCTGCGCACGATGCTGCGCAAGCCCGAGACCTCGCAGTACCCGGAGAAGCCCCGTCCGGTCGCGCCACGGTTCCACGGCCGCCACCAGCTCAACCGCTACACCGACGGGCTCGAGAAGTGCATCGGCTGCGAGCTGTGCGCCTGGGCGTGTCCGGCCGACGCGATCTACGTCCAGGGCAACAACAACACCGCCGAGGCGCGCTATTCGCCCGGTGAGCGCTACGCCGAGGACTACCAGATCAACTACAACCGCTGCATCCTGTGTGGCCTGTGCATCGAGGCGTGCCCGACCCGGGCGCTGACCATGACGCACGACTACGAGTTCAGTGCGGACCAGCGGTCCAAGCTGATCTACACCAAGGACGACCTCATCACCGCGGTCGCTCCCGGCGGTGAGGACACCCCGCACACCGACCGTCAGGTGAAGGCACGCGGCCTGAACTACTACGGTGGGCTCGCCGTGACGCCACCGACGCTGCACGGTGGCAAGTACAAGCCGGCTGCGGCAGCACCCTCGGCCCGTGCGGCACAGGTCGTGCCGCACGGTGAGCTGCCCGAACCCGGCGACGAGCCGACCGACCCCGCGATCGTCGGGGGGCGGACACGCGATGGAGGCGACAGCTAGATGATCCTGCTGGCCCAAGCTGCGGAGGCGGCGGGCGGCGGCACCTCGGAAGTCGTCCTGTTCTGGGTGTTCGCTGTGCTCGCGCTGGGTGCCGCGATCGCCGTCATCACCATGCGCAACATCGTGCATGGTGCGCTGATGCTCGTCCTCAACTTCCTCGCCATCGCGGGGCTGTACCTGACCCTGGAGTCGTCGTTCCTGTCGATCATCCAGGTGCTGGTGTACGCCGGCGCGATCATGGTGCTGTTCCTGTTCGTGATCATGCTGCTCGGCGTGGACAACGACGACCTGCTGACCGCCGACCCCAGGGGCCGGATCGGTGCCGTCGTGGCCGCCGTCGCCCTCGCCGGGGCGTTGACGTTCGCCTTCCTCGGTCCCTACACCGGGCCCGCCTCGGTGTGCGGCCCGGACGCACCGGCTGCGAGTGTCGGGGCCGTGGACTGCGCCGGGCTGGCCGAGGCCTACGGCGAGGACGACGCGTCCGGGGTGGCCTTCCTCGGTCGGTCGATGTTCACCCGCTACACGTTCCCGTTCGAACTGTCGGCCCTCCTGCTGACCGTCGCGACCATCGGCGCGGTGATCCTGGCCCGCAAGCGCGACCTCGCCCCGGAGGACTTCGACGAGGCGGAGAACGATGCGCCCGATGGTGTCGGTCCCGACGCCGACACGGGTGTGACGGTGGCCGCGTCCGACGCCGACCGGGTGATCGAGACCGACGCGCACGACAGTGAGCCAGGCGCGACGCCCGGTGACCCGGACCGGGAGAGCTGACCCATGGCCATCGGCTACTACTTCATCCTGTCCGGACTGCTGTTCTGTATCGGCCTGGCCGGCGTCATGCTGCGCCGCAACGCCATCGTGCTGTTCATGTGCGTGGAGCTGATGCTGAACTCGGTCAACCTGACCCTGGCCGCCGCCGCCCGTATGTGGGGCGGCCCGGACGGGCAGGTCTTCGTCTTCTTCGTCATCGTGGTCGCCGCAGCGGAGGTGGTGGTCGGTCTCGCACTGATCGTCAACCTGTACTTCCGGCGCGGCACGCTCGATGTCGACGTCCCCCAGCTGCTGAGGTTCTGACCATGCGCTGGTGGTCCGTCGGGCCGAGCCCTGCTCGGCACCTGTACTCGGAAGGACTGTTGTGATCCTGCTCGCGGTGGAGGCCAGCGGGGCCGTCAACGAGGTCGTCACCACGACCTCGGGACTGATCGGCGTGGCGTGGCTCATCCCGGTCCTGCCCCTGCTCGGGTTCGTGGCCGTCCTGATGGCGACCAAGCAGCTCGGTGACAAGGCGGCATCGATCGCCATCGGTGTCGCCGGGCTGACGTTCGCGCTGAGCGCGGCGGTGGCGGTGACCGTCATCGTCGACCCGGCGACCTACATCCGGTCGATGCCGACCTGGATCGACGTCGGAGGGTTGACGGTCGCATTCGACCTGTACATCGACCAGCTCACCGCGGTGATGCTGCTGGTGGTGACCGGGGTCGGCCTGCTCGTCCACATCTACTCGGTCGGGTACATGCACGGCGACAGCCGCTACCCGCGGTTCTTCGCCTACCTCAACCTCTTCCTCGCCTCGATGCTGATCCTGGTGCTCGGCGGGAACCTGCTGACGCTGTTCCTCGGCTGGGAGCTCGTCGGGCTCTCCAGCTACCTGCTGATCGGCTTCTGGTTCGAGAAGGCCGCCTACGGCTCGGCCGCCAAGAAGGCGTTCATCACCAACCGGGTCGGCGACGTCTCGTTCATGGTCGCGATGTTCCTGACCTTCGCGGTCTTCGGGACCCTGGAGTTCCGCGGCATCATCGACAACGCCGACACCCTGGCCTCCGGCACCGCGTTCGCGCTGGTCCTGCTGCTGCTCGGTGGTGCGGCGGCCAAGTCCGCGCAGATCCCGCTGTACGTGTGGCTCCCTGACGCCATGGCGGGCCCGACGCCCGTGTCCGCCCTCATCCACGCCGCCACGATGGTCACCGCGGGGGTCTACCTCACGGTCCGGCTGTCCCCGGTCCTGATCCAGTCCGTCGCCGCGATGACCATCATCGCCTGGATCGGCGCCCTGACGGCCCTGATGGCCGCACTCATCGCGGTGCGCCAGGACGACATCAAGAAGATCCTGGCCTACTCGACCGTGTCGCAGCTCGGCTTCATGTTCATCGGCGTGGGCACCGGTGCCTTCCGCGAGGGCATCTTCCACCTCGTCACCCACGCCTTCTTCAAGGGTCTGCTGTTCCTCGCCGCCGGCTCGGTCATGCACGCCATGGCGAACCGGACCGATGCCTGGCAGATGGGTGGGTTGCGCAAGGCGATGCCGATCACCTTCTGGACCTCGTTGGTCGCGTGGCTGGCGATCTCCGGTATCCCGCCGTTCGCCGGCTTCTTCTCCAAGGACCAGATCCTGACCGAGGCCTACCTGCACGGCTACGGCGGCGTCTACGTCGTCGGGCTGGTCGCCGCGATCCTGACGGCGTTCTACATGTCGCGCTGGTTCTTCCTCATCTTCCTCGGCAAGCCGCGCTTCGGCGACGAGGTGCACCCCCACGAGTCGCCGCGGTCCATGACCGTGCCGCTGATCATCCTCGGGGTGCTGTCCGCCATCGGTGGACTGGTGTTGAACCCGGTGCACCGCGGGCCGTTCTTCAACTTCCTC
>LFIK01000306.1_pt1 | contig 36236 bp, 28 predicted proteins | sample 643401 | NCBI WGS metagenome assembly LFIK01 (sample SAMN03777447, study PRJNA286221) | soda lake metagenome | biome: soda lake; feature: Kulunda steppe; material: water; isolation source: sample T5-Br brine of Lake Tanatar-5 | place: Russia: Kulunda steppe | collected 2010-07
CCGGGGAGCACTGGTGGGGTACCCGCACGATCGGTAACGACGGCTGCGGCAACTCGAGCGTTACCCGCAACGTGGCCTGTCATGCGACCGCGTGCGTGCAGATCGCGGCTGACTGTGCGTGGGACGACGTCGAGGGCCAGATCGAGGACACCGAGCCGGACATCTTGACCTCGCCGGACGGTGAGTCGCTGGTGCAGATCGCCACCTGGTTCTGGCATGACGAGTGGGACGAGTACGACATGGCTTGTGCCCATCCGCAAGCGCCGGCGCAGGTCGAGGTGACTGCGGAACCGTTCGATACCTGGTGGGACTACGGGCAGGGCGAGATGTACTGCGAGGATCAGCCGCAGGAGTTCGATTTCTCGTTGCTGACCGGGCCGGACAGCGACCCGGACGCCAACTGTAACTCGCACCGGTACACGTGGCCGTCGCTTGGTACCGGCGACGCCGGCGATGACGTGTATGACCTCAAGGCCCGGGTCAACTACGAGATCGAGTGTGAGGTGTCGGGCGTGCCGGGCAACTACCAGCTGCCGGGCTATTGCGGCTCGTTGTACGAGGACGCGCCCGAAGCCGAGTTCGCGCTGCCGGTGTTTGAGCTGCAGACCGTGTTCCGCTGATCTGGTCTGGCATGACGGCGGCCGCCTTTACGGGTGGCCGCCGTTGTGGTGCGGCCGACCGTGTGCTGTGGAGGTGGATCATGGGCATCCCAGAAGCGAAGCTGGCCGTTGTGGCGGTGGCGGCGGTGGTGTTGGCAGGCTGTGTCGGCGGTGGCGGCGACGTGGCCGAGATGGGGTCGGCAGCGCAGCCGGTGGAGCTTGCTGCGCCTGTGGTCGAAGCTGACCGTGACGTGCACGGCGGGCCGGACGGTCCGGTCGCGGCAACGCTGCTGCCCGCCGCCGACGATGGCCACATCGGCTACGACCGTGGCCGGTCGGTGAGGTTGGCCTGGGACAATGTGGCTGGCCGGTGGCGGCTTGCATCGTTCGAGCTGGGCGATGGCCGCCGCCTGTGGGACCTGGCGCTGCCTGAGTGGCATGAACAGCGTCCCGAGGTGCTGGTGGCCAACGAACTGGTTGTGGTGTATGGCGACCGTCCGAACCCGGAGCTTGGCGCGACCCGCGGGCAGTTCAACGCCGATGAGGTGCCGTCACGGGTCCAGCTGCTGGACGCCTACCGGGTCGGGACGGGCGAACGGGTGTGGGCCACCGGCCCGCTGTCTGGCGCGGCCAACCCGGAGGATGTGCCAGCCAGGATGCGAACGGTCGGGCAGGTTGTGGTTGCGGGCCAGTGGGCGGTGGGGATGGACGGGCAGGTGTTGTGGTCGGACCCGCAGTTGGCCGACTGGGTGTTCGACCGGGATGTGGTGGTTGACGGTCAGGTTGCCACGGTCGCTGCGTCGCCGGCGGTGCAGGTCGATGTGGCGGCGGGCACGGTCCGCGAGATCGGCCTGCCGTCCCGTCCGGTGGCTGTGACCGCGCGGCATGCAGTCACCGACTCTGGCGGGCAGTTGACGGTCCATCCGCTGGACGGTGGGGGGCCGGTGCAGGTCGAGGACGGCACGGTGCTGGGGCAGCTGGGACGCCGTGCCGGGCAGGTGTCAGCAGTGTCGGACGGTGCGGCCGTCCATGTTGCAGCGGCCGGTGAGCACGGCCTGGTGCTGTTCACCGTCGATGGTGGCGGTGCGGTCGAGGTGGTGCATGCGGGGCAGCCTGGGCAGGTCAAGGCCACGGGCGGCTGGTTGGCGGTGCTGACCGAGATGTCGCAGTCGGAAACGCGGCTGGATGCGGTCGGGCCCGACGGCCGGCAGGTGTCGTTTCAGGTCACCTACCGGTATGGGCAGGCCGGGCAGCCTGACGTGTATGCCGCTGTCGACGGGCTGCTGTACCTGACCGCTGGTGACCGGCTGTTCACGATTGACCCGGACGGACCGGAGCTAGTGTGGGACACTGAGACACGCGCAGCTGCCGGCCCGATCGTGGCGGTCGATGCGGCCCTGGTGGTCGCTGAGGACCCTGATGGGCGCACGGTGGTGGTGCATCAGGCGGGCAACTGACAGCGCAGCAGGAGGCAGCAAGGTGGTGTATCGGCCGCATGCGCGGGCGGAACTGGTTGCGGGGCTGTTGGGTGCTGGCGGGTTTGTGGTCAACGACACGGGCCGTGCCGCGTTGGAGCTGTCTCGGCAGGTGGCGCTTCACACGGGCCGGATCCGCAAGGTTGGTGCGGTCACCGAGTTGGCTGGGGCGATGGAACGGGACGGGCAGCTGCATCGGGTGACCCGCGGGACCCGCACGTTCCAGATGACGTTGGCGGCGGTGCCGGCCGGGCTACTGGATGAGGCCCGGCAGCTGATGGAGGCGCACGGCACGGACGCGGACGTGGTCGCGGACCTGATTGTGGCGGCGGGCTATCCGGCGGTGATCGAGCCGGGCACGGTCGATGAGTCCCCGCAGGTGAAGGTGCCGTCCTGCACGGTCGGGTTCGAGCAGCTTCCTGCGTTGGTGCAGGAACTGGTCGAGACGGTCGGGCGGCAGCAGCGGCTGATTGACCATCTGGCGGCCCGGAACCTGGAGCTTGGTGGGAACGCGTTACCGCAGGATGACGAGACATGAACGCGGCCACGGGGGCTGAGGTGCCGGACACGGAACTGCTGCGGCAGGTGCTGCTGGCACGTTGCCCGATCGTGGATGCCGACATGGACGTGGTTGGCTACCAGCTGCTGCACGAGGCGGACACGGTCGAGCACACGCCGGACCAGGCGCTGCGGGTGCTGTTCGACGCGTTCATCTCGTTCGGGCGGGACCATGCGGCTGATGGGCTGATGGTTGTGCTGCCGGTGCCGGACGAGCTGTTGCGTTCGCGGCGGCTGCTGGATCTTCCGTCGGACCAGGTGCTGTTGGAGCTGCCCCGGTCGGTGCAGCCTTCGGTGCCGGCCGATGCGGCGCTGGTGGACGCCCATCGGGATGCGGGGTTCCGGGTGCTGTGGCACGACCCGGACGGTCCTGCGTCGCTGCTGGATGGGCTGGTGCACCCGTGGGATGCGGTCAAGGTCGTGCTGGATGCGCAGATGCCGGCACGTAGCTACGCGCGGTTGCGGGAGCTGTCGTCGGTGACGGACCGGCTGCTGGCCGACCAGGTGGAGGAACCCGAGCAGTTCGACCGGGCGTTGGGTGCGGGGGCGTCGTGGGTGCGCGGGTTCTTCTTCGCACGGCCGAGGCCGGTGGTGGGGATGCGGCCGCGGGGGCTGGCGCCTGCCCATGTGGACCTGCTGGTGGCGATCGAGCAGGACGAGGTCGACTATCGGGCGGTGGAGCGTGCGATCCGGTCCGATCCGACGTTGACGGACCGGTTTCTGCGCACGTTGACGTTGGCGGTCGGGTGGCGGTAGGTGTCGGATGTGCACCATGGGCTGGTGCTGCTGGGTGAGCGGACGTTGCGCCGGTGGGTGACGCTGCTGGTGGTGGCCGAGACGACGGCGCAGGCCCCTGCGGAGCTGTTCGTGTTGGCGGCGACCCGGGGCCGCTGTGCGGAAGCGTTGGCGCGTGCTGTAGGGGCCGAGTCGACGTTGCCGGCGTTCGCGGTCGGGGTGTTCTCGGTGTTGGGGCGGGACGGGGTGCTGCCGGGTGAGGTGGTGGGTCAGCTGCCGGTGGGTGCCGATGCGCAGGCGGCGTTGCGGGGTGAGGACGGCTGGTTGCGGGGGCTGCTGGAGTTGCTGTTGGCGTTGGAAGCGGGCCGGTTCGCGTCGGTGGGCTGGCAGGCGGAGCAGCTGGGGCTGGATCGGGACGTGGTGTCGGGGGCGTATCAGGCGGCGGTGGTGTGGGCGTCGGAAGCGGTTGCGATGGCTGGCCAGTACGGCACGTCCGCGCGCGGCTGACTCGAGCTCGAGGGCCTGCAGCTCGAGCTCGCGGATGAGACGAACCAGGGCGGTCAGCCCACCCCGCCCCGCCGGGCCACCATGCCGTCAACGAACGCGGCTTCAGCGTCCGACTGGGAGGTGAACTCCACGATCTCGCGTTCCGCGAACTCGCGGTCTTCGCCGTCATCGAGGGTGAGCAGCTGCGCCAGCTTCTTGATGTCGATCGCGGCGGCGATGTCGAGCTCGATGGTGCCGTCGGCGATCAGGTTGACCAGCGTGATCCCGTGGCTGTTGGACGCCCGGCCGTACGCCCGGCCGGCCGCTTGGCGCTGCATGGCCCACTGGTCGCCCTGCTGGACCATCGCCACGGTCCAGGCCGCATCGAGGGTGTGGCCCTCCGCTGCTGCGGCCAGCGAGCACACGATGAACGGTTCGTCGGGGCACCCCTGGAACCGGCGTTTGTGCTCGCGGATCTGCTGCGCGTTGGTGTCGGACGCCGACAGGATCGTGGGCACGCCGGGGTAGCCGTCGGGGTAGTGGCGGGCCAGCATGTCGGCCCACGGCTGTTCGCTGAGCAGCTGGTTGACCTGCCGGATGAGCTGCTGCTGGATGTCGCGATGCCAGGCGAACAGCACCGTCTTGTTGGGATGGCCGGTGTCGGTCTGGCCGGCATGGTCCGACAGCCACTCGATGACGGCGTTCATCTTGGCGCGCGCAGCAGCTTGGCGCAGGTGGGCGACCTGGACGAGCTGTTCGTGGTCGCCCTGGGCGTTGCGGAGCGCGCGGGCGACCGCCTGGCCGACCGAGATGCCCTCTGCGGCAGCCTTCTTCGCGGCGTGGGTCTTGAGCCAGTCGAGGAACTCGGTTTCGACCTCGCGGTACTCCTTGCGGCCCGCGGTCGACAGCGGCAGTCGCAGCTCGATCGGCACGATCGGGGGCAGCTGCGGGTCCATCTGCCGCTGGGTGTGGCGGGTCATGGTGCTGGCCCGCAGCCGTCGGGACAGCTCCACGGTGTTGATGGTGTCCTGGGTGTTGGGGACGCGCCGGGGCCCCATCTTGCGGTCCGGGTAGGTGCGGTGGTCGCAGGTCGGCTGTGGCGGCGTCCGTTTCGGTTTGCCGGCGTCCTGCCAGCAGCGTGCGCACCAGCGGCAGTAGCGGGCGGTGAACTGGTCGGTGCCGCCGAACTCGTCGGCACGGCCGAGGATCTCAAGCTGCGGGAGGTGCTCGACGTGCCGGCCGTTGGGAGCTGGGGTGGCGGTCAGCAGCAGCACGGTGTCGACGGTGGGCAGCCGGGACAGTTCCCGGGCAGCCCAGGTCCGCCACGAGCCTTTCTGTGCGGCGGGTTCGCGGCCCGGCTTGACCGTCGGGTCGGTCTTGGCGGCCTGTTTGGCGGCGTGCCAGGCCAGCCAGTCGTCGCCGTGGGCGGGGGTTTTGAGGTACTGGGACTCGTCGGCGACGATCGTTTGCGGTGCCAGCGCGGCCAGCTGGTCGAGCCGGTGGTGCAGGATCGCGTACGAGCAGATCACGATGCGGGTGCCGTCAGGGATCTGCTCGGGGCGGTTCTTCTGGCCGGACAGCACCGCGACAGGCACGTGCGGGCCGAGCCATTTCGCGATCTCGTCCTCCCAGTTGCCCGTCAGCGACGGTTTGCACAGCACGATGGCGGGCCACGATCCGCGGATCGTGGTGACCGCCAGCGACACGGCGGTCTTGCCGGCGCCGGGGTCGCCAGCGAGGAACGTGCGGCCGCTGGCGACGTTGAGGGCGTAGTCGATGGTGGCCCGCTGGTAGCCCCGCAGGCTGGTGGCGAGCTTGTCGGGCAGGTCGTCGAGCCAGTGGTCGTTGGCGGTGTCGAGGGCGTCGGACGCGGCGATGTTGCGGCTCTGGCGGGCCAGGGCGGCCCGCAGCGCCCGCGGGAGCGGGTCGGGTAGTGCGCCAGCGAGGTCGTCGTGGGGCAGCAGCGCTGCAGCCAGGGTGGGCAGCAGGTGGGGGGAGCCGATCACGGGGGTGTGCAGGTTGCCGTGCCGGTCGAGTTCAGCGCCGGGCAAGGCGGCTGCCAGGTGGCCGTACAGGCCGCCACGGTCAAGGTGGGCAGGCAGGGACAGCCTGCCGCCAGACAGGGCCGCCACGGTGAGGCGCTGCTGCGCAGGCGCGCTCACGGGCGCTCCTGGGCGCTGTGGAGCCGTTGGCGGGCGACGTTGAGGATGGTGACGACATCGGCAGGGTCGTAGCGGGACGGCAGGCCGGGAGCGAGGGGGATCAGACCGTCGGTGCCGGTGGTGTGAGCGATGCGGGCAGCAAGCCCTGGGGAGCCCGCATGGAGCTGGGCGGTGGCGCCGGCGGTGAGCTGCACCCCGGGCTGGACGGTGCAGGTGCGGTCGCGCCACACCGCGAAGTGGTCGATCAGCTGCCAGGGCAGATGCTGGTGCCCAGCGAGCTTGAGGCCGTCACGGTCAGCAACAACCAGTGCCGGGGGGGCGTGCCGCTGCCGCCAGATCGGCGCGACCAGCGACAGGGTCAGGACAGCGGCCAGGGCGCCGGCGGCAACGTGGGCGCTGCTGCTGCCGGTGCGGGTGCCGTACCAGGTCAGGCCGGCCACCACGGTCGACATGACTCCCAGGGTGCGCCCAAGGCCCGGGGCCCACAGGGCGCGGGGCACCACAAGCGTGCCGAACTGCTCAAGGTCGTCGAGCAGTTCCATCGCCGCATGCGTGTGCACCGTTGTTCGCTCCCAGGCGGGGGACAGACATGGTCGCCCGTGACAGCGTGCCGGCAGCGTGCGACATGGCGCCCAGGCGGGGGGTGGCGTGCCACCCCGCCGGTCAGGGCGCCATGCGTAGCCGTTGCGGTTGAGGCGGGCGTGGCCGTTGGTAACGAGGGCGGCACCGAGATGGTGGGGCAGCGCCACGATCCGCAGCCGTTCGCGATCGCGGACGGCGCGGTGCCCGCGGGCCACCCGCGGAGCGTCCTGCGGGCGCCGGTCGTAGCGGTCCTGGGCGGCGTGCAGGGCTGCGAGGGCGCCGGCCAGGTCGGACGGTGCGTCCACCGTGGGGGCGTGGGCGGGGGCGCTCATGCGGTGGCTGTGGCAGGGACAGCCACCAGGCGGGTGCGTTCCACGGTGGCGGTGCGCTCGCCGCCGGCAACGGGCCGAACGGTGGCGCGACGGCCGTCGAGCGTGACGATGACGACCTCGACGGTGAGTTTGCCGATGCCGGACTTGGAGAACCCGGCGGAGTCTCGGGTGGGCACGGTGAGGTGCGCGTGGTTGCCGACGGCAAGGGTGCTGTTGTCCATCTGCCCGCTCCTGTCTGCTGCTACTGACAATAGCAGCGGGGTGTGACAGGGGGTCAGCGGCGCCGTTGCGGCCCGGCGGTCAGTTCCCGCCGCCGGTTGGTCAGCTGCTGGATCGTGGCCAGCAGCCCCTCGTACGCGTCGCGCGTTTCGGACAGCTGTGCGGTCAGCTGCTCGATCTGCCGGTCGATGCGGGGCACCAGCAGCGACCGGACCGCCTGGTCGGCCATGATCCCGTCGAGCCCGTGGGGGGCGTCACGCAGCAGCAGCCGGCGCAGCAGGGTGCGTTCCTCATCGCTGCCGGCTGCGGCCAGCACGTCATCGAAGGGCACGCCGACCCCGCCGGCGCTGTCGAGGACCTGGAACAGCTGGGCGAGTTTGGGATGGGTGAAGTCGTCTGCGATGGCGTCCCACCACAGTTCCGGGAGCAGTTCGGGCTGGTGGAGCGCGACCCACAGCACGTCCGCTTCGAGGCGGGTCCTGACTTTGCGGAACTCGCCGGTGGCGATGGGGCCTGCGACGCTGCGGGCTGCCCCGTGGGTGGCGGTCACGGTCAAAGCCACCCCGGCGTCAGCCGCGACCTTGTGGAGCAGCTCGGTCGAGAGCCCTTCGTCGGTGGCGTAGGTCAGATATTCGGTGCGGGTGACCGGATCTTCGATCAGCGCGAGCGTTGCGATCGCGGTTTTGGCGGCGGCGCGACGTCCTTCTGGCAGGGCAAGGTCGTGGGCGGCTAGGCCGGTGCGGATCAGCCAGCGGGCGGCAGGTACGGCCCCGTCGATGGCCGCAACGGCCTGTTCGGCGCCGACGGTGGCGGCCCAGTCGGCCGGGTCTGCGCCGGTCGGTAGCGGCAGGACCCGCAGGTCAAGGTCGGTGCCGGCGGCGGCAGCGAAGGCCCGTTCGACGGCTTTGCGGCCGGCGGCGTCGCCGTCGAACGCCAGGATGGCGCGGGCTGCGCCGAGACGGGTCAGCAGCCGCACGTGGTCCGCGGTGATCGCGGTGCCGCAGGTGGCCACAGCGGTGGGGATGCCGAGCTGCTGGAGGGCGATGACGTCGGTGTAGCCCTCGACGATGACGGCACGGCCGTTGCGGCGCACGTCGGCGACGGCCTGGTCGAGGCCGTACAGCAGCTTCGATTTGCGGTACAGCTCGGTTTCGGACGTGTTGAGGTATTTCGGGCGGGACTCGCGGTCGTCGTCGATGCCGGGGACGATGCGGCCACCGAACCCGAGGACGGTGCCGGTGTGGTCGCGGACGGGGAACACCAGGCGGCCGCGGAACCGGTCGTACAGCTGGGCGTTCCGTTCGGAGGCGGCAGCGAGGTTGGCAGCGAGGAGTTCGTCGTCGCTGTAGCCGGCGTCGTGCAGGTGGGCGATCAGGCCGGTGGTGTCGGGGGCGTAGCCGAGCTGCCAGCGGTCAGCTTCGGCCCGGTCGAAGCTGCGCTGTTTCAGGTAGTTGCGGACGGGGGCGCCGGCGGTGGACAGCAGCTGCTGGTGGTACCAGTCGGCAGCGTCGGTGAGGGCGGCGGTGAGGCGGCGGCGGGACTGGCGCGGCTGGTCGTCAAGGGTGTTGCCGTCGTCTTCGATGCGGGCCAGCGGGGTGCTGGTGCGGTCTGCGAGGGCTTCGACAGCGGCGACGAACCCGCCGCCGTGGAGCTGTTCGTAGAACGCGATGAGGTCGCCGCCGATGTTGCAGCCGAAGCAGAACCATTGGCCGCGTTCGGGATCGACGGTGAACGACGGGGTCTTTTCGTCGTGGAAGGGACACAGGCCCTTGTAGCGGCTGCCAGCGCGTCGCAGTTGGACGTGGTCACCGATGATGGTGAGCACGTCTGCACGCTCTTTGAGCGTGTCCAGGGTGTCCTGGGGGAAGCGCAACAGGGTTCCTTGCCGACGCTACAGGACCTTCCCCACGAGGGTGGGTGAGGGGTGCGACAGCATGTCCGGGCGGGTCGGTGGGGCGGGTGGTGCGGCCGGGTGGAGGCGCTCGAGGGTCTGTGGTGTTGAGCTCGAGGAGCTGCAGCTCAACACCACGGGCGGTCACCCCCCAAGCGCCCGCCGTGGTCTCGAACTCCACGCCCGGGTCGTGCTGGCCGGAGAGGCCATGGTCGCCCGGGCCGGGCAGCTGTCACACCGCGGTGCGGTACCGGACCTGTTCGGGCCAGCCGTAGGGCGCCCAGTCGGGGTCGCTGGCCAGTGCCTGCGCGATCGCGGTGGCTGCCGGGCTGCGGTGAGCCCGCAGCACCAGCCGCAGGAACGGGGCGGTGCCCGGATCGGTAGCGAACCCGACAAGCCAGTCGCGGTAGGCGGCAGGGTCGCGAGAGCGGCCGGTGTCGTCAGACGGGCGGGGCCGCAGCAGCGACAGGGCCGCCTGAAGGAACGCTGCGCCGTACAGCAGCCCGGTGGCTTGTAGCGCCCCAACTGCGAACCCGGACGGGTCGGCGTGGAAGGGCGGGGCAGCGAAGCCGGCGACCATCACAGCCAGGACCAGCGCGGCGGACACCCATGATGGGCCGGGGATGTCCCGACGGGCTTTGGGCGGCTGGGGTTGTCGCTCCAGATCCAAGTGGGCAAGCCGATCTACCAGCAACGCGGGGCGTTGTGCCAGTAGGGCAGACATCTGGTTGCGGAACTGCCCGTAGGCGCCTTTGGACGTCCAGTTCGACCAGGCGAACAGCGCTGCGGCAGCGCCAGGTAGCAGCCAGGCGACCAGCGCAACCCCTTCCTGGTGCCGTGCCCGGGTCATGGCGAGGAACAGCGCGGCAAGTGAGGCGGCCAGGAGGGCAGTTCCGACGGCGCGGGCAACCTTGGCGGTGCCGGGCACCTGGTAGCGCACCGGCGCGCCCAGGCCGCCACGTTCGATGTCGGCGGCAAGCACCTGGCCGAGCAGGTCACGGGTGGCGGGCTGCAGGCCAGCAGGCACGGCGCTAGCGGGACGCACCGCGCGGGAGGTGTGTGCGGTCAGCCAGGCGACCACTGCCGGGTCAGCCGGCCCGCGACCGTTGACGTCGGTGACGATCCAGGTGAGCTGGTCAGCGGTGACGACATGGAAGCTCGGCGGGCTGTAGCGGGACAGGTTGTAGCGGTCGTTGCGGCCACCGGAGGCGGACAGCACCAGAGCGCGGGACCAGCTGATGCTGGGGAAACGGCCGCAGAACAGGTCGGTGAGATGGATGAACGAGCGGCCCAGGGCCGCGTCGAACCGTTCACCGTCACGCCAGGCGAACTCCTCGGTTTCGGTCCAGCTGCCGTCACGCCAGCGGCCGTTGCGATCCTGGTACTGCCGCTCGTGAACGATGTCGCGCGTCCGGTGTTCGTAGATACCGGTACGCCACCGTTTCGTGTCGAGGAGCACGACCCGGTTGCCAGCCAGGACGATGTGGTCCAGGTTGCCGTTGCCGCCCGGCAGGGTGACGTCGTGGAAGATCCACACGTCGCTGTCGAACGGGAGCTGGTCGAGCCGGGCGGCAACGTCGATCTCGCCGTCGCGGCCGACCGCGCCGGCGTCACCGAACAGGCCGTCGGTGAGCCCACCACCGGCGGTGCCGACCGTGGCATGCTGGCCGGACGGCATCGTCCACGGCTGGCGCCAGTGGTCGTTGCCGCCAGCTGGGGGAGGTGGGGCGCCGTCAGCGGGGCGACGTCGGGTGGCGTCAGCGGGCGGCTCGTTGCGGTCTCGTGGCCCTGTGGCCCGGTCGCGGTCGTAGCGGGCGCGCCGGTCCGCGTCGGACAGGGTTTCCCACGCTTCCTGTACCGCGCGGAACAGCCAGGCGTTGCCGCCCACGTCAGGATGGACTTTGCGGGTCAGCTGCCGCCACGCGGTTCGGATCTCGTCCAGGGTTGCGTCGGGCGCCACGCCGAGGATCTCGTAGTGGTCCATGGGCCGACCTCCTCCTGCGGCAACCATCCGGCATGGTCGGCCGGCTGTGTCCCCGGGCAGGACGGCCCGTCGGGCAGCTGCAGGCACAGCTCGAGGCGGCGGCCGTCGTCGCCGTCCAGGTCGACGTGCACCGGGCCGGTCCCGTCGGGCAGGTGCGGGTCAACGGTGGCGGTCACGCGGCCTGACGGGTCGTGGCCAAGTTGCACGGCAGGATGGTCTAGCTGCGGGTCCCAGTTGCCGTCGGGCAGGTGCAGCACGGTGGTGTGGCGGGCCAGGTGCACGACGGTGCGTACCGGCAGGTCCACGTCGCTGTCGAGCTCGGCTGTGTGGGTGGCGATGTGGGCGCGCCCACAGCCGGAGGAGGTGCAGCCGATCACGGTCGTGTCAGCGCTGGCGGGCAGGGTCACGGTGATGGTCCGCCGCGACGGTGTCAGGGCGATGTCGGCGCCGTTGACGGCAGGGTCGAGCGTGACGGTGTCAACCGGCCGGGCCACCTCGAGGGTCCACACGGTGGTGGCGTCGGCCGGTTGGGGACGGCGGGAGGTGATGGCCAGTTCAGGTGCGGACGGGTCGGTGATGACGGGCAGGGTGGCGTCTGGGGCCGCGGCGCCGTCTGCGGTGTCGATCTCGGCAGTGGCGGTCACGGTCCCAACGGCGGTCAACTGGTAGTTGCAGGTGGCGGCGCCGCCGTCCAGGGGGGCGTCTGCGTCGCACAGGCGCACCGTCCCGTCCGGTTCGGGCCACATGATCCGGGTCGGCGACGGTGGGGCCACAGCCGGTCCGGCCGCGGCTGTGTCGTCCACGTCGCCGCCGCCGGAAGGTTCGCTGTCGGTGTCAGGCTGGGTGGTGGGGCTGGTCAGCCCACCGTGGACGGTGGCGGTGACCGTGACGGTCTGGCCCACGACCCCTGCGGCCGGGGTGATCGCGACCGGTGACGGGCGGGCCAGGTCAGGGCCGGCTGCCGCCGCCACGTGGGCCGACAGCTTCCCGACCGTCAACCAGCCGTCGTCGCTGTCATGGCCGGGCAGCACGCCCATGTCAGCTGGGCTGCTGTCGATGTCGCTGTCGAGCCCGTCGCCCCACACGGCTGCGAGGACCTGGTCGGCCAGGGCCCGGTCAACACAGCCGGGTGGGACCCCTTCGGTGGCGTCCCAGCGGTCAGGGCGGTACTGGTGCCGCCAACGGGCTGCGCAGTCGGTGGGGTCAAGCGGCCCGTCGGGGCCGGACAGTGGCGGCAGCAGCGCGGACTGCCCGCCAGGCAGGACTGTGACTGGGCTTGGGGTCGGGCAGCGGCGCGGGTCGCCGGAGGGGAACGTCGCACAGCGGGGCACCAGCCCCGCGGTGTCGGCCCACACGGTCGCAACCATCTGCGGGTCGGGCCAGCTGCCAGCACCCCAGGCGTCCACCGGCCAGTCCACGGTCCGTTCACCGGCGACTAGCGTGTACGAGCGGGCAGGGTCGGGGCGTCCCGCAACCTGGACCTGGACGTGGTGCAGCCCCGGCTGGGTTGCGCCGATCTCGAGCGGGTTGGTGCCGGTGTGGACCACCCCGCCGATGTCGATGCGGGTGTCGGCCGGTTCGCACCGGCCGGTGCCGCACCACACGTCGATGCGGACGGTGTCGCCGTCCCTGCCGGCGTTGCCCGCGCCGATCAGTGCGCCGTCGTAGGTCACGGTGTTGCCGACCCGGAAACTTGTCAGCGGTGGGGCAGCACGCCCGTCAGGCGGGGTGGCGTCGCTGTCGCCGTCGCTGCTGCTGCCGTCCGGCTGGCTGCTGTCCGCGACGTCGGCGTCGCCGGTGATGTCCGGGCTGTTGGCGTCGGGGCTGTTGGGGCTGCTGGTAGGCCACAGCCACACCACCACCGCGGCCGCCGTGACCGTGGCCGCTGCTGCGGCGGTGACGTGCCGGCCGTTCATCAGCGGGTCCGCCGTTCGGGCAGCACCCAGATGCGTTCCAGGTGCAGGTCAACGCCGTCACGGGTCGGGACGTGCACGTCGAGGCGGATCGCACGGCCATCGAGGGACAGCGCAGCAGGGCCAGCGTCCGGTTCGGTGTCGTCGTCCGGTTCGGGCTGGTCCACGGGCAGCAGCACGGAGCGGGTCACGAACAGCGGGTCGTCGCTGTCGTCGGCGGGCGGGTCGAACTCGGGGCTGCAGGTCCCGTCGTCAACGACCACGGTTCGGGTGATCGCAGCGTCATCCACCTGCCAGCGCACATGGCGGATCTGGCCGTCCCCGTCCGGGTCGATCGTCAGCAGCACCGTGTCCGCACCAGCGCTGGTGGCGAGGTCCCCGATGCGGTGCTGGCCGCAGGGGCGTGCGGCCGCCAGGTCGCGGGCCATCTGCCGGTCCAGTTCGGCGGTCTGCCGGGCCGTTTCGGACCGGGCCACCTGCCCTGACACCAGCGACGTGAAGTTGCCCAGCAGCGACAGGGTGCCGAACAGGGCCATGCCAAGCAGCCCGGCGACCACGACCGTTTCGATCAGGGTGAACCCACGCCGCCGACGCATCACCAGGCCAGACGGTCAAGCAGCACGTCGGGGCTGCCCACAGGTCCGCAGCCACCGTCAAGGACGGTGCGGGCCACACAGATCGCATGCCGGTACAGGTCCTCCAGCACGGCGTCGGACAGGTCAGCGAGCGTTTCGGCCATCAACCGGTCGTCGGCGGTCAACGGCAACTTGCGGAGCGGATCTGCGCCTTGATGGTCGAACCGGACCAGGTCGGACGGCCTCAGCGTCACCGCCGGCAGATGTGCGCCGTCCAGGGCAGGTAGCGCCACATCGGGCCCAACGTCGGCCCACCAGTGCCACAGCCACACCAGTCCGTAACGGACTGCACCAACCCCGGACAGGCCATGTGTGCCGCGAAGCTGCTCAAGGTCGTCGGCCACATGGGGGCCGGTGCGGAACGTCGTCATCGCCGTCACCTGCTGCCGGGCCGGGGTCACTAAGATGTCCATGAAGGGCATGGTCGGCCGGTCTAGCAGCCCGTCACGGGTCGATGGTGAGGTTTCCGCGGCCACGGACCGGACCGGCGTCGGCCCGCACCGGCCACAGCAGTGCGTTGCCGTCGTCGTCGACGTCGCCCGCACCGTCCGGGACCTGCAGGGTGGTGGTGCCGCACCCGTTGGTTCCGGTGGTGAACGTGCGGGGCTGGGCGACAGCAACCAGGCCATCGTTGTTGACCGGTACAGCGGGGACGGTGACGGCAACCCCGGCAGCGAGAGCGTCGTTGACGTCGAGGGCGCACACGGTCACGGAAGCGTCGCCACCCGGGCTGGCGCGCACGTTCGACACCGACAGGCGCGACAGGGTCGGGACCACGGTCACAGCGACCTCGCCGGTGCCGGCAGCACCTGCCAGGGACACAGTCTGCGGCCCGGGCGGCAGCGGCTGCAGCGACTGGATCGTGAGGCGGGCACGGCCGTTGCGGTCGGTGCGGACCTGGACCTCGTCGCGGCGGGGGTCGTCGTCCCGGCCGGTTCCGGCGCCCAGCAGCAGCTGGTCGGACGGGCTGGTGGCTTCCAGCCAGGCGCCCGACATAGCCTCGCCGGCCAGGTCGTAGGCGGTGATGAACCCTGTGACGGTCTGGCCCTGCCCGACGGTCACGTCGGCGTCGCCGATCCGGGCAAGGGTCGGTGCGACCTGCACCGGCACATCGACCGTCTGGGAGTCGTCGTCGACGGTCACGGTCAGGCGGGCCTGCCAGGTCCCTGCAGGGACCGCACCCAACGCCAGGTCGAAGGTCGCGACCTGCGCGTCGTCGGCGTCAGCAGCGGTCGTGGCGGTGCCGACCGGCCCGTCGGTGCCGTCAGGGCCGGTGAACTCCTCGAGCGTGACCGATGCTGCGGCGGGCCGCCCGTCTGGGCGTGACACTCCGACTTTCAGGGTGCCGTCGGCGCCCTGGGTCAGGTCCGCGTCGATGTCGAGTAGCGCAACGGGTGGGGTCAGGGTCACCAGCGCACTGTCGCGCACGGTGCCGAGAGTGTCCGCCACCTCGATGGTCACCGGATGTTCGACGATGTTGCGGGCCACGGTGACGGGCACGGTGAACTGTCCGTCACCGTTGACGGTGACCCGGTCGGGGATCCGCACCGCGGGGGATGGGGTGGTGTCGGACACCTGGACCTGCAGTTCGGTGCCGGGGGTGGCGTCGCCGGACAGGGTGGTGGTGAACCCGCCGAACAGCTGCTGCTCTGCCGTGTCGAACTGGGCGTGCTGGGCGACCGGTATGACCTCGACCGGCACGGTGCCGGGAAGGGACTCCCCGCCGATGGTGGCGGCCAGGGCCGCTGCGTCCACGTCGACGTCTGTGGCGGCCTCCACCTCCACCGTCCAGGCGCCACCGCCGACCTCGCTGAGTCCGGTCACGGTCAGCCCTGCGGTGCCGGTCACCGCCAGGCCAAGGGGGTCGTCGGGGTCGTCTACGAACGGGTTGCCGGCCGCGTCGGTGACCAGCAGCCGTGCGGTCGCAGTGTGGCCAGGGTGGACCGGTTCGGCCGAGCCGGACAGCCGTGCCGCGATCGGCTCCACGGTCACGTTCGTGGTTGCGGTCGGTGCCGCCCCGGACCGCACCGCCACGGTGTAGGTGCCAGCAGCCATGTCCTGCGGGACCTGTAGCTCGATGCTGCAGTCGCCGGCCACGTCGGTGTCGCAGTTGCCGGTGACTGGGGAGGGGCTGCCGACCAGCGCGGCAAGGGCCCTGGCGCCGTCCATCTCGACGCCTGCCAGGTCGGTGACCGAGACCGGGATGGTTGCGGTCGGATCCATCGCGGTGTCTTGCGCGACGGTGGGTGACGTATCAGCTGTCACCGTCCCTGCGATCGGGGTGACGTCCACCTCGACGGAGCGAGACGTCCCGCCCACCTCGACCGGGACCGTGTTGGTCCCGGCGGGCGGGATGCCGTCGATCTGCAGCTCGCCGTCCACAACGTCGATCCAGCCGGCATCGGCCGACACCGTGCCGGTGGTGGCACGGCCCTGCTCGTCCACTGCTGCGGCCCGGACCCCGGTGGATGTGGCGTCCTGCCGGATGGTGACGCCATCCCGGTTGACGCGCACCAGTGCAGCGCCCGGCGAGGTCGTCAGGTCGTCCCAGGTGACCGTCTGGCCGTCGCGGGTCACCTGCACGGTCTCGGAGGTGGCTGGAGCCTCGCCGGTGTCCTCGTCGAACGCGACGCCGGTGACGGTGGTGTTGCCGTCCAGTGCCCACCGGGGCAGCTTCAGTCCGGCGTTGAACCCGGCGAAGTGCCGTCCACCCAGGTAGGGGGTCTGTGCAGCCGCCCCGGAGTGGCACAGGGGGCTGCCCTCGACCGGGCAGGGCGCCTCAGCGTTGGTCGGCCACTCCCCAGCTTCGCGTGGCCAGGTCCACACGGGCCCGCCGACGAACACGCTCTGCTGGTTGGCGTCGGCCAGGGCTGCGACCCGCACGTCGTTGAGCGTCTCGGCGTGGACCGTGAGGAACGCCAGGTTGCCGGCGAGCTGCCGGCCCAGCTCAAGCTGGTCGGCCGCAACGACCCCGTCGACGGTGACGTCGGCGTAGGCGTCGTCGGTCACATCGTCCCCGTCGACGTACAGGCGCACCCGACCATCGTCGGTCACGGTGGCAGTCAGGTGGTGCCAGGTGCCGTCACCGACGACGTCCGGGCGAGACCAGACGGTTGCGCCGACCTCGAGCGGGTTGGTGCCGGCGGTGAACGCGAGTCGGCCGCTGGCATGTTCGGTGGTCAGCCACCAGCCGCTGTCGCCACCCGCGTGGGCGGCCAGCTCTGCGGTGTCGTCCTGGTCGTGCCGTTCAACACGGGCCGCAACCGCGACGGTCATGCCGCCTCCGTCGAGGCGGACAGCAGCGAGGTCGCTACCGCCACGCACCTCGTCGCGCAGGTCGACCAGGATCGCGGGGGCGAACGACCGGGACAGCCGCGCTGAGGTCCACCCGGCCGGTGACCAGCCGGGTGCGCCGAGCTCAACGGTCACGTCGTCGGTGTCGACCTCGCCGATCGTGGATGTGGTCGCGTACTGGTCGCCGCCCGCAACGTCGTGCAGCGCGACCGCGCCGGGCTCGTCATGCAGCGGCACGAAGACGAACGCGCCATCATGTGCCGACGGGTGGCCCACGTCAGGGACGCCCGGCTGCCCCACAGCCGGGCCACCGTTGGGCCAGGTCCACGTCAGATCCCACGTTGAAGTGCCGCCCGCCACCGGAAGTTCCACCGTCCCAAGGCCAGGGGCTTTGGCTGCCACCGGCATGTGGGCGTCCAGGTTGTCGCTGGCAGGCCCGAACCGTGATGGCACCCCCCAGGCGTTCATCGTGTCGCCGTCGAGCGCCACGTCGACGTCCATGCCGCCCAGCAGCGGTAGGTCCTCGTCACCGACCGGTGCCTGATAGCTGTCGACCAGGACCACGCCGTCGCCAGCGCAGGCGCGCCCCACCGCAGGGCTGTCCAGCCCGGTCGGGACCTCCACGTCGGCACAGACCGTGTCAGCCAGCCCGCCGCTCTCTGCCGGCAGCAGCCGTCCGTCCCCGCCAGGGACCTGCGCGAACGGGCGGACCTCAAGGGTGGCGGCCCGTCCGAACATCACGGTCTGGCGGACCTGCTGGCCAGCCGCAACCTGCACTTCCCCGGCGGTGCCGATCGCGGTACCGGCGTCGAACGCCCACCCGTCCGACACGAACGAGCTGTGCGCGTCCGGCTGGGCGAACCCAACCCGGCACGGAGACGTGCGGGAGCACTCGTGGCCGCTGAGGTCCAGGCCGACGGTGGCGGTCCCGTCAGAGCTGAACGACGCCGGAGTTGGTTCCACAGGCAGCGGCTGGCGCTCTGCATCGACGATGGTGACCTGCGGCAGGTCACGAACGTCACCGATCGAGGTCAGCCCCGGCCCGGCGGCTACGAAGGTGACGGTGGCCCGATCAGTGGCGCCGGACACCAGGTCGCCAGCGGTGGCACGGCGCGTCACCGTGACCGGTGGTAGATCGACGTTGGCCGTGGCGGGCTGCACGGTGACAGCCACGTCCTTCCATGCGGGCGCCCACCCGCCCGGCACCATCCGTGACGACGCCATCAACGCCCAGTCCAACTGCACAGGGACGCCCCTGACCTGAACTTCCTCGTTCGCGGCGGCCCTGGCGGCGTCCTCAGACCTAGCGGCGTCCACGGCGCCACTCAGGTCCTCGTAGTCGCCGGCCAGAACCTCGTTCACGTGGCGTTCCGCAACCGTGCGGGCCGCGTCCACCCACGTGGAGGTGTTGCGGGCCGAAATGACCGTGGCCAGCACCCCGACCGCAGCAAGCACGACCGCACCGATCATCGCGGCCGCCACACCAAGCTCAACCATCGTGAACCCGCGTGCAGGCCGGATCGTGGCCACTTTGGACGTCCGGCCGACCATCGAAGGCCAGTCGTCGTCACGGTGGATGCTGGAGGGGCTGTGAACGGTCCGCACGATGTCGTCTGTCCCGGTCGGGGCAGGCACCGGCCAGCGCGTCGTCCGCGTGGGGCGTCCTACCTGCTGCTTGCGTTGGTCTCAGCAGTTGGCGCAACCGCGGTGTTCGGGGTGCTGTCGCTGGCCACTGCCCAGACCTACACCGAAACGGTCGCCCGTTCCGTCGCAGCGGCACGGACCCAGTCTTCAGCGGCGCTCGCTGCCGCCCACCGGTCCCTGCTTGATGACCCGTATGTGCTGCTGCACACCGTTTTGGACGTCGAGCCGCCCCGGATCTGCAACCCCGACCCCGACATCGCCGGGGTCGGGGGCGGGCAGGTCAACGCCGGGCAGCCGTGGGATCTGGCCCGCTGCGGCGCCACCTGGAGCTACGTCGACGGCGGCGATGTCGACCAGGCCACCGTGCAGCTCACCTACCAGCCAGACGACGGCGCCATCATCGCGCGAGCGACCACAACGGTCGATGGGACGACGGCCGGCTGGGAGACCGAGTGGGCCATGAGCACCGTGGCGGACTACCTGCTGGCGTCCGGCACCGACCTTGAGCTTGGCGCCGTGCTGACCGAACCGGTCGAGATGCCGCGCAGCATCATCTACGCCCGCGGTGCGATCTCTGGTGACCGCGGCCTGCTCGAGGGTGATGACATCCTGCTGGTCGAAGATCCGCCCGCGGGGGAGGGGGGCGATGGGGGGGTGACCGCCCTGCCGGACGGCGACACCCTCGAGCTCGACGAGTTCTCCACCACTGCCCGATCGTTCGCCACCCTCACCGCCCACGTCGCCGACCTCGCCCACCTCGCATGCCCCGACGACCACACCGACCCCAACGACCAGCAGCTCCTCCACGACGGCACCGCCCCCTACCTGTGCCTCGCCCCCGGACGCACCTACTTCCACCCCGACACCGGCGCCCCCGAACCCTTCCCCGACAACATCGCCGCGTTCGCCATCACCACCACCAGCGACAACCTCGAGATCCGGTGGACCGACACCCAGCCGGACGAGCTCACCTGCCCCGCCGGCTGCGACCTCAAAGCCACCGAACAGCGCGCCATCGGCAGCGACACCCATCCCGGCCACCCGACCATGTGGAGCGCCCCGGTCCGGGTCGCCCCACCGTCGTCCGGACTGATCGGCACGACCCGCCCCATCCACCTCGGCATGGCCTACACCGAGGACGACGACCGGCCCTCACGGCCCGGCGACACCATCGCCCCCGTCACCTTCGCCCGGCCTCACACCCTGATCGCCGGCGACCCCACCCGCCCCGTCGACATCACCGTCGGCGCCCCCATCACCGGCACCCCACCCGGCCTGGTCGCCACCGGCAACATCCGGCTTGCCCACTGGGCCCGCCCGCCCGGCCCTGGCGGCCACCTGGCCATCGACGCCCACCTGGTCGCCCTCGCCCTTCAACGCCCCGGCGGCAACGGCATCACCCCCTGGCCCGCCGAGGTCTGCACCGCCGACAGCGGCGACGCTGCCCGCTGCGCGACCAACACCGCTGGACGGCTCACCGTCACCGGCACTCTCACCGACCCGGACCTGGACCTCCAGGGCAGCACCGACCACAGCCAGTACGAACATCTGACGGTCGCCCCCGCACGGGCCGGCACCGTGCCACCGCTGCTGCCGTCGTTCCACCCGACCTGGACGGAACGGTCCATCCGCCCCGTCGGCAACACCGAGCCCGACCCCGACCTCAACGCCGATCAGGAAGGTGGCCAGTGACCCGCCCCCGCCGCCGCCGAGGCCTCACCCTCCCCGAACTACTTGCCGTTGCCCTGCTCGTTGGTGTGGCGGCCTCAGCCGTCGTGGCCATCCCCGCGGTCGGCCGCGACCGGGCCCACACCTACCAGGCTGCCGCCGCTCTCGAAGCGGCCGTCAACGCCGCTGCGGTCGTGTGGGACACCGCCGGTCAGCTTCCCCCCGACACCGACACGGTGGACGGCCAACCTGCCGTGCTGTCCGCCATGGGCCGCCACGTCCCTGATCTGCAGCTGCTCAACGCGGGGCAGCGCGACACCGCTGACGGTCCCGCCCCGTCACGTGCCCAGGTCCTGCCGGGCCAGGCCGCCGAAACCATCTCCGTTGCCTGGATCGCCGGGCGCGACGCTGCCGCCATCGCTGTCGCAACCCGGTCCGTCAGCGGCGACTGCGTACTGACCCGAGTTGACTTTGGCGACCGGGCCGGCCCGCAGCGCTACGGACTGATCCCCACCGGCCTTGCTGGCGTCCCGCCCTGCCAGGGCGACGTCGCCATGTCCCTGCCGTTCGTGGACGACCCGACCCGCGCCGGCGCGTCCTGGGCCAACCCGGCCCGCATCACCAGCCCAACCGGCCAGCCGGGCGGGGAATAAGCCCGTCTGGTGACGTGCCACACCTGCAGCCGACCATCCCCGCCAACCGTTCCGGAGTAGCCCTGTGCCTGCCACCCCGCTGGCCGCCGCCAACCCTGCAGCAGCCGCGGCAGTGGCCCTGCTGGCCCTCGAGCAGGAACTGGTGCCACCCGACGTCGCCTACCAGGCCATCAGCGAACATCCCGACGACCCCGTCGGTGCGTTGACCACCGCCAACACTGGCCAGTCGGCCGCCACCAGTCGCGCCCGCCTGTATGCCGCGATTGCTGACTCCCTCGGGCTACCGTACGTGGACCTGTCCGCCGGCAACGTCGCCCCCGACATCGATCTTGTTCAGCGGGTCGGGGCCGACACCCTCACTGAGTACGTCGCCGTCCCGGCCCGTGTCGACGGGACCGTGCAGCTCGCGGCAGGCACCCCGTCAGCGCCCGCCATTGGCGAACTTGCCGAGCAGGCCGACCACGCCACCGTCGCCCTCGCCGACCCGGCTGCGATCCTGGCAGCCCTGCGACGCATCGAGCGGACCGCCGTTGTTGACGCCACCGTCGACAGCACCGACGAGGAACAGCAGGCGTCCGCCCGCCGCCGTCGCGCTGCCGCCCCCACCATCGCGCTCGACGAAGCGTCCAACCTCGGCTGGGTCCGTGACGTCCTCAACCGTGCCATCGACCAGCGCGCCTCCGACGTTCACCTGTCGCTGACGTCGGACAACCACCTGCGGGTCGCCTACCGCGTCGACGGGGAACTGCGACCACAGATCGTCACCGACGTCGACCCGGTCCGTGCCATCAACACGATGGTCACCGCTGCCGGCATGGACATCGGCGCCCAGGGCGTGCCGCAGTCCACCTCGTTCCGCCACACCACTGTCGACGGCCGCCGCTACAACGTGCGTGCCGAACTGCTCCCCACCGTCAACGAGGCGGAAGTGACCTTGCGGCTGCTGGCTTCCGGGGGGCTGATGACCCTCGATCAGATGGGGCTGCTGCCCGCCTACGTCAAACGGCTGCGTCGCGCCACCGAACGGTCCGACGGGCTGATCCTGGTCACCGGCCCCACCGGGCACGGCAAGACCACCACCCTGTACGGCGCTTTGATGGAAGTGCGCGACGGCCGCCGCAAGATCGTGGCGATCGAAGATCCCGTCGAGTACCGCATCGACGGGATCACCCAGGTTGAGGTCGCACCCAACCGCGAAGGTGGGCTTGGCTGGCTGCAGGTCATCTCGTCCGCGTTGCGGTCCGATCCCGACATCATGCTGATCGGGGAGATCCGCGACGCCGCCACCGCCCACGCGGCCGTGCAGGCCTCCCAGACCGGCCACCTGGTGCTCGCCACCTTGCACGCCAACAACGCGGTCGCGGCCTACGCCCGCCTTGCAGCGCTCGGTGTCGACCCGGCCGACGTCGCTGCCCAGACCGTGCTGGTCACCGGTCAGCGGCTTCTCCCGAAACTGCACAGCTGCGCAACCCACCGGCCCGTCAGCGACCGGGACCGGCTGCGGCTGGTCGCGTCCGGCATCGAACCACCCGATCTGGTGCACTACCCGGCCGGCTGCGACGCCTGTGATGGCCAAGGGACCCGCGGCCGGGTGCCACTGGTCGAGATGCTGTCCCCCGACCAGACGCTGCGTGACGCCGTCGCCGCAGGTGCGGACGAAGGGGCCCTGACCCGGCTGCTGAGCGACCGCAACTTCCTGTCGTTCGCGGACGAGGCCCGCCGGCTGCTCGACCAAGGGCTTGCTGCCCCGCCCGACATCGCGGCACGGCTCCGCGAAGACGTCGTGAACCTCGCTGCCGAAACTGCCGAAGGGGAACGCTGATGAGCGCATCCACCGTCAACTGGCGGTACGTCGCCGTTGACCCGTACACCGGGTCGCGAACCGAAGGGCAGATGCGGGCCGGGTCGGAACGGGCCGTGATCTCCCACCTTGAGGGCATGGGGCTGCTGGTCGGCCCGGTGACCCGCGCGGTCGGCCTTGACCAGTACCTCGCGCAGCTGAAGGGCCTGGCCCAGCCTGGCGGTGGACCGAAGGTCGCGACCGCCGACCTGGCGATGGTCACCAAGCAGATGGAAGTGCTGCTGCGTTCCGGGCTATCGCCTGCGGACGCCCTGGTCGCTGCCGTGGACGCCGCCCCCAACCCGCGGTTCGCGCAGCTGCTGCAGGAGCTCGCTGACCGGGTCCGGCAGGGAGAAACCCTTGCGCAGGCCATGGAGGGCTACCGCACGTTCTCCGAGTCGTACAAGGCCTGGATCGCGTCTGCAGAGCAGACCGGCCGGCTCGACAAGGCGATGGGCGACCTGTACGAGCAGCTGCATCAGCAGGCCAAGACCGAAGCGAACATGAAGGCCGCCACGATCTATCCGAAGATGTCGTTGGCGCTGTCGCTGCTGCTGGCGTTCGCGATGGTGCGCTGGCTGGTCCCGCAGTTCTCCGCGATGCTGGCGTCGTTCGGCGATGAACTGCCCGCGATCACCAAGGTGCTGGTAGCTCTCAACGAACGGATCGGGTTTGTAGTTGCGGCGGTGGTCGGGGTGTGGGTCGCGATCCGGGTGGTGCGGCAGCGGCTTGCGAACGACCTTGAGCGTGGCGCCCAGATCGAACGGCTGCTGTACCGGCTGCCGGTGCTTGGGGTGCTGTTGCGCCGCCAGATGCTGTTCCGGTGGGCATCGACGATGGCGGGCCTGGTCGAGGCCGGGGTGCATCTGCCACCTGCCCTGCAGATCGCTGGGCGTGCGTCCGGGTCCCGGTGGGTGCGGCGCGACACCCCGGAGCTGATCCGGCAGGTGACTGACGGCCGGCCGCTGTCGGACGCGGCCCGGAACGCGATGCCGGCCCTGTCGGACATGGTCGTGGGGCTGATCGCCACGGGAGAGAAGACCGGCAAGACGCCCCAGATGATGCAGACCGCAGCGTCTGCGGAGGCACAGCAGATAGACGCTTCCGTGCAGACCTTATCGAAAAGGGTCGAAATGGTATCCATGGTCGCGGTGATTGGTGTGGTTGGCGTCGTGGTCGCCGCCCTGTGGATCCCGATACTTCAGCTGAGCGCAAGTGCAGCAACTTCGCTATGACCGTCAGGCTTACACGTCAGAGCGAGTTGGCAGGAAAGTTGGTGGGAAACGCTGCAACCAGTTGCCCCCTACGTGCACTCCGGGAGCTGCAGGGTGAACACGCTGCCGCCGTCCGGTGACGTGCCCACCGTGAGATCACCACCGTTCGCGCGCGCCAGGCCCCGAGAGATGTAAAGGCCAAGCCCCACGCCCGACGCTGCCCCGTCGACCTGCGTGTACTTGCCGAAGATCCGCTCGGTGTCGGCCGGGTCAACACCGCACCCGTGGTCCCGAACCGTGAGGGTTGCCCCGCCCTGGCCGACACTGACGGCCACCTCGATGGCCGAGCCTGCAGGGCTGTACTTGACGGCGTTGAGCAGCAGGTTCAGCAGGATCTCACGCAGCGACGTTTCGTCCGCGACGACGCAGACCGGGTCCTGGATGGCCACACCAACGACATGCTGCTTCGCGATCGAGGGGCCGAGGTCCGCAACGGCCTGTTCGGTCAGCACGGCCAGATCGACCTCGATGCGATCGAGGTTGAACTCGCCGGCCTCAACCTCCCGTGCCAGACCAAGCCGGTCGGCGAGCAGCATGGCCAGCTCGGCGTTGCGCCGGATGACCTGCAGCAGCCGTTCGAGCTGCTCGGCGGGCAGATGGCCAGCAGCGATCGTTTCCGCGGCGGTGTGGACCACCGCCAGCGGCGCCCGCATCTCGTGGGCGGCGACCGCAAGCAGGTCTTCCAGCGCCGTGTGCGGCAGCTCAGCCCCGCACGCCATGCAGCCATCGTGTATGTCGGTCTGCATGTCCCCCCGGACCCCCGAGCTGAGCACCTTGGTTCCAGATGCCGGGCCGGGTCAGCAAGCTTCGAGCCTGACCTTGCACCTCCGCCACCCGAGAAACAGGGCCCAGCAGCAGCCCGGAATAACCGAAAAGGACGCAGAGCTACCGTCAAGCACCGTGACGGTACGCTATGGGCGCGGAGACATGGAGTGCGCATGAGCGACGACATCCGGTGGTTCACCACCAAACAGGCCGCGGAGTATCTCGGCATCACCCCGCGGACCCTGTACCGGCTCATCGACCAGGGCGAGGTGCCCGCCTACCGGTTCGGCCGGGTCCTGCGCCTCAAAGGCCACGAGGTAGACGCGTTCGTCGACGGCGCCCGCGTCGCGCCCGGCGAGCTCCGCCACCTGTACGCCACCGAAGACGACTAAGCCTGCTGCCCCGGGTACTGCTGCTTGAAGCTGTCGTCGTCCTGGGCGACCACCAGCCGCAGCAGGAACAGCGCTATGTGGTCACGCCGCACGGGGGAGCGGTGGTTGAAACGCCCATCGGTCCCCGCAGCCAGCCCGAGGTCGGCAGCGACGTTGACCTGCCGGTGGAACCGGTCGTCGGAGTGGTTGTCGGTGAACCATGACCGGAGTGGCCCCCGCGTCCGTTCGCCCTGCAGCAGCTCGTGGGTGGCGACCAGGAAGTGGGCCATCTGTTCGCGGGTCACCGGCCGCTGCGGCCGGTAGGTCCCGTCCGGATAGCCCGACACGATGCCGGCCTCGACCAGGCGGCCGATCGCGACCCGTTGGCCGCCGGTCACGTCACTGAACGCGGCGTCGGGCCCGTCGGGTAGCTGCCGGTCAAGCCCGGTGATGGCCCGGTCGAGGAACACTGCCATCTGCCCGCGGGTGACGGTGCCGGACGGGTCGAACCGGTCGGGGCTGACACCGAGGGTGATCTCACGCTCAGCGAGGCACTCGACAGCGTCGACGTGACGGGTGACGTCCACGAACCGTGAGCGGGCAACCGCAGGGCACAGGCTCGACAGGTCACGGACACGCGGCGTGTAGTTCTGTGCTGGCCCTTGGCTCCACTCGTCGTCCCACTCGTGCCCATCCCAGTCGTAGTCGTCGTCGTAGTCGTCGTCGTAGTCGTCGTCGTAGTCGTCGTCCGGCGGGGCAACACGAAACACCGCGGTGGCCCACACCTCGCCACGCCAGTCGATCGACAGGCCGATCCCGACCGCCTCGTACGGCGGCCGCATGATGTTGTCGCGGTGCCCGTCTGAGTCCATCCACCACTGGGTCAGCCCGGCCGCGCCGATGTTGCTGGCACCCCAGCCGGAGTGAATGACGTTCTCGCCCACGCCGTACGGCCACTCCGACTGTTCCCGGGAGTGCGGGTTGTGCCGCATCCGGCCGTCTTGGGCCATGATGTCCGACCACTGGCGGGCAACTTGGGCGAGATGTTCGTCCCACTCCAGTGCCGCCACTGGCGTTTCTCCCGGGTGGCCGAACCGGCCCGGGTCGTGACGTGCCTGGTTGTGCTGGTCGAACACCAGCTGTTCACCGGCGCGTTCCGTCGAGGTCCGCGGGCGCGGATCGACCTGCGGGGCTGCATCCGCCGGGGTGGGCAACAGCGCCACAGCAGCCGCCACGGCCACAGCGACCGTGAAGGTGCGGCGGGCAGCGGTGACGGTAGGTAGGGCGATGGCGGTGGGCATGGCGGGTCCTGACGGGTGGTGTCAGACATGGTCGGCCGCACCGTTAGCGGGGTATCCCCACCGACGGGTGGCGGACCACCCCTCTCGGGAAGTAGGCGGCTGACAGGGACGGGCAACAGCCGACGGTGGGGCCCCTACGAGGAGCTGCCGATGCCTGCCACTGACCTTGCCCCCCAACCTGACGTTGATCCGGCCGGAGGGGGGCTCGACGCAGCAACGATGCTCGCTGCGGTGGTTGACAAGGCCGGGCTGGCGCCGCACCAGGTCGCGCCGCTACTTGGTGTGGACCGGCATCAGCCCACGGTGCTGAAGATCGAGCGGGCTGTGCAGGCCCACCGGCTGCTCACCGACCGCGAACTGCTCGAGCTCAAGGTGCGGCTGTCCGGGTTCCTGCCCGTTGACGACGGGATGTCCCCATCGACCGAGGTCGGCTCGGAGAACGCCCGCAAGGCCGCGGCGCTGACGCTGATCGCCCCGGATGGGCGCACCCAGCTCGCCATGGTCGACCCCGACCCCCGCCGCATCGCTGCCGTCGCCAACGTCATCCGCCGTAACCCCGCCGACGTTGATGTCCGTGTCGCGACCCTCCAGCAGCTCACCGCCTGGATCGACGCTGTAGACCACTACCGCGCCTACGACCCCGACGTCCCCATCGAAGTTGCCCACCACCAGCCCCTCCCAGACGTCTGGACCCTCCTCGACGAACTCATCACCACCGACGGTTCCGACCTCCACCTCATGCCTGGCGAACCCCCCATCATCCGGGTCGACGGCGACCTGCGCCGCCTCAACTACGAACCCACCCACCTGCGCTGGCTCACCCAGGCGTTCCAGGACCTCGCCGGCCGTGACCTCACCACAGAGTTCACCGGCCACATCAACATCAACCTGGCACTGCGCTACGGCACCCGCCGCCTCCGACTCGTCATCGCCCGCTCCGAAGCCGGCCCGACCCTCGTGGCCCGCCTGCTGTCCGAACGCGTCCCCGTGCCCGAGCAGCTCCACATGCCCGTCGCTGTCCGCGACTGGGCTGACCTGCGCGCCGGCCTGGTCCTGGTCACCGGCGTTACCGGCTCTGGGAAATCAACCACCCTTGCGGCCCTCATGGCCCGCATGAACCAGCGGGCCCGCCGCAAGGTCGTGACCCTCGAAGACCCCATCGAGTTCTACCTGCCAGCCGGCCAGTCCGTCGTCGATCAGCGGCAGCTTCACACCGACTTCCCCAACTTCCCTACCGCGATCTCGACCGTGCTCCGCCAAGACCCCGACGTCATCCTTGTCGGAGAGATGCGCGACACCGACACCATCCGCGCAGTGGTCGAAGCGGCCGACACCGGGCACCTCGTCCTGTCCACCCTGCACACCTCCGACGCGGCCTCGTCCATCGCCCGCGTCATCGACTTCTTCCCCGCGGACCAGCAGCCCTCCATCCGGTCCAAACTTGCGTACGTGCTGCGCGGCATCGTGTCCCAAACGCTGCTGAAGAAGGCCTCCGGCGGCCGCATCGCTGCCTACGAGGTCATGCAGAACACCACCGCGATCCGCAACCTGCTCGAGTCGCCCGAACAGATGAAACAGATCACCGGCTACATGTCGTCCGCCAAGCACGAAGGGATGATCACCCTTGACCAGTCCCTCGCGCAGCTGGTCAAAGCCCGCCAGGTCGACCGCGACGTTGCTGCCGCCCACGCCGTCGACCGCGACCGGTTCACCGACTTCCTCGACGACTGAGACGCTGCCGCCAGACCGGTTGTGGACACCTGGGGCGAACGGGCGACCGTGGGGCCCGTCGCCCACCGGAAGGCCGTTCGTTGCAGCCCGCTTCCATCCCAGCAGACCCCATCGAGGCGCTGCGTGACCACGCCCCAGGGGACGTGCCCGGCAAACGCCGTGTTCTCAACCATCTGCTCCGCCAACTGCAGCGCGAAGCTGTCGCGGACCTGCGTGAAGGGAAGGCTGCGTGAGCCTGCTTTCCCGCAGCTCCCGGGCCCACCCGACCGTCGGGATCGACCTCGGTTCCACCGAGATCCGTGCCGTCAAGGTCGCCGCCCCCGGGCTCGGCAAAGACGGCAAGGCCACCGTGGTTGCTGCCGCCGCACGGCCCGTGGTTGACGGGGCCGTGTCCGAAGGGCGGATCCTGTCACCTCTGGCGCTTGGCGCCACCCTTGACGCCGTCCTTGACGGCCTTGGCAGCCGCCGAGGCGCGCCTTTGGCTGTGGCCGTGTCCGGCAAGCTCACCGGCCTGACACAAGGTGCGGTCAACAGCCAGTTCACCTCCGACGAGTGGTCCGCGACCGTGCGGTCCGGCCTGGGCCGCATCACCCCGACCCTGGCGGTCGCGGACGCCGCCACCTCTGTCGTCGCTATCGGCCACGATACGGAACTGATGACTCTGACCGTCGCTGGCGCCCACCGTGACCTGATGGGCGCCCTCGACCAGGCCGTGAACCACACCCCCGCACATCTTGTCAACGTCGAACTGGCCGCGTCCGCGTTGCTGCGCGCCCACGTGCACACCGATGACGACACCGAAGGGGTTCTGGTCCACATCGGGGCGTCACACACCCTTATCGTGGGCCGATACGGGCCTCACCTGACCTACGTGGAGTCCATCCCCGAAGGAGTCAACGGGATCGCGGCCCGCCTTGCGGCCGACTTCGGTATCGCGTCAGCGGACGCTGCCTGGCTGACCCGCACTCTGTGGGCTACCGACCGGGACCTGGCCCCGCCCGTCCCGTCCCTGTTCGGCAGCGACATCGAAGTTGAGGACGTTTTCGACACGTTCGCTGACACCGGCCCGGCTGCTGCTTCCAACCAGGAGGAGTACGGGCAGGCGTTCACCACTGCGGTCGACCAGTTCGTTGACACCATCTCGTCCGCGATCGAAACGGTCCAGGACGACCCGGACCGGTTCGGTCTTGACGACCCCGGCGGGGTTGTCCTCACCGGCCGCGGATCGCTGCTGTCCGGGCTGCCCCGCCGGTTCGAGGTCCGCCTTGGGCTGCCCACCCATGGGGCGCTGCCCTGGGCGTCGTTCAAGGTCAACGACCGCACCCGCCCGTTCCTGTACACCGACCATTCCGCTGCCGGCGGTGGGCTGCACGTCCCCTCGGAGACCTACCACCGGTTCGCCGTCGCGATCGGCGCAGCCATGACCCCCCTGGTGGCCTGACATGACCGCGACCGACACCGGAACCGACATCGAACAGCCCCCGCCGGCAGACATCGAGCCGGGCGGCGTCCCAGGCGACGTTGACCACCGCCCGGGACGCCCTGCCGCTCCGGCCGTGGGCTACGACCTACTGGGCGGCACGGGCCGCACCGCATGGCGGACCCGCAAACTCAACCGGACGCTAGCTGGCATCGCCGCCGCCGCGGTCCTAGCGGTCGCTGCCACCGTCGGTTGGCAGTGGCAGCAGCGCAACAGTGCAGCTGAGCAGCTGGCCGCGACCGTCGCTGACATCGACCGGCTCGACCGTGAACTGTCCGCCGCGACCGACACGGTCCTGTCCGAAGCGGACCTGGCTACCCACGTCACCGGCCGGCGCGACCTCGCCATGGCTGCTGCCGGCAACGAGCTCCCATACCGGTACGTGCTCACCAGCCTGCTCGCCACCGCCAGCGACCTTGGCCTCAACGTCGGCGGCATCGAGTTCCGTGGCGCCGACATCTCCAACGGCGTGACCATCACCGGCACCGCTAACGGCCTTGCGGTGCTGGGGGAGTGGAACTCCACGTTGCAGTCCACCTACGGCGCAGCGGTCGATGGCGGGTTCGTCGACGAGCTGTCGACCACCTACCGGTCGTTGGCCGGCGCCGACCTTGAGGCGTTTACCACCACGATGCGGGTCACCGTCGCTGGAGTGCAACGCCAGGCGTCCTGCACCCGCCTCTCGCCGTTCCTCGACGGGCCCCTCGACGAGTGCGACGGCGTCGGCCAGCTGGCCCTGCCGGGGCTGCCGGAAGTGGTCGCCCCGGCGGCGGGCGCTGCAGCAGCCGAAGCCGACCAGCCCGACCTCGAGGACGACAGCGCGCCAGCCCCCGGACAGGTCGACACCGACGAACCCATCGACCTTGACGCCAACTCGACCGCTGACGGAGACCTGTGATGCGCCTCCCTGCCCTTCGCCTCGGCCGCAGCACCCCCGCCTCGTCCACAGCCACCCTCGGCATCGACCCGGCGTCAGGCCGGCCCAAACCTAACGCCATGACCATCGCGATCGTTGCGGCCGGCCTGGCCGGCGCCGCCGCCATCTACCAGCTTGCAGGCGGCCCCATCCGCGATGAAACCGCCACCCTGCAAGCGGAGCTCACCACCCAGCAGGCCGTCGCTGACGGCCTCATCACTCGTCTTGCCGAAGCCCGCGACGCCGCCCGCGACGACCGCATCACGCTGCTGACCGTCAACGCCCACGCCCTCGACCAGATGGTGCCGCCCGCGGCCGTTGCCAACGACATCGAAGCGTTCGAGATCCAGCTGCCCGACCTGCTTGCCGCCCACGGACTCGAAGCCAACGAACTGGCCCGCGCCCCCCAGCTGTCAGACGACGCAGGTGGCCGCTACCTGCCGATCCGGGTTGTGCTGTCCGGTCCCCGCAACGGGCTGTTCACCTGGCTTGACACCCTCCACGACCTTGACCGGCTCGTCACCGTCCACAACCTGCAGTTCTCGCTGGCCCGCACCGACCCCACCCAGGTCAACGCCCAACTGCAGCTGCGCCTGTGGTTCACCGACACCCCCACCCTCGGCATCGTCGAGAAGCAGGTGGCCGGCGCCATCCCCACCGACGACAACCCCGACGGCACCGACGGCATGGACGAAGTGGACGACCCCGACGGCAGTTTCACCCCGGAGCCCGATCCGACCTTGTGACAACCGCCGGGCACGGCCGACCATGCCTGGCATCAGGCCTACCCAGGAGACTCCGGTGCTGAACGCTTTCTACCGTCCCGTCCGGGACCTACTCCATCTTCCCGCCCGAAACGGCGCCAGGGGCCGCCCCGGGCGCCGCGGGTTCACCCTCATCGAGATGATGGGCGTCATCGCCATCATCGGGATCCTGCTGACGATCGCTGTGCCGATCTTCCAGCGGGTCCAGGCCGGTGGTCGCGGCTCCGGAACTGACGCCACCGCCGCCAACCTCGTCAACTCTGCGTTCGCCCTCGCTGTCCAGGCTGGCCGGCCCGCAAACCGCGGCGCCGACTTCGCTGACGCGTTCGCGGACCTGCCGATCGAAGACCGCGTCAGCCTCGCCATGGTCGCCAACGCCGATGGCAACGGCCAGTTCACCGAGTTCCCCCAGCGCAACACCACCTATCCCGGCGTTGACCCCGTGGACGGCACCGCCTACCCGCCCGGCATCAAGCTGCTGCAGCGGCACGGTGAGATCGTCCGCGGCGGCTGCATCTGGCTGCCCCCCAGCAACCTGCAGGGCGAGAAGCCCGCGTACTTCCCCCACGGCTACGAAGGCCCCGCAGGCGGCTGGGAGTGGGAAACCTTCGTGCAAGGCGAGGACAGCATCCCCGACACCTACACCATCATCGGCGCAGGCCAGTACGTCGACCTGACCGCGGCAGGCTGCCTGTCCGACACTGAACCTGCCCAGCTCGAAGGCTCGTTCCTCGAGGTCGAGGCCGGCGACAACGGCGCGTCGTTCACCGGTGGCGACGAGCCCGAGGTGCTGTTCCTCCAATCGGAGTCAGCGGCCATCCCGGACGCCGATGACGACGCGGGCTGAAAGCCGCCACACATGGCTGCACGCACCCGACGGGGCCTGACCGCGATCGAACTTGCGACCGTGGTCGGGCTTCTCGGCATCATCGTGACGTTGGCCCTGCCCGCAGCCAACGCGGCCCGCGGCGACGCCCAACGTGACCTCGCCCGGATGGCGCTCGCGGTCGCTGACCAGCAGCTGCACACCATCGACGACCGCACCGCCCTGCCCGAACCCGCAGTGTTGCAGCTCCCTGACGGGGTCACCGTCGCCACCGGCGGCTCCAACGACCCGCAGACCCTGCAGCTCGGTGCCACCGTCGGCGGTGACCGCTGGGTGCTGGCAGCTGCCGCCGGCGACCACTGCTGGTTCGTGCTGCACGACCCGGACCGAACTGTGCCGACCCGCTGGGCCGTCGACGACCGTAACGACCAGCCGTGCGCCACCGACCGGCTCGACAACCTCGACCTCGACCGGGTCACCGGCGGTCGACGCGCCCCCACTGACCTTGACCGGAGCAACCATGACTGACCAGCGCGCCCGCCCTGCACAGCTTGCTGCTGTCGACGCCAACGCGACGGTAGAGGCCTCCACCACTCGGGACGGGTCCTGGGCTGACTACGGCCTCCCTGAGCCGCTGCCGCCCCGCCCGGCCAACTGACTTCCCACCGACCTCGTGGCCCGGCCGACCGTGGCCCATGTCGGCCTGCCCACGGAGGACCTGCGTTGAACGCTCGCGGCTACACGCTCCCGCAGTTGCTCGGCGTCGTCGCGCTGCTGGGCATCCTCATGGCCGTTGCCGCCCCCACGCTCACCGAGGTGCGGGTCCGCAACCAAGAGCAGTCGCTGCACACCAGCCTGCGGGCTGTGGAACAGGCCGCGCAGGCAGCAGCAGCTAACCCTGACAGCGGCGCAACCCGCTCGATGGTCGCGCACCTCGCGGCCGCCACCGCGACCGTTGAGCTACCAGCCGCTGAGCTCGAGGACGGCACCGCCCGGCCGCTGCTGATCGACCTCAACGCCGACGACCTCCTGCAGGTCTCCATGGGCCGCTACGGGCAGTGCGCCACCCTGACCGTCGACGACGACGCCGACCAGGGCACAATCGCCACCGTCGACTGCGACGACCTGCAACCCCTCGACCAGGCCACCGCCCCACCGTCCGCCCCGGCCGTGACCGCGTCCGGCCCCACCGACGGGCAGGTGACACTCACCTGGGACCACTCGGGCGGCACCCTGTACGAGGTCCGCTACGCCCCCGAACCTGACGACGGCGACCCGGACGACTGGGTCGAGCACACGGTGCTGACCGCCTCCGCTGTCACCGCAGCGTCGGTCGATGGTGACGGGACCGTGGTTGCCATCGACGGGCTCCGCGACGGTGGCGACTACCTCGTCCAGGTCGCTGCGGTCAGCTTCGACGCCGACGGGTCCCGCAACACCGCGACGGTCGACACCCAGACCTACGGTGCCACCGCGATGTTCGTCACCGACGAACTGACCTTGGCTGCCGACGGTGAGGGGCCCGCCGGGATCGTGCTCGCCTGGGATGCCGCTGCCGTCAACGACGACATCGACCACTACCGCATCAAGCGCGACGACGTCACCGTTGCCGGCCAGGTCGACGCAACCACCTGGACCGATGTCGACGTGGCTGCCGACGACAGCTACAGCTACCAGGTGTTCGGCATCACCTTGGACGGTCGGGAGGTGACGTCAAACCCGGCCGGGGCATCCTGGGAACCGGGCGAGTTGGCGGCCGCGACCACCACGCCGCTACCTGCCCCCACCGGCCTGGCCGTCGAGAGCGCCGTCGAGAGCACCGACGGCTACACGCTGGAGTGGGACTACCCGTCCGACCTGCCCGTCGACCGTTTCGAGATCCAGCGCCGCCTCGACGACGGCACCGTCGACACCACCTGGACTGCCGGCAGCGACGCTCGCGACCTCGACGACAACGGCGCAACGGTCGGGGTCGCCTACCGGTACCGGATCCGTGCGGTCGCAACCGACGGCTCAACCCGCACCGACTCGTCCTGGTCAGGCAACGTCGACGCGTTCACCACCACGTCGTTCGACGTCGCCGGCGGCGACAACGCGGCGCTGTCCCTCAGCAACTTCGGGTCCGACGGGTTCGACGGCCCGTACGCCCGGCTCGGCGACGACCCTGATGTCGACGGCCCGTCGTCCCGCCATGGCGCCCCCGTCAACAACGACGCCGAGGTGACCGTCAACCTTGACAGCGTTGACCCGGCCCCGGACCGGCTGCGGGTCCGCCTGTCCGGCACCCCCGTCCCGTACCCGGGCAGCAGCGACGGTGATTGGCCTGTACCGGCGTCCGGCACGTTCATCTTCCGGCTCGTTGACATCCCTGACGGCACCTACCGCATCGCCGTCGAAGCAGTCGACACCACCGGCACCGTCACCAAGCAGGCCGGCGAGACCGCCCAGTTCACCATCGACACCGCTCCACCGCCGCTGCCTGGCAACCTCAAGGTCGACTACGACATGGAGAGCTCCACGTTCGACGCCGAGATCGCGACCATCCGGTGGACACTCGGCCCGGCGTACGACCTCACCGGCGACGATGTCCGGTTCGAGTTCCGCCGCCAGTTCCACGACGAGGACGCCGACGCCGGGCCCCGCACCGACGCCTCATGGGAGGTGCTGGACGACCTGGCCGACCCGAGCGGCCTGGAACTGCCCCAGCCGGGGGTGCTCGACGCCGGGTCCGCCACCGGCTGCTGGGAGATCCGCACCGTCGACAACGGCTCGCCCGACATCGTTGACGATGATGGCGAACCAGCGGACCTGAACCATTCCGACTGGCACCACATCGGCTGCACCGCCCTGATCTTGATCTCTGACCCGCCCGGCCCGCTCGACACTCCGGTGCAGGCCAACGTGACCGGCAACGGCAGTGCCACCGCACCCGGCCAGTTCACCGTCACCTGGGGGGCTTCCGACCTGGCCTACGACGGCTACGAGGTCCAACGTCGCCGCACCGCCCCATCCGGCGGCACCCTCGGGACTTGGACCACCGTCGCTGGCGACGGCGACAGCCTGTCGCGCACCACCACCGGCGGGTCGCCCTACACCGTGCGGCCCCACTCGGGGCACACCTACGTCGACAACGACGTGTACCGCGGCGAAACGTGGGAGTACCGCGTCCGTGGCTGGAACGCGCTCGGCGAAGGGCCGTTCTCCAGCGGCAGCGATGGCCTGGAGCAGATGCGCCAGGCCCGCACCCGCACCTTGACGCACTACGAGACCATCTCCTATTCCTACAGACAGCGGCAACGCCGCGACCTGACGACCAGCATCGGACGCGACCGCCACTGGGCTGACGGTGGCGCGCGGATGGGTGGGGGCGGTACCTGCTGGTCAAACGGGATCTCGACCGGCTGGTCCAGCTCGTGGAGCTGCGGCTGCCCGTGGTTTTGGCACTCGGCGTTACGTGACGCAACGTGGTGCAACGCGTCGTGCCGGACCCAATACTACAACGTGTTCCACGCCGGTCAGTGGCGCTGCGACTGGGACACCTGGCGCACCATGTCGTACGGCACCGAAAGCTGGGGCAGTTGGTACAACGTGTCGTCGTGCCGGTCCAGCTCCACCGTCGACTGCCGTTCGGTCACCCGGACTTCCAGCTACCAGTCACCCGTGTACTCGTCGTGGAGTTCCTGGACCTACGTGTCCTGGCCGTCCAACTCGTGCAGCACCTCAACCACCCGTGAGTGCCGGTGGGTCGCAACCACCCGCCCCTGACCAAGCCGGCAGAGGCCGCAGGCTCGGTCCTTCAGGGCCGAGTAAGGCCGTCGCGCCGAGGTCCGGGTTCGTGCGACCGGACAGCGTGTCGCAGGCGAGTGGGATGATTGCCGGCATGCGGACCCGTCGCCCGGCTCACCCCGGCCCAGCAGCAGCTGGCCGAGGACGTGGGGCCGTGGACGCGTGCCTGCCGCGACGTGTGGAACGCCGCCCTGCAGGAACGCCTGGAGGCCTTGCGGGTTGCACGGGGCCGCACGATGCCGAAGGGCTGGTGGCCGACCTACGCCTCACAGTGCCGCGGGCTGACGGAAGCGAAGAAGGTTGCGCCGTGGCTCGCAGAGACACCTCACCATGTGCTGCAGCAAACCCTGAA